>Ga0315276_10000529_pt1 | contig 33134 bp, 23 predicted proteins | sample YL17G05_0_MG_FD_204542 | JGI IMG/M metagenome (GOLD analysis project Ga0315276, IMG submission 204542) | Sediment microbial communities from Yellowstone Lake, YNP, Wyoming, USA - YL17G05_0 | ecosystem: Environmental > Aquatic > Freshwater > Lake > Sediment | place: USA: Wyoming | collected... | reverse complement strand
GTCGCCGAGATTATCATCGCCACCAATCCGAACGTTGAAGGAGAAGCCACAGCCACTTACTTATCTCGTTTATTGAAACCCATGGGGATTAAGGTTACGCGTATTGCGCGTGGTTTACCGGTAGGGGCCGACCTGGAGTACGCCGATTCCGCAACATTGTCTCGTGCACTTGAAGGAAGACAGGAATGCTGAAAGAGAGCTATGGGTATCACTGATCGTACGGTCCGACAGCTGTTTGTTGTGTCGCTCACGGTTCTTGCGCTATATGTGGCAGCGCAGTTTGTCGGTTCACATCTTTTTTCGCGCGGATGGTCATTCAACTTCTGGCAGGTTCTGCCGGGCTGGTATGGGCCGGTGTGGTTGGTCGCCTTCGCCCTATTGTTCCTCCTTCTTCTGAATCTCTGGAAATGGGAGCAGCGATTGGGGTCTCGATTAGCGTTTGCTATCGGGGTTGCCCTGCTGCTTGCAGTCATCTGGATGCTGAGATTCGATTCGTTCCTATACGGCGGCGGCAATATCAGAGTGGCACAGTTATCGCAGGTGGAGCGAATTGTCCCGCGCTGGTTTGAATGGGGCACCGCCTCGATTGTATCGGCGATCTTTGCCGTAATACAATCGTTGGAAAGTCGTCCCAACTGGGCGTCAATTCATGCCTGGCAGCTATTCTCGTTCGTCTGCGCAGCTGCTGCTCTGGTAGCGACAATTCTTGCAGCGCGGCTTCTTGCGAAGAAACCGATCCCCCGACTGTTAATATTCCTGATTCTGTTTCTCGGTGGTCAAACGGCCATTTACTTCGGCTTTATTGGCGCCGAACCGATAGTTGTGGCCGTGACGGCCTGGGCGTTCTATTTCAGCATTCGACTCTCTTTGCGTCATAGGACTACAGATCTACTCGCGCTGTGGCTTGTCTGTCTTGCCGGTATATTTCTCCATTTCAGCCTCGCGTACCTGCTGCCAACCGCTCTTTTCTTGACCGTTTCACACGTGGTCAATACGAAACAGCCAGGGCGCCGTGCGATATGGACCGCAGGCCTACTCTATGTGGGGATGCTGGCGCTTTACTATTGGCAGGCTAGCCATTCGTTCGAGTTTTCACGAGGTGCCTTGTTTCCCAATGGAAAACCGCCGTTCACTGATTACAGTCTCTTTTCATTTTACCATTTGAGCGACTGGCTGCAACTGATTCTCGTACTGTCGCCGATGGTCATTCTTGCCGCTGTCATGATAGTGCGGTGGCGAATGGTGAAAGACGGGTCCTCGCTCACTGTAGGGTGGGTGATTGCTGCTTTATCAGGGATGACATTTGTATTCATTTCCGATCCGGAAAACAGCATGGCGCTTGACCTACCCCGCCTCGCTGTCTACCTGACGCCTGTTGCATGTGTCCTTGCTGTAATGGTCAGCCGTCTTGACTACACGGACAACTCCCATCGCCGCTTGCTGGCGTTGGTCGCAGCCTCGGCCGTCCTAATACCGGCGGTCTACCTGCCGGCCCTCGTGCGCGTGCACATAGCCGACGATTTCGCGGCCAAGTTCTTGGAGCAAAGGGACGTCTATTACCGTACGACGTGTCTGGCATTTCGAGATGTCTATTGGACGCTCCGGGAAATGGATCGAGCCGATCGCTGGGAAGCCCTGCTGCCGGTAAAATCGACGGACTACATGAATATCCGTGGCTGCACGTATCTTGTCGGAAATGGGGAAAATGAGGAGGCTCTGAAGCGACTCTATCAAGCTATTGCCAAATCGCCCTATTGGATCGAGCCCAGAATCCTCGCGGCGAAACTTCAAATGAAGCTCGGTCACTTCGATCAGGCCAAACCGCAAATCGATACTTGTCTCATGCTGGAACCGTATCGGAAAGAGCACTTGATCAATTTGTATGCATACTATCGTGATCTTCCCAATTACCCGGAAGCGATTAGGACGGTTCAGCGCATCATGACCGTCTTCCCGACTGACCCGGATATCAAGATTGATCAGATGATCATAATGGCGAGAGCAGGATTCCCGCTCGTCGCCGACTCAATCGCCAACTTCCTCCTGACGACCGATTCCACGCAGGCCTATCCGTACCTCATCAAGGGGATGATTGCCGAAAGTCGACGTGACACGGCGATGGCGATCAGGCTTTACAACGCGTTTCTCCGGTTTGGCAAAGACCAGTTGGATACAGGCTTGGTAAGAAGTCGACTGAAAGCGCTATCTCCCGCTCAAGATGGCAAATAGTAAAACGCGTCTAATCCCTTAGCCGGGCGAAGCCGTCCATGGCTGCAACCTTGTATGCTTCGCTGAGCGTGGGGTAATTGAATACCGTGTCAACGAAATAATCGAGCGTCCCGCCATGGGTCATTACGGCCTGACCGATGTGGATGAGTTCGGTAGCCCGATCACCGATGATATGCACTCCCAGAATCCGCTTTGAGTTCCGGTCAAACAGCAACTTGAGCATGCCGTCATGATCATTGATTATCTGCCCTCGGGCCAGTTCAAAATACCGCGCGATGCCCCTCTCAAACGCTTGTCCCGCAGCCACGAGCGATTCCTCAGTCTCACCGACCAGCGAAACCTCAGGAATCGTGTAGATGCCGAACGGCAGAAGCGTATTGAGGCACGATATGTCATCCTTCTTTAGGGCGTGGATTGCCGCCAGCCGCCCTTGATCCATCGATACTGACGCCAGCGATGGAAATCCAATCACATCTCCGACTGCAAAAACATTCGGTACTGAGGTTCGGTATTTTTCATCTACTTTTATCAAACCGCGATCGTCAACCTCAATTCCGACCGCCTCCAATCCGAGGTTCTCGGTGTTGCCACACCGTCCAGCCGCGAACAGCAGCCTGTCGGAAACGATCTTTCGACCAGATTTGGTTGTGGCCATGGTCTGATCGTTGCTTGCGTGAATTTGCTCGACGGCGTCTCCAAGCACCAACGTGATGCCGTACTTGCGCATCAAGTAACTGAGCGCATCGGCGATTTCATGGTCAAGAAATGAGAGGAGTTTGCGGCGCGGGTCGACAACCGTGACTTTGACGCCAAGATGGGCAAAGATCGAGGCGTATTCACATCCTATGACACCGCCGCCGACTATGGTAAGTGAGCGCGGAAGAACATCGAGATCAATGATACTCTCAGCATCGTAGACGAATTTGTGGTCAAACGGCACACACGGTGGATGATATGAGCGCGTGCCGGTGGAAATGACTATCACTTCGGCCGTGATGACTCGGGGACTTGCGCTTTGGTCCGATACAACGACCGTATGCGGGTCGGCGATCATCCCGACCCCATGAATCACTTGGATCCGGTGCTGGGCCATATTCTGTTGAATGACATCGAGTTCCTGCTGCACCACTTGATCCTTGCGGTGCATCAGATCCCTCATCGTCAGATCAGCCTTGATGCCTCCAACCAGGCCGTAGGCCGTGCGTTGACGAAGTCCGGCGATATACAGCGCCGACTCACGAAGAGTCTTGGACGGAATCGTACCGGTATGTATGCAGACCCCCCCCTGTACCGACTTTCTCTCGATGATGGCAGTTGATTTCCGCATTCGCGACGCTTCAATTGCCGCCTTCTCACCGGCCGGACCGGAACCGATTACAATGAGATCGAGGTCGTAATTGCTCAGCCCATCACTCCTTCGCCTTCAAGATCGCAAACGCGGTCGTAGATCCCTTTGATAACCTCAAATTCTGTCGATTCAATTCCCGCCGGCAAGGACACTCCGAGGAACTAACGGGGAAGCAAAAGGATGTCATTTGACTCCGGCAAGGTCTTGCCGACAAGACAGGTCTTGAACCTGACCCGGACTCTCTTGTCTGAAGCACTATAGTAGTCATCCGACGGCGTAATCCCCCAGATATATTTCGCTACCAATTCGTTGGTCCCGTAATCATATAAACCTGCTTCGTTCTGATCGACTCGCACACCGTAGCGGAATCCTGCGAAGGGATACCCCAGTTGATACTGCTCGTCAAAAAGTGGTGAATGGGCGTTAACCAATCGGGGGTCCTTGCCAAAGAGCAGATTCCCTTCTGTCACCTCCTTGGAGGGATCAGGCGCGAATTCGAATGACAGCCATCCCTTGTCCAGCTTCACCGTTACTCGATCAGTATGTATCAATTCCTTGCCGCTCTTAACCGCTCCCGGTCGTGCCATTGCAATCCGGTCAGCCGTACTGTCGAGGTACGCCGAGAAACCGTCCTGAACGGCGGCCCAATCGGGCAGTCGTAGCCCCTCCGCCATCATTCGGCGAATCTCCAGGTGATTCAGAGTATCAAGGGATCCATCAGAGCGAGAAAACTGTCGGTACAATTCGAAAAAACCTTGCAGACCGGAGCGATCGATTATCCACGACGCGAAAAGTCCGGCCACCGGATAGGCGATGTCGGCCCCGGCTGAGGATTCAAATCCCGAGACGGTGACGATTGAATCTAATTCTACCAGTTTCTCACGGTACAAATAAACTCCGAGATCCATGAGGGCGGTCACTCGCTTGCCCCAGCGGCCGCCATATCGGACGGCGATACCTTCGCGCAGGAGCGGCAGCGTGACCAGCGGAACCTCTTTCAATTTGATGGCAACCAACAGATGCACAAGCTCGTGGTAATGGGGGAAATCGGCCGAAATGATGTCGTTAGACGCAAGGTCCAGCAGTCCTTTTGACGTTTTGCCGGTTATGGCCTTAATGGTTTCCTCGCTCTCGCAGAAGAAGTACTCGACTTTGGCTAGTGCGATTTCAGCCAGCTGGCTCTTGCCCAGCTTGAGCGAATCAGCCATTCTTTCGACAAACCGGTCCGCTTCTTCGATGATAACGGGATTGAGCAACGCTCGAACATCAGGATGAACGTGAATCCGGAAGTACTTCGTCTTCACTACCGGCCAGGAGCGGCCATAAAAGTCCTGTGGATAAATGAGTGAATAGTAGGCGCCCATTTTCTGGGCGTAATAATACCATTCCATCAGATTGCCGCCGATGACGTTGGAGAACTGTAACCTTACCACGGTATCGGAAGCCAGATTCTCGGATTGTTTCACCGCCGGAAACAAATGACCACGTACGGCGTCGACCTGCCGAACGACAGGTGAGGTACAGTCACAGCGAATCGGGATGTCCGTGTACGAAATGCCGAACCGATTGGCCCGCTCCTGGGCCTGCTCACTCCACATATAGGTGGCGGATTCATAATTCCCTGATATCACCAAATCGAAGTACTCGGTCAGCGTCTGGATTGCCCCTTGCTGCGCCCTTGCCGTTAGCAACGGCAGGACGAGAGTGAACAGGACGGCAAGAGTCGATCGTAGCAGCGGATTGTGATTCATTGTTCTGTCTCTATATCTAGCTGGTTATTGCCAAGTTCAGCCAATATACCTGAGTATACCCGTCATGTCCAGAACCGACCAAAAAGAAAGCCCCGGTGACGGGGCTTTCAGAAACGGTTGTTCGTTCTCAGAACGTAAAGCCGACCGAGAACCGCTGGGTCGACTGCAACCGTCCAAAATCCTGCCACGAATAGTCGATCATCAGCTTGGTATCGCCGGATACCGTGGTACTAAGACCGCCGCCAAGCGAGAGACCCTCTTCTTCATACTGAAACTTATAGCCACCGCGAAGGAAGAACTTCTCGGCATAACCGAATTCCGCCCCAACGGCCCCTTGCTCGATATTGTCATTCGGGTGCCGTAGCTCCGAAGCCAGAGTTAATCGTGCTTTCGGAGAGAAATCGACATCGTACGCGGCGCCGACGCGAAACATCATCGGCAGGTCATACGGCGTCACTTTGAGTTGGACCGGCACGGGACCGCCGGGTCCCTGACTGTTGTCGTAGCGAAGGCCTAGACTCGGGCCATCGAATTTCAACTCCGGGCCCATGTTGGTGATACTCATCCCAAGGCGCAACGAGCGAAATCCCGTTTGCAGCAGGGTACCGAAATCGAATGCGAACCCCTGGGATCGTTCCAGATGGATGCGTTCGCCGATATACTTGACGGTACCGCCAAAAGCAAACCGGGCCGTAAGCATTCGGGCGTACGACAGGCCGATGGCGTACGATGACGCGGAATAAGTATCTCCGGTCCCCTCCTGGTTTTCAAAGGTCGTGATCTCCTGGTCCCCCATGGAGAGTACGGTCGCAGAGACGCCGAATACGCCCAGCCCCTCAAAGTTCTTGGCGAGACCGAAGTAGTTCAGGTTTATATCCAGTATCCAGTTGACGTTGGTGAATCCAACCGCCGTGTTATCGATACTGGCCAACCCAGCCGGATTCCAGAACATGGAGTAGACGTCGTTTGTCGTCGCTACAGACGCCTCCCCCATCGCCTGATAACGGGAGCCCACACCGATCTTGAGAAATTGGGCCCCGGCTGAGCCAACTTTCGAGTTTCCGGCAGAGGCGGCGCACGCCAAAGCGAAAACTGTGATGATTATCAGTAGTCGTTTCATGGCACGTCTCCTCTACTTTATGACGGCGAAGCGGCCCAACCGCTCACCGTACGGCGAATCAACGTGATACAGATAGATGCCTGAGGCTACCTGCTGCTGATTAGCGGACATAAGATGCCAGAATTCAGTGCCGGTGCCATTCGTGTGCGCAATCGTGCTCACCAGGTCGCCGGCCAATGTATATATTCTGATAGTGCATTCTCCCGGCAGATTATGGAATGCCAAGGTCGAGTAGCCGTCGGTCCGTTCTGCCATTGAGGAGTACCGTACATATAATGGATCCGGCGATACCTTGATCTTCTTCAGATCAACCTTCGCTGCGGCCGCATTGATGCCGTCAACTCTGAAGGTGAAGTTGTCCTGTGGTCCGTTGAGCGGAGCGCCTTCGATGGTGTAGACATCGCCGGCAAAGGGATCAAAAGTTGAAGCGTCAAAATTGAACATCCAACTGTAGCACACTGGAAAGGCCACAGAAGTCAAATCCTGCATCGTGTCATACGGATAATTCACAATGACAATTGCCTCATCTGGAGACCAGACGCCATCCCAATTGGCATCATACACGGACGCAGATACACGCTGCCCCGATTGCACGTTCCAAATCTCGAACGGGATTCGGTAGAGCGGTCCAGGGCCTATTAGGTACTCGAGTATCGAAGGTGCAATCGTTGAGTCAGTTGAATACCGCAGTTCATAGCTTGGGCGGAACATGCGGCTGCCGTTGGTGAGGTTGTATCCGTCTGCCGGCGGCAGTATGGGAAGTGCCTCTCCCCAGAACTCTCCCATTCTAAGTGTCGTGTCGCCGCCAACAAAGTCAGTTTGTCCAAAAGAACGCGGCATTCTATCGCCGTCACGCACGACCACGCGCAACCCTTCAGCTACACCATAAAAATCTGGATCACCTTCAGTACGCACTTGGTGTGACAAAACGGTATCGCCTGTGGTCGAGTTGAGCAGATGCCAAAAGGTTTGACGGTCCGTATCCTCAAACGTCACCTCGTAATCCGCTCCCTGCAACGAACCCCGATCGAATACCACTGGAAAAACAGTGCCGTCCGACGGCGCAAACGATCCCGTATAATTGTGTCTTACCGTCGCTGCCGCAGCGTAGTACCCGGCTGGATCGGGAGAGGGAACAACGCGAACAACGTTGGTAACCACACCCGGTACTCCGAAACCATTCTGGAGAACGTCTACCGGCACAGTCGTATCGCCGTGGTCAAACGCACTCAGACAGTACCAATACTCGACGTCGTTGTACAGACCGGTATCGATATACGACCGAGGGATTGGGTCTCCCGGAGCGTCGACACGGAAGGTCGTCACCGGGAAGTAGTCGGTGGTCATGCAACTGTTATTGGTCTTGTTATTGACCCTACCCCATGTCCTACCCATGTCGTTGCTGCGATAGAGCTTGTAGCCGGAGAAATCCTCGGTACCGGACAACGGATCCACACTGGTCTCTGCAGCGTCGTTCCAACTCAAGTATGTCTTCCGATCCCCCTGCCGTACGGCCAGAGTCGGTGTCGCAGGCGGCTGCGGTCCGACATAGTTCTTGTCATACAGCGACTGTGCCCGGGCGGCGTTGGCGCGAAAATCCGTCTCGTCCTCGCCCGCGACAAGGGCATATACTACGCGCACCGTCTTGCCCACCGGCAAATCGATGCCGCGAGTGCACTGAATGTAATACTGGTCGGCAGGTGGAATCGGCGCATCGAACCCCGGCGCACTGATCAATTCAAAACGAGGAATGTCATCAACGGGACCGTCGGACGGAACCTGCTCCCATTCGCCGGTGCGAAGACCGGTCATTCCAATATTGTCCGGAGTCTCGAGCAACTTCGTTCCCATGATGCCGGTCGTAACCGATGCACCCCAGCCCGGATCATAGCCGTCCCTTTCGATGTTCCAAGCAAGATTCTCGGTCGTATCGTATTGGACAATGTCGTCAAGGCGACCGTTCTCACCGGTTCCATCAGGCCCGCCGATATCAAGATCGACGTACAGGCCAAAGGCGAAGTCGTGATAGTCCGTAGTAGACTTGTTGGCTATCTCCAAAAGGACGAATGTGAAATCTTCGTTATAGCAGTAGTTCCACTGGAGCATTGTATGGGTAACTTCCAGACCCATATGCGCGGTGCCACCGGCCGCGTCGCCAAACCTGAGGTTTGAAACCTGAAGCGCCTGTGGACCGCCGGGATAGTACGTCGAGTCCTGCACGTTGAAATTCTGCGTGTACACATAATCGGCTGAGTCCGGATTCCAGACGCGCCATCCTTGGGCCGGGTTGCCTCGCCCGAGACCGATTGTATCGGCTCGGTCGAACTGAAAGTAACGATTAGTATCGGTGGAAAGGAATATCTTGTAATCTTCCGCACCGGACACCAGTGATGTCAACCCTTGGAACTCATCCCAGGTATTGTCCACCAGCGTGTCACCAGAGGGCGTCACGCCCCCCATCCAGTACTTTAGTTCACCGATGTAGTCGTGGCCGGAATTCCGTGGCCATTCGCCGGACGGCAGATGATAGTAGCGGTATCCGCCGATGTATCCGTTGTTGTTAACGGTGGTCCTGATATTGCCGACATTGTGAACGATCTGGTCAATAGTTATCGGCGCCGGCGTAGGCTGCGGACCGCCCGGACCGGGATTCTGGCGTTGGCGGTGCGCTAGATCTCTTGTTGCCGACACCGAGGAGACCAGCGCCAACAGCGCTACTACTAGCGCGCCGAAGGTGATCGTGTTCATTCTGATCTGCTTCATTTCAACTGGCCTCCGGTTTAGAAGCTGTACTCGAGCCCAGTGCGAATCGTTCGGGGGAGCGAGTAGTTTTGCGGATCGTGATCGTATAAGCGGTCGAGTCGCGCGATCTCATTGGCGCTGGTTGTCAAGCCGGACGTTCCGGTGCGGCGGTTGTCGTTATCCGGCAAACCAGTATTAGTATACACGTTGAGAATGTTGCGCGAGTTGAACAAGTTGTCGACTTCAACAAAGAACGTCACTGCCTGTTGCTTCATACCAATGGCAAAATCTTTGTTGAACCGCATGTCGATGCGCGACTGAGTCGGCAGACGGCCCTCGTTTCGCTCGCCAAGCCGATTCCCCAAGCTGTCGGTCTTAGTATAGGGCAGACCCGACCCGACATACCCAACCAGGCTCACTCCCCACGCGCCGGGGATAGAGAGCCCGAAGAGGTTTCCTTTCCAAGTACTAGGCACACGGAAGTCAGCCACGGCGGTGACCGAATGGCGTTGGTCGAAGTCAAGCGCGTACTCTTTCAGCGGCGGCAGTGAGTCTGCTGCGTTCTGCAAGAAAGTGTAGTACGGTTCACGCGCATATGAGCCGTTTCCCATCGCAATAAGGTAACTGTAGGAAATCGAACCGCTGAAGATTCCGCTCTTGGGCAGCCGCTCCAACATGACATCGAATCCTTTGGCTGTGCCGTAATCCCCGTTCCTGTACTGAGTAACTGGATTGCCCGCCTCCTGGAAGTCAGATCGAGTGGTGATAAGATCCTTCATGTCCTTGTAATAGGCCGTTATGCTGAACCGAAGGTCCTTTTGCACCATGCTCGTCACGCCAAGTTCGTAGGACTTGGTCTGTTCCGACTTCAGGTCCGGGTTGCCCAGAAGTGGAAGTCCGGTTGAAATGTCTCCCTGCAAATTCATGTACATCGCAGTGTAGTCCGGCGCCTGAAAATAGACGCCATAATTGAATCGTACTGCGCTGTTCTCGGTTACCGGGAAAGATATCCCGAGACGCGGAGCCAGTTCCGATTTGCCATCAGCCTTCTTGAACGTAGGCGACAGACCGCCCGGCGTGGTGTTGTACTCTATGTCCGCATTGCGATAGTCATAGCGCAAACCGAGATTGACTATGATGTCGCGGTACTCCAGCTTGTCCTGGACAAAACCGGATGCATAGATCGGGTTGCTGGAGTACTTCTCTCCATACGGATTTGGATTGTAGAATTGCTTGGTATCCCAATCGATAGCATAACGACGATAGGAAAAACCGACTTTCACTTCATTGGCCTTGTTCATCTGGCTGAGCCAGCTCGCAGACACTGAATTGTATGCGGCGCTGCGCCAGCGATAGGTCGGCTGATAATCCGAACCGGTCGTGAACCCGGTAGCCTGATACGCATTAGTGAAGTCGCGATGGTTCAGATAGTTATTATCGTCGATTGTTCCGTTGTAGTTGCCCGCCGAGTCTTCCGAGTAACCGGGCCAATCACGCCAATAGAGATCGAAGTACCGTTTGGGCGCCTGCTTGGAGTTTGTTCTGAAGCGATTGACGGACACGCTTAGGATCGAGATATCGTTGGCTGCATAGTTGGCCGATACACCGGCCAAATAGGCACTGTTCTTGAAACTTGGCAGACCACCGAGGTTGTAGTCATATGAAACGTTGTTGACATCGCGATGGGTGTACTGATCGCCACGAACATCTTGATACGCGCCGTTGACCAGTATCTTGAGTTTCGGCATCGGTTGCATCGATAGCTTGCCGACCCCGGCATAACTGATGTAATAGTTGTGCGGCAGGCTGCCGTTGTCACGTAGGTACTCTCCGGCCGCAAAGAAGTTATATTTCGTGGGATCGGCAAAGGGTAATGGACCGGAAAGATTCGCGCTCAGGGAGCGATTGCCATTCCGATCCAGCGATTGCCATTGGCCGGTAGTAACGTCGTATGAGTTTGTCAGCCCTTCAAACGTTCTGATCCGTCCGTGATAGTCCGGTCCCCCTTCCGGTGTCACTGCGCTCACTACGCCGGATAGCGCCTCGCCGTACTCGGCAGTAAACCCACCTGACGTAAGCGAGAGCTCTTCCAAAGCAGTAGGAATGATCCTGATGCCGGTGTTAGATAGAAACGGATCCTGCACGGAGAAGCCATTATAATAGTAGGCAACTTGTCCACCGCGGCCGCCCCGAACGTGCATCGCGTTGTTCCTGTCATTGACGACTCCGGGGTAAACGCCCAAAACCGCCTGTACGGTCTGTACGTTGGGCAGGTTGCGGAGTCGATCCGACGTGAAGATTACTTTCGACGCTGTCAGGTCCTTCTGAACCGGCGGCGCGGTTGCATACACAACCATTTGGTCTTTCAGCTCAATTGTCACTTGTTGGACCAAGAAATCGACCGGCGTCGTGAGATCCAGAAGTACGCGCACATCCTTCTTGGTGAACTTCTCGAACCCGACGTGCGTCACAACGACGTCGTACTTGCCACCGGGAACACCTATAATGAAATACTCCCCGTCCTCGTCTGTGACTGCTGCCATATCGGTGCCGGCGACTCGTACGGTCGCACCGACTAACGGTTTGCCGTTCGTGGCATCTGTCACTACTCCCGACACCTTTCCCGTCACGCCGGCCATGAGTGACATCGACAATGTCAGCACAAGTCCGACCGCCAGGACTGACAATCTCGTCACCAGTCGCCTGTTTACGGGGTAATTTCCCATAGAAAAGCTCTTTTCCCTGGCAAAATCTCCTAAGCGATTTCAGCCCAGTTTAACGGTTCGCAGTGATACTGTTAGGATATATCGTCTCCCCTTTCCAAAACTTGACCCCCCGGTCAACCGGCCTCACAAAAAATGGGTGCGCCGACCTGCAGAAATCCGCGGTCAAACCGATAGATGCATTAATGGGCTCGGGCTGCGGCAGGCCCCAACAGGGCTGGTTCCCAAGCCCATGTGTGCTATTTCGTTGGGCAGAGAAAGGTTAGACAACGGTTGTGAAGCTGCGCCTTGGTAGACTTCTCGCATCTATGCTGCCGGTACTGGGGGGAATTTGCCTGCTGAGTCCCGGGGCAACCGGGCAGAAGATTGTCATAGTCACTGCGGATACGCTGACTTCGACGCAGCGCAGTGTCTCCGGCGTCAAGTCAGTAATTCGGTCGTCCAACCCGAGCACTCAATTCGTTGAGATCTTGCTGAACCCCACTGATCCCCAATCAGTGAGGTTCCGCGATTCAATACGGGCCGTTCATCCGAATCTGCTGGTGACGACCGGCACTAACGCAACCCAATTCGCCAAGGCCAATTTCACCGATATTCCAATTGTCTTCAGTTCCGTCATGTATCCGGCGGTGTCCGGGTTTGTGGAGACATTCAATCGCCCCGGCGGCAACGTCACCGGAGCGTCGCTCTCCATCCCGCCACGTACTCAATTTGAATACTTCAAGACCATTGTTCCAAACCTGAAGACCATTGGCGTCTTGTATTCAAGCAACACGGCCTCTATGATCCCGCCGGCGCAGGTAGTGGCCCGTTCCTGCGGACTGGAATTGATCGCCCTGAGAGTGGACAGTGACAAAGATCTGGCTGCTCGAGTGGATTCCATCACTAAGGTAGTACAAGGGCTTTGGTCGCTGGCGGACCCAAGCCTGTTTACACCTCAATCCACAAAGTACATTCTGATAAACGCGCTGCGACGTGGGACGCCGTTTATGGGGTTCTCCCGCATACTCGTTGAATCAGGTGCCCTGTTTGCGCTCGATTTTGACTACAAAGCGGTTGGTCGCCAGGCTGGCGAGATCGCCTGCCAAATCCTCAAGGGTACCCATCCGGCTAACATCAGCGTTACGACTCCGGATATCGTCTGGTTTCATTACAACGAGAAGACCGCTCAGCACATGGCGATCAAGATGCCGGACTCACTGGTCGCAATCGCCAAGGAGGTCTACCGATGAACCTCCGAGCCAGATTCATGGGCATGAGCCTTAGGCTCAAATTCATCGTCCCGATTGCCGCTATGCTAGTAGTCAGCATGTTGGCCATCTCCAGCTATCTCGTCCGAAGACAGTCGGACAGCTTCCGCCACGAGCTTGAAGTTACCGGCGAAACGATGGTACGTGTGCTGGCCATCGATGCTGAGAGCGGCGTCTTGTTCGAATCAAAATACGACCTTGAAGAGCTACTGAAAGCCCCTGCCCAGTTTGACGTCGTCACTTATGTGACGATTAAGAGTTTTGACGGCTCGGTTCTGGCGCAGATTGGCGACAGCGCAAGGCAAGCGGCCGGCATCGAGCCGAAGAAGAACGGATGTCTCGGTGATACGTGTCGCGAGTATGTATACACAACCGGAGCTAACGGCAACGAATACCTCGTCATTTGCAGCCCGGTAGTGACCGTCAAGCATGCTGTCAGCAGGGAAAACCTCGGTCTGACAGGCGGTTTGGACAGCACGCTCGCGAGCGGCATAACGGAAGAGATCATCGGTCATATTGAAATGGGCATGTCCCTCGAACATGTTAATCGATCCATCCTCGAAGCAAAAATCGCCTCCTACTTTCTTACGGCCATTATTGTAATAGGTACGATCCTTCTGCTGACGTTCACCGTTGGCATAGTAGTACGCCCCATCACAAGGCTCGTGGACGTTACCGATCGAGTCAGCCATGGTGATCTCAACGCTCAGGTCGAAATTAGCCAAGCGGATGAGATCGGTCACCTTGCCCGCACTTTCAACAACATGATTGAATCATTGCGCCAGTCTCGCAGCGAGATAGAGCGGTACAACCGAACGCTCGAGGAGAAAATCGTCGAACGAACGCTGCAGCTTGAAGAGGCTCAGGCGCAGTTGATCCAGTCTGAGAAGATGGGCGCGATCGGTCAACTCGCAGCCGGCGTCGCGCACGAATTGAACAATCCGCTCGGGGGCATTCTCGGCTATGCCCAGTTTACTCTGGAGAAGTTGCAGAAGAACGTTCCGGAGAAGACAACCAATAAGGAAGTTCAAAGCTACATCCGCTATGTATCGGATATCGAGACCCAGGCGCGCCGCTGCAAGACAATTGTGCAAAACCTGCTGAGATTCTCCCGGTCGTCACGAACGGTCGACTTTGATGAAGTGAACGTAAACAAGACGATCGAGGAGACGCTCACGTTTGTCGGCCATCAGCTGCACCTCAATCAAATCGAACTGGAGACTGTGCTAGACTCAAATCTGCCGCACATTCAGGGAAACGCCGGTCAACTGCAGCAAGTCTTTACGAATCTGATCATTAACGCCATGCATGCTTCACCTCCGGGATCAACGATCATGGTCACGTCCCGTTTCAGTCCCGCACTCGGTGAGTTCGGCGGCACGGTGGAGCTTTCGTTTATCGATCACGGCTCCGGCATCAAGGAAGAGCATTTGAAGAGGATCTTCGAGCCATTCTTCACTACTAAGGAAGTCGGCAAAGGCACCGGACTGGGGCTGTCGGTCAGTTACGGCATCATCAAGGAGCACGGTGGCGAAATCAGTGTCCAATCGACAGTTGGCAAGGGAACAACCTTCACCATCATCCTGCCCATTCAGAAACCGGAGCCGGAAACCGATAAAGATCAGAAACAGAGTTTCAGCTTTGGCGTCAGATAGGACTCATCAACGATGACGGAAACCAAGAAATCTATTCTCGTTGTCGATGACGAAGAAATCATACGCGACTTTCTCTCGGAAGTGCTGGAAGATTACACCATTTCGTTGGCCACTGACGGTGACGAGGCCATTGAAAAGATCAGGTCACAGAGCTTCGACCTGGTGATTACGGATCTTCGTATGCCGCGCGTTTCCGGAGAGGAAGTGGTGCGGTTTACCCGAGACACCTACCCGGGATCGAAAGTGATCGTGATCTCCGGGTATTCCAGCCTCGCAACTGTGAGCCAAACCGTTCAGAACGGAGCCTGTGCTTTCCTGGCCAAGCCATTTAGCATAAAGGAGCTCCTGCAATCGGTTGAGCAGGCATTGCAGGAAACGGGGGGAAACTGAAATGGCACGTATTCTGATCATCGATGACTCCCAAGTTATCCGAGATCTACTCTCGGAGATGCTTGCGGATCAGGGCCACGAGGTTCGTACGGCAGCCGACGGGACGGTCGGAGCCTCGACAGCCCTGCACGGCCAATTTGATCTTTGCATCTGCGACTTGCATATACCGAAGAAGAACGGGTACGTCATATTCCAGGAGGTAAGGGCCGCAAAGCCGGGCCTTCCTTTCATACTGACTGATTCGCTGCCTGATCATCTGGCTGAGCAGGCGCTCAATGCCGGGGCGGCTTACTGTCTGAAGAAACCGTTTGACCTTGACCAACTCCGAGAGATTTTGGGCAAGGTCCTTCAAACTGTCAAGACGCCATGACTGAAGAGCGCACCGGACAAGCCCAGATTCTGGTGGTTGACGATGAAACCATCGTCGTATCCCTGGTACGGGACGCCCTTGAAGATGACGATTACATCGTCGAAACCTGTGGCTCAGCCGACGACGCGCTGCAATGGCTCAACCGAAGACGCTTTGATCTCTTGATCACCGATATCCGGATGCCCGGCATGGACGGGATTGAATTGGTTTGCCGGGGTCGCGAAATGCACCCCGACTTGGGCGTCATATTCATTACCGGATACGCCAATCTCGCCTCGGCCAAGAACGCAATCAAACAAGGGGCGTTCGATTATATCATGAAGCCCTTTGAACTGAGCGAGATTCGCCAAGCCGTCCGCAACGCGCTGAAGATAAAAAGCGAGGTAGCCGCCAAAGGCTCCGATCAGGAGTTGACGCGCATGTCGGATCTGAGCCAGATGCTCTTTGCCGCCAATGACCGTGTTTCACTTCTGACCTCATCCCTCAAGTTCATCATGATGAATCAGCATGTTGCCAACGGAGCGGCCGTTCTATTCAATCGACACGAGAACAGGTTTGTCGAAATCACAATTTGCGGCGACAAAGAAAGCCAGGCGGAAGGACCGCTGAGTGCCGAGTTGGAAGCCGTCATTCAGGAGCGTATTGAGACTCTGCGGCATCCCATCATTTCGACTCGCTTTGAAAACCATCCGCTCTATTCTCTGACCATTCCGGCCAAAGCCAAAGCGCTCATACGACCATCGTGGGCACGTGACGGCCAGCCCTTGATACATGTGCCGATTACTCGCGCCAATACTGCCTACGGCAGATTCGTATTGGACTCCCGCGATGGCGCCTCCCAAATCAAAGAGTCCGATCTCAAGTTCCTGGCTGTCACCGGCAGCCAATTGGCCATGACACTGGAGAACCTCGATCTGCTGGAGGAGACTCAGAAGGCGTATGCCGGACTGAAGGAACTTCAGGATGAGACGATTCGCTTGGAGACGATTGCGACCCGGGGAATGATGTCCGCTGAAATCGGTCACGAATTGAACAACTTCATTGGCGTTGTCGCAGGCAATTTATCGCTGCTTGACTTCAACATCAAGAAAGGCAATTTCAGCGACCTCCAGAAGTACACGACAGCCATGACGGGTACAATAGAAAAGATCAAGAAGTTTACCGCCAACTTGATGGACTTGCGGCCGATTTCATCCGAGAAAACCACCATCTCGTTCGACCGCCTGCTTGCAGAGGTGATCGATTACCTGAAACCGCAAAAGAGGTTTCGCGACGTTTCGATTACCGTAACTGAATTCGTGGATGACGTCAAATTCAACGCTGATCCCACTCAAATGCAACAGCTTCTGTACAACTTCTTCAATAATGCTGCCGATGCCACCGCTGATTCTCAGCGCAAGGAAATTTCGGTAGCGCTGGAGGTACAGTCCGAGGATGGGAAATTCCGCTTTTCTGTCGCCGATACCGGTTGTGGAATACCAGCGGAACTGCTGCAACGTGCCTTCCACGAACGATTCACGACGAAAGAGTCCGGTCACGGCTTCGGACTGGTGGTCTGTAAACGAATCATCGACAATCATGGTGGCCGGCTGCACGTTGACTCCACACCTGGATCAGGCACAACGATAACGGTGGAATTCCCTCTTGCGGGTCACGATTTGCTGAACCGTCAGCCTGAGCCGGTCAAGACAGTTGCCGGCGAACAGGTCATGATCCCGTCATCTTGCGGCTTCCGCGTTGGGTGAACGGCTCTCCTTTAGCGCACAGCGGACATTCCTTTGCATCCCAGCTCTTGGCACTAACAGTTGCCAGCGAATGCACCGGGTAAGAGAACTTCACCGTCCCGCCGGAACGATCCAGTAATAGACCAATTCCCACGATATGAGCTTTGTAGGACATCACTAATTGAATGACTTCCTCGACCGATTTCCCGGTGGTCAGCACATCATCAACAATTATGACTTTTTGTCCCGGCTCCAGGGAAAATCCCCGTTTGAAAACGCGCCCGGTTTCTCCCTGCTCGGCATATATGGACTCGATGCCCAGATATCGCGCAACATCGTACGCGATGATAATTCCGCCGGTGGTCGGTCCGACCACCGTTTGCGCACCGCTGATCCGGAATTGGTCAGCCATCGCCTCACAAATTCGGGTACAGATCGCCGGATTCTTGAGCAACGTGAACTTCTCATAGTACACGTCGGAGTGCCGTCCTGAGGTCAAGAGAAAGTGTCCGGTCAACAACGCCTGTGAGTCCTTGAACAGTTTAAGAACTTCCTGTGGATTCATGATTTCTCCCATAGGACAACGACGGCCACGGCATGAGTCCGCTCGTGAGCAATGGACACCTGTGATCCCAAATGATCCAGTCTTAGCGCCAAGCCTCCTGCAAAGAGCAGCCGGGGTTGTCCCGTGCTATCGTTAATGATTTCTATGTGTCGGAATGGCGGGCGTTGCGCAATGTACTTCCCCAGCGCCTTGATTGTAGCCTCTTTGGCGGCGAATCTTCCCGCGAGAAATGGATATCGATCATGGCGCCTTCGACCGATGTCAAGCTCTTGCGCGCCATACACCCGATTCAAGAAACGGTCGCCGTGCCGTTCTACAATTCGCTTCAATCGTGCAATATCCACCAAGTCGATACCGATCGAATCTATCATAATTCTATGCCGCTTCAACACTTCCTCTGGCCGCAAATGTAGTACATCCGTCCGGTTCTGGCAATGACCCAAAAACCGCTTGTTTTTGGCATTGTTGATGACTATCTATTGTATAGAGTGAAGGAGAGAGACTGTCATTTGAAAATCTCTAACACTCGTCTAATGAAGGTTGTCTCTTGCTCGTTGCGTGTACGCCGTGACTTGCCGTGATGGCAATAGCGAAAACAAAACACGACAAGCGGCTTTAAGGCCTTTACCGTAAGATTTGCGGGAGTTTTTTCAAATCACGCGTCTCTCTCCCCAAAAATGCAGCCCGTCTCCGGTCGGAGGCGGGTTCTTTTGTTTGGGTAAAGCACGGATTAGATGAACGCGCCGGCCTTCAGGCTGGATTTGATTTCCTGCTCGTAATTGGTCGTGACATTCACGCGTCGCACTATCACAAAATAACACTCGCTGCCGACCGATGCGAAATACAGCCGGTCCCGCTCCACCTCGTATACGCCCGTTTCCCTTGCGCAATCCGTATCCGGCATCGGGTTGAAGACGGTCATCAATTCCCGGATGTTCCTGAAAATTGGCGCAAACGTTTTCCGGAATTCTTCCGAGCCGGAATCGGAAAAGAAATTGCCGTCATTATCCAGGGCGTAGACTTTCTGGACACCCGGAATAGCCAGAAGTCGGTCGGTCCATTCACCGGCTGAGCCTCCGGCATCACCCTGATTGCCGGCTTGTTGTTCCGACTGCTCCTGCAGGATACCAATCACCTCTTGATGCTGCCGTTTGAGAGAGACTTCCACGCGCGCCTGTTCGTCGAGAGAAGATATTTCGTGGTCCAGAGCCCGCTCGATCTTGTTGACGACCTGGCCGCTGTTGGAAATTGTGGTCGTGAGACGGGGAGCCGGCCGTTGCGCATACTCCGTCTGGACCTGCAACTGCAGGTCTCCCTTCTTTACGATGGATGTACGCCCAGCCGGTATGAAGCCTGTTCCTGACATAAGTCTTTTTGACAAAGCGGATTCGGCCTTGTCTCTCAGTATATCGGAAGAATCAGCACGTGGAATAACCACAAGACGGACAGGAAGAGCAACCTGATTCGAACTTGATCGGCCCTGAGCACTCGGGACACATCTCAGCGGTCATACCGCTCTGAGCCGTGTCGGCGGGATTTCCAAAGTGTCTGTTCAGAATCTGAGCAATGGCATCAGGGATCGAGAAGACACGCGCCCCTGATGAATAGACCTGGCTCGATCCACCGATTCCCCGCAACTGCTTGATCACCTGGCCGACCACAACGCCCGACCGAAGCGCCAGGGAGACCAGACGACAGATCGCTTCAGTGTCGGCCATCGTGGTATAACCGGACTTGCCGATGTGAGCGAACACTTCAAACGGTCGGCCATCTTTAATATTCACTGTTACATACAAATTACCGTAGCCGGTGGTGATCTTCTCAGTAAATCCTGCCAATACGGCCGGGCGTTTCTCCACCGCATGAGCGGGTGAGGCAGCCGTTTTCATCTCCCCCGTCGTCGACAACACCTGATGCGGGCGAGAATTGTCCCGATAGATTGTCACGCCCTTGCAGGCCAGTGACCAGGCCAAGCGGTAGGCAGCAGTCACATCCTCGCGAGACGCGGATTCAGGGAAGTTGATCGTTTTTGAGACCGATGAGTCACAGTGTTTTTGGAACGCTGCCTGCATTCTCACGTGATCATCGGGCGAAATGTCCGCGGCCGTCAGGTAGACCGCTCTGACGGTCTCCGGAATCTCGGAGAATTGCGAGATTGAGCGAGATGTCAGCAGACGTTGTGTCAACTCTTCAGAATAGAAGCCAAGTCGTTGTGCGGTTTCGCGAAACGACGGATTCAGTTCAGTCATCCGAGTACCATCGAGTACGTTTCTTTCAAACGCGATGGCATAGAACGGCTCAATACCGGATGAGCAGCCGGCAATGATCGAGATTGTACCCGTTGGAGCCACGGTTGTCACCGTAGCGTTGCGCATGGCCAATTGCTGCTGACGATATATCGAGTTGACCCAGTTGGGGAAGCGGCCGCGCCCTGAAGCCAATTCCGACGACCGATTGCGCGCCTCGGCTTCGACAAAGGCCATCAGCTTCTCGCCAAGCGCAAAGGCCAACTCATGATTGTACGGCAAGCCGAGCTTGACCAGCATATCGGCCCACCCCATCACGCCCAGCCCGATGCGTCGATTTCGTTTGGTTTGTTCTTCAATCTGCAGTATTGGATACCGATTCAGATCAATGACGTTGTCGAGAAAATGCACCGCTGTATGGATCGTTCTTGCCAACCGCTCCCAGTCGATTCCGGAGGACGGATCCGTTATCGCGAAATCATCCGGCAACGGTTGTCGGACGAACTTGCCAAGGTTAACCGACCCCAGATTGCAGGAATCATACGGCGGCAGCGGTTGCTCACCGCACGGATTGGTGGCTTCGATCATTTCATACGGGAAGGTTGGATTGAGCCGATTCATTCGGTCAAGGAATATCAATCCCGGTTCGCCTGTTTGCCAGGCGTGCTCAACGATGCTGTCGAACACATCACTCGCTTTCAGCGTCTGTTCCTTACCATCCTTGATGCTCGGTCCGCCGGTGCGAGGGTCAATTAGTTGATACTCCGCGCCCTTTTCGAGCGCTTCCATGAAGGAGTCGGTTACAGCGACGGAGATGTTGAAATTCGTGATTTCCGACGTATTCTCTTTACACGAAATAAATTCCAGGATGTCGGGATGGTCGACCCGAAGTATCCCCATATTGGCGCCACGACGCGTGCCTCCTTGCCGGACCGCCTCGGTTGAGGCATTATACACTTTCATGAAGGAGACCGGTCCTGACGCGACACCGGAGGTGGTGGCAACGACCGAATTGCGCGGACGAAGGCGTGAAAATGAGAAGCCGGTTCCGCCGCCGGATTTGTGAATCAGGGCCGCATGTTTGTTGGTCTCAAAGATCTCATCCATCGAATCCCCCACTGGGAGCACAAAACAAGCTGATAGCTGACCGATCGGACGACCGGCATTCATCAGAGTTGGGGAATTGGGTAGGAACTCCAGACGGGCCATTGCGGTGAAAAACCGCTCGGCGGTTCGTTCGACTTGCCCGTCGGTGGCACCATACGCGCGGTCAGCGGCGGCAATGAACCGCGCCACTCGCACAAACAGCTCGCGCGGGGTCTCGATAGCACGCCCCTGCTGGTCCTTGATCAGGTACCGTTTCTTCAGCACGGTCAGGGCGTTATCGGTAAGTTGTATGTCTTGTTTCTGCCACATATGAAGTCGGTCTGGCTTAGCCTCAGTGTCGAAACCCTAAGGGGTTTCGACCTACAATCCGAAGGCTGGTTCCTTCCTTCAATTGTCGGAATACCCGGTGCTATTCATTATAACGCTGATGGAGGCGAATCGGTGTCACATTTCCGACCCTTTCTCGTCCTTCAGTTTTCAGTTTGCAACTCCTTGAACGAGACCGTAGACTACGACTGTCATGACAGCCCGCATTCCCGAACCGGCCGTCTCCCGCCGGACACTTGTTCGCTCGGCAGCTATCGTTTGGACGGCGGTTGGAGCGTTCCTGTCTCTTCGCGCCATGCTTTGGTTTCGCGCCTCGGAGCGGAGTGTCTTCTGGATGGTGCTGATAGCTCTCGTGGCTGGATTTCTCAAAGGGCATTTTGTCTTCTCCAAACTGGCTCAGAAGAATATCCGGCGTATCTATGAATTGGCACCGCATAAGGAGAAGGTCTGCATCTTTGCGTTTCAGGCAGCGTTTTCATATCTATTGATAATTGGCATGATCACTCTGGGAATCCTGCTTCGCTTCTCGCCGATTCCGCGCGAATACTTGGCGATTGTTTACCTCGCTATTGGTATCGGTCTACTGTACGCCAGCGTGCAATATTGGCTGGCCGCACGCACGTAACTGGTCCCAGGCTGGTCAGGAATGTACACATCCGAAGGCGTATCTTGTTGGGACACAACAAAGTTGGGTTCGTTTCGCGCGTTTTTTCATATAGGTAACGTTACCTTCTCCGCCGGCAGACGATTCTGATGACGGAAATGCACTTTGACCACTCATACCTACGCGCCTAGCCGCGCAATTAGATTCAAATTGATGTAGAAATTGGAGGAGGGAGCAGGTGCTCGCGGTAGTCTTGTGTCTAGACGCCTTTCGAAAATCAGCTGGCCTGGGAAACCGAGGGTGATGAGTCTCTTTCAGCTCGTTACCCGCTGCAAATCTGACTTGAAGTCACAGAATCGCGATGAGAGATGCCGTGCACCGGCTTTGACAACCACGATCGCTACATACTAAACTATTCCATGGAATCGAAACGCTCTTCGAAATCCCGCGTTTTCTGCTTCCGACACCTTAGAACAATAGAATTCCCCTCGATCGGATTCTATGAGCACCTTGTCATACTGTTGATCAAACGGCAGGTGGTATATCTTAGTCCCATCGCGTTTTGACACATTGCACTTGATACACGGATATCCCTTATCGAATTTTGCGTTCTCCCGCAATTCAATCTGTAGCTCCTTTGCGAATATTCGGGACAATTCAGAAAGCTGCGTTGTCGTCCAAAAGATTGCTCTGACAGACGCGCTGGGGTTCTCATACCTGTATTGAAAAACCGTTCCAAAGAACTGAAATATATGTTTCTCATAGATTTTCTTGAATTGTGACCAATTCTTACACTGAATTATCACCGTTTCTTTCCGTTTCTTACAGATTAGATCCCTACCCAGGTCCTCGTAGCCACGCACAATTCCCACGTAATCGACTTTGTAACCTGCAGTCTCATGAAGGTACCCAACATATCTCTCATAGATTCGTCCTAACAGCTGATTGGATTTTGGCCTCGTCCAGAACCTGTCAAGCGCAAGCTGATTTCTCTCAACGCTTGATAACATGCGGTACTCCTCCTTTGTAAGGTACTTAGTAGTGGGGTCCGAGCTTTCCTCTTCATCATAATCCCCCAATACATTTTCGTCTACATCACCGTCCTCTTCTCTCAACTCACTCAGGAATGGTGCAATCCATTCATAGTATTCGATGATTGCCTTAGTCTTCCTGCATTCCAGTTCAGCTGTTCTGCGGCGCTTGGACTCTGACTTCACAACCTCTGCCGCCTTTGGAGCAGGATAATACTTGTTTCTTAGCTGGCGACTAGCGAGCTCGTCCTTCAGGGAATCAAGCACGTCTATTGCATTCATCAGTGTAGGGAATCCCTTACCCCTTTCTGCGAGCGACTTCCTGTACATCTCAGCGTCTTGATTGGCGGTCTTGAACTTCTTCTGCCACAAAGCGACTTCTCGAGTGAATTTCCTGGTGGTGAGATAGGATGCTCCAACAAAAACAACTACTGCAGAAGGTAGGAGAAACGGTGGTTTCAATAAGACTGTGAGATATGCACCTGCAGCAGCATTGCCATGTAAGGAAGCAAAGCCGACCACGAGAGACAGGATTACATAAATCACAACCGAATTGACGATGAGCACTAGCATGAAGCTGAGAATATTGAATTCCCGCGCAGGTTGATCAGAGAGGTCTGCGAGAATTTCGACTGAATTACTATCCCTAGACTGTGCCGTCACTGTAACCCCCAATTGCTACTTGTTTCCGGCCTGAGGAGTGAACTGAATCAAGAGATACTGGGTAGAATAGTCAAGTCACAAGATTCTTTTATGACTGCGGTGGTATCAGGTTGAAGATCGAAGTCTGTGCATGCATGCCGAGTACTTTCGGTCACCCCCACTTCCCCCTTGACTTGCGTTCCAATAAGAAGCTAATTAACAGGTTAGCGGAATACGGCGGCGATGAATTCACCGTGTCCCGAAGGAACAAGACACATGGATTGTCCGTATCTCATAATACCAAGTCAGAATAGCGCGGAGGCATGAAGAATGAAACTGTCCGACCGGATTCAGGACGGCGTGGTGATACTCGAGCCCAAAGGGAAGATCATGGGGGGACCGGATGCCAGTCTGCTTCACGACACCCTTTATGATTATATCAAGAAGGACCGACGTAAAGTCGTCGTCGATTTGGGGCAAGTCGACTGGATGAACTCATCGGGGCTCGGCATTCTGATCGCCGGCTACACGACTCTTCGGAACAACGAGGGGATGCTCAAACTGGCCAACGTGACCGACAAGATTCAATCCCTTCTGACAATCACCAAATTAGTTCAGGTGTTTGAGGCGTTCGACTCGGTGGACGACGCGGTCAGGTCGTTCAAGTAGCTGATAACGCGAAAGTAGACATAATTCACATATAGAACAGGCAGGTGTCGGGTAATCTGCCTGTTTTTTTGGAGCTGCAGCAGCATGGACAAACCAATCATCTCCGGGGATACGATCACGATTCCCTCGAGCCTGGACCATCTGGCCGATGTTGATCTGTTTATCGAATCGGCGTTGCGGGAGTACGGCACGCCGCAGGTGCTTATCCCGGATATCGCTATTTCAGTATCCGAATTGGTCAACAATGCGGTCATGCACGGCAATAAGCAATCGCGCGATAAGATGGTCACAGTGCGGATCAGTCGAGCCAACAATGCCGTTCTGATTGCGGTCACCGATCAAGGGACGGGCTTTGATCCGGGCGAGATTCAGAACCCGATCGATAACGAGAACCTGCTCAAGGCGGTCGGTCGCGGCATATTTATCGTGCGGTCTCTGATGGACACGGTAGACATCGTGCCGGGACCGAACGGAACGACTATAACAATCGGCAAGGCAATCGCATAACGGAAAAGCCTGAGTTAAGGTAGGCGATGAGCGGCGGGCTTCTCATAACGTTGGCGTACTTTCTGACCGGCGGATTCCTGGTCTTTCTGGCGATCACCGTATCAAGGGATAACTTCGCCAACCGACTGAATCGCGTTACGGGCGCAATGTTGTTCTTTGCCGGGCTGGGACCGATCTTTTTTGCCTTCGGCCTCATGATGCAGCAACCGGACCAGGCGGTCAGTGGTACCGTGACGGATTTCCAGGCGACCGCCGTCTACCAGATACACACGCTTTGGGAGTTGTTCTTCCCCTATTTGCTGATGTTCGCCTGGCTTTTCCCGGTGGATCGATTCCGGGGTGAGCGCCCCCCGCGCTTCTGGATGCTGATTTTTGTGCCTCAGATCATGCATCTCGTGATAATGCTGTTCTTCGGGGATATCAACGGGATGATCGAGGCGGTGAAGCTCGATCCGGCCAGCGAGGGGTTTGCCACGCTGATGCTCAAGCCGTTCTCAAGCATTATCACTTGGGTTTTGCTGTTGATCGGCGCAATCAGATCCTATGAGAGAGAGATATTCGGCGTGTTCGATCTGGTGTATTGTGTCGCCGCAGGGTATTACCTGGAGAGCGGCATGCAGATGCTGCGCGAGCCGCGTCTGGTGAGCCGCACTAAGATAGTTCTATGGGGACTTCGCATCGGCGTCGGTCTTTTCGCTCTCGGTTTGGCTGGTCAATTCCTGTTTAGCAAGCATTTGCCGGCAGGCAGCCAGACGGCTGCGCAGTTGCTCGGCGCGCTGATTGGCGCCGGCGTCCTCGCCTACGCAATCATCAGGCATCAGTTCCTCGATGTCCAGCTGGTGTTTCGACAATCGTTTCTGTACACCGTGGCAGTAGCTATTCTGGTCGGACTGTACGTTGTGCTGGGAGTTCGATTCAAAGAGCTGCTGACTCCGGCGGTCGGCGAACGAGCCGAGATGGTCAGTTATGCGATTATCATCGTGCTCCTGCTGTTGTTCCAACCGATCTCGAGCTGGCTTGACAATGTCATTCGGTCGATGTTCATGCGGACACGGACCGACTACCGCAATGTCGTGGAGCGATTCTCCCGCCAGATCATTTCCGTATTTGACCCTCGGCAGTTGCGGCAGAATATCGAGGAAACACTCAAGACAGCGCTGTTGGTTGATAATGTCTATTTCGTGCTGTATGACGATACCATCGGCGAATACGCGATGCTACCGAGCGACAGCGGAAGCGGCAGCACGGTAATCGAGCGGGATGATCTCATGCTGCGCGGCATCAACCTGCTCGATTCTCCGACTAACTACGCATCGCTCAGCGCATATGAAGAAAATTCTCCTCTGGCGGCAATGCTGCGGGAGCAGAAAGTGAAAGTGATTCTTCCGATGAAGGACTCCAAGCATTTGCTGGGTTTTCTCGCGCTGACCGGCAAGGCTGCGGGGTATAGCTATTCCGCAGAGGATTACAATCTGCTCGGCGTACTTGGCAATCAAATGGTCAGCGCGCTTACCAACGCCAGATTGTATGTGGAATCGCTGGAGCGGGTGCGCCTTCAGGAAGAAGTGGCGATGGCGCGCCAGATTCAGCTCGATCTGCTTCCGGCGGAACCGCCCGAGCTGCCGTGCTCGACCGTGTTCGCGCAATCGCTTCCCAGTCGTACGGTGGGAGGAGATTTCTACGATTTCATTCCGATAGACGGTGGTGTCAAATGGGGCGTGGTGATTGCGGATGCGTCGGGGAAAGGAATGCCAGCGGCGCTCATGATGGCGCAGATTCAGGCGATGATTCGCAGTGAAGTGAACAACGGCACGGCAATACCGGCCATGTTGAGAAACGTAAACCGTCAGGTGGTTCAAGCCAGTTCCGCCGACAAGTTCGTGACTCTATTCTACGGTGAACTGGACACGCGAACCTGTCTGTTCACCTACGCTAATGCAGGACACAACTATCCGGTACTGGTGCGCGAGGACGGCAGCATAGAGCTCCTCGAGACCGGCGGTCCGATTCTGGGGGCGTTTCCTAATCTGGAATTTGGATCCGCCACCGTGCAGCTTAGGAATCACGATCTGCTGTTCTTCTTCACCGACGGCCTGTCCGAGGCGATGAACGCCGATGAGGTCGAGTATGGCGAGGACCGGATACGAGCGTTTCTGGTTGACTGCCGGAACGACCACCCCGAACTTGTGGTACAAAAGATTATGGATGACGTAAGAAAGTTCGACCCCTCTTCCCCGCCTCAAGACGATACGACGATCATTGCACTCAAAATGATAGACCACTCACGAGGGCCGAGTGTCCGGTAAGCACGAGCGATTCGACGAGCAGAAGCTGTTCGCGCGGAAGTCGCATCATTGCGGATATGTCTTCTGCCCACTGTGCGGCAAAACGCTGGTCGAAACGACACTGGACGGTCATCGGCGAATGCATTGCGCCGATGACACGTGCGGATTCGTCTTTTACCAGAACCCGATACCGGCAGCAGGGGCAATCATTGTGAAGGATGACAATATCCTGCTGGTCAAACGGGCGCATCCGCCGCGCGTGGGGTGGTGGTGCATTCCGGCCGGCTTCATGGAATGGAGTGAACATCCGGAGCAAACCGCCGTGCGCGAGGTTCGCGAAGAAACCGGTCTCGACATTGCCCTGAAGTCGTTTTTTGAAGTGTACACGGGCGTCGATGACCCGAGATCGAACGCCGTTCTGCTTTTGTACCTGGCTGATATCGTGGGCGGCACGATGGAAGCATCGGATGACGCGCTGGATGTCCGCTTCTTCCGGTTTGACAATCTACCGGAACAGCTTGCGTTTGAATCACACCGCCGCGCCTGTGCCGATTACACAAGGCGTTTCCGGCAACAGAGGACAAATCCATGAGGAAACAAGGAGCCATGCACAAACGGATTGCCCGTCTCTGCGCCACATCGGCACTCTTAACGGCCATTTCGCTTCCCGCATGGTCGCAGCAGCCGGCGTACAAGGAATTCACCGAGACCTCTGTCCGTGAACTCTATTTTATCGTCAGCTTTGACAAGTCCAATCTCCGAATTGTCGTCCCGTCGGCTGCCGGTCAGGAGGAAGTAGTGGTCGGGCGTCAGACGATTTCGACAGCAGGAGAGGCGGTCACCTCCGCGATGATGATCCTGTTTGACGACAAGGGACTGGTGTTCAATGATTCGGTGTATCTCTACGAGTCGATTTCGGATATTGAGATAACACGTAATGAGCGTGAAACCGAGATTAGGTTTTTCACGAGCGAGCGTGCCCGGTCGCAGACCGGCAGCCCGCGTCGCAGCAATAGAATATCGTTTGGCCAGGATATCGAGATCGCCAAGGATGAGTTTGTTCGCGGGGCTGTCTTTAGCGTCAAGGGGAACATCAGGGTGGCAGGTGAAGTCAATAAGGACGTGGTGTCGTTGTTTGGTGACATCACTATCGCGCCGCAGGCGGTAGTTCGTGGCGACTTGGCAAGTATATTCGGCACAATTACAGTTGCGAATAGTGCTGCGGTTTACGGGGACACATACTCCGGGGTAAAGAAGTCATTTATCCGCAGACATCGCATGTACCGAGGCGAGGGCGATCTTGCTGTCTTTCCCCGACTGAGTTACAATCGAGTTGACGGTTTTGCGCCTTATCTGACGGTCAAGTACCAGGATCATGATTCTGTTCTACCTACTGCTTGGGGAACTGTCGGCTATGCGTTTGCCTCGGAACGCCTGCGATTTGAGTTGGGGATGGAACAGAGTCTGTGGCGAACGATGGCGCTCACGGCAGGGGCCAAATATGGCCGACGGCTGGCGTCTTCCGATGACTGGCTGATTGGCGACGGTGAAAACTCAGCCTTTGCATTACTCGTAACCGAGGATTACAAAGATTTCTACGAATCAGAAGGGGGCTCGGCTTATGTGAAGGCCGTACCGCTGAAAGGGACTCAGATCGAGATCGGAATGAGCGGTGAAGAAGCCAGATGGCTACCGGCACATCGCAATCTGTGGTCTCTATTTGGTGGCCATAAGCAGTTTCCGGAGAATTTTGGAACGGTCGATCAGACCTATCGAGCACAGGGGATTGTCGAGATAGACACGACCACAAATGTATACTTTTCGGCGCACATTGAGTACAACGGCACTGATAAGGAGAACCTGTTCAGTCGCTCGGCATGGCGCGCCTGGGGAACGCTGGAGTGGTCCGATGGATCGTTCGGTTCTGATTTCGAATACCGCAGGTATCTGCTGCAAGCTCGACGGTATCAAAGAGCAACCAAACAGTCGGCGCTGCTGCTGACCGGCACCTGCGGCGGCAGCGATGGCTGCCTGCCGATGAACAGGCGATTCTTCCTAGGTGGCGTCGGGACTTTGTACGGTTACCGCCACAAAGAATACATGGGGTCCCGGTTCTGGATGGTAAACGCCGAGTACCGATTTGCACTTCCCCGCCGAGATCTGGCCTTCGCTCTCTTCTGGGACTGCGGGCAGATATCCAATGCCCCCAGTTTCAATACTGGGTCAGAGGCGAAGCACTCTGTTGGCGCGGCATTGTATGTGGGAAAAGGGTTTCGTCTCAGTTTGGCCAGACGTCTGGACCGCTCGTCTAACAATCAACCGGAGCTTTATGTTCGGCTGAGCGACATCTACTGACAGTTTATGTCAGGGGACTTGTCGGCGGTCACCTCGTGCCCGGTCAATCTCCTTTCTCTCGAACTATCGCTCTGTCCCGCTGGGGCTTACAGGACCTTCCTTCTTCTGCAAGTCCGGCTGTCCGTGGCCAGCCCGCCAACCCCGTACCTTCCGCTTCGACCGGCCGAAAGGGGGGTATGCTTTCCGGAGCTAACCTGTTCCGGCCTAACAGCTAAAAAGCACTGCCGATTTGCCGATATATGTTCAAAAGACTATGAGCACAACGTAAGTCAGGACAAGTGATGCCCATCCACGACGAAACGACACAGAAGTTTGAACCTGCGGTCAGGAAGATAGGGGCGAGTAGTCCGAATCAAAGTGGGAAGGTCGCGCTCGATCTGATTGCCGACCTCGAAGCCACGTTAGACAGCGTAGCAGCCGAAAATCCGAGAATAGCGTCCGATCATGACCTGCAGGCGACCCGAACTGCCGACTTGAGGGCGTTGCTGGAAGTGTCCATTGCCATCAACGCGTCACTTGTGCTGGACGATGTCCTTCAGATTGTGATGCATAAGGCGATCGAATTGATGCATGCCGAACGCGGCCTCATCATGCTCCTTGACGACCAAGGGGAACTCCAGATGAAGTCCGCCTACAATCTCTGTCGGGAGCAGTTGATGGAGGAAGATTTTCGAATATCCTCCAGCATCACGAGCCAGGTCGCGCGAACCGGGAAGTCCGTGTATACGTCAGACGCTATGGCCGATGACCGATACGCGCAGCAGCAATCGGTCGTGGAGTTGCACCTTCGCTCGATCATGTGCGTGCCGCTGATGGTCAACGCTCAGATTATCGGCGTCATATATCTGGATAATTCGAGTCAGGCGCGGATGTTCCTGAAGTCGGATCTGTTCCTGTTTGAACTGTATGCGCAGCTTGTCTCCAACGCTTTGCATAACGCGGGCATGTACGACTCTCTATACAACATGAAGCGGTATCATGAGTCGGTGGTCAAAACGACGCCGGTAGGGATTGTCGCCCTCACTGCCGATGGGCACATTTCGACAATCAATCCGGTGGCGCTGGAAATCCTGGACCTCAATCGTGACAGCGTAACAACTATCGGCAGCAGCGTTGAGCCAACCCTCTTCGTGGACCGCCTCCCGACCGCGGAGCAGCCGCGCTGGCGCAAAATGATCAACACCGTTCTAACGACAAAAGAAGAGTACGCTGACCCGCGGTACTTCCACAACACGGGATATGTCGAAAAAGTGCTGTCGATCAAAGCGACCCCGCTGGCGGAACTACCGGATGGATCCAACGGCCTGACGATGACGATCGAGGACATTTCCGAGAAAGTCCTCATGGAGAAATACGTCATTCTCTCGGAGAAACTGGTGGCGCGCGGTGAAATGGCGGCGTCGGTGGCGCATGAGCTTAACAACTATCTCTCGATTATTTCCAATAACGCCGAATTGATGTCGGTGAATATAGACCGCGAGAAATACGAGAAGGCCAAGTTCAATGCCAAGTCAATTGTCGACAACATTTTCAAAATAAAGCGGTTCGTCGACAGCCTCATGGACTTCTCCAAACCGGAGCCGGAGTATATCAGCTACGACACGCGGCATCTCATCGATGATCTGCTTTTCTCGCTGCGTATCCAGCCCCGGTTCAAACTCATTCACTTCTCTCTGGACATGGGAACTGAGATACCCAATGTCGAAATGGATGTGGGTCAGATTCAGCAGGTGCTGATGAACCTCCTGAACAATGCTGCCGACGCAATTGAGGAACGAGCGCTGCACTTGCAAACCGACGGGAGTAGCGAATTCAAACGTCAGATCGGTATCACGGTAAGCCATGATCGGCAGCATGAACGCGTGGCCATCGAGGTTTCGGACAATGGTCAGGGAATGACCTCCGAAATCCTCGGCAAGCTCTTTAACCTGCATTTCACCACGAAGAAGCATGGTCACGGCTTAGGTTTGTACAACTGCAAGAAGATCATTGAACATCATGGCGGCGAGCTTCAAATAAGTTCCAAAGTGGGTGAAGGGACCCTGTTTCGAATTGTCCTTCCCTGCTCACAGCCGCGCAGACAGACCAAGGACTAGATGGGCGCCAGAAGCGGCGAGTCTCGGTATCAGAGCCTCTATCCGCTGGGACGAGGCGGCACCGCCGAGGTTTCGGCGGTCTATGTGGCTGATCGCAGAATGACTGCCGCCCTTAAGGTCCCACTAACCGATTCTGCAGAATTCCACCAGACGTTCGCGCAGCTTGCCGCACGGGAAGCCTGCCTGATCGGTCGCGAGCAGTTTCCCGGAATCGTTCGACTGCTTGAACTCCCCGACGATCCCGCTGCATGTTTGCTTCTGGAGTTGTGCAGCGGACCAAGCCTTGATCGCGTCGGGCGTGTTGACGACGTGTCATTGCTCCTGAATATCCTCTCGTCGCTGGCAATAGACCTAGCCTTCCTCAAGGCGCGCGGAATCATTCACGCCGACATCAAGCCGCAGAATTTCTTTCTGCCTTCGAACTGGCAGGATTGCACCGGCAGCGGACTGTTCTACTCCAAGCTATCCGATTTTTCTCTTGGTCGATTCGAGACCGAATTGGAGTCAACTCGTGCCGGGGTGGGAACAGTCGGCTTTATGGCGCCTGAGACCATAGTGCACGGACGGACGTCCCACCAATCCGACTTATTTGCGCTTGGCGTCATTGCGTACCAATTGACCACCGGTTGTCACCCCTTCCTGAGCGAAGATGCCGAGCCGGTGAGAGTAAACGCCCGAGTGGCGGAAGAGGACCCAAAACCGCTTCGGGAGATTCGCGCCGACGTACCGCCTGGTCTTTCGGATCTCATTAGCTCGTTGCTGGCGAAACAGGATAGTGACCGACCCCGCTCTGCGTACGAGGTCTGTTGCGCGCTTGAGGTAATCGGCGCTCCGTATCCGTTCAGAAGAGCGGTTCGACCGACTCACCTCTTAGCGGCAAGTGATACGTACGCTGAGGCTCTCGAGTCGGCGGTCAGCGCTGATTTGAGGCAGAACAGTTACCTGGAGGCTCGTGCCGAGGAAGAGAAAGATTCTCTGCGTCTGCTTCTGTCGGCAAACTGGCGTTGCGGCAAACTTCGGTTCGACGGCGAACGATTCTCCGCCGCCGGTGACCTGATCTGGCCAGCGCTGATGCGCAGGCGTGTCCTCAGCGATTTCTCCAAACTTGACTTCTCCCGCAAACGGCAGGCCGTCATTCAATCTGTGATTGCCAACCGTGAGTCCGACCCGTCCGAAGAAGACCGGGACACGGAGACCGGTGATAGACAGTCATCGGCTCGTTCCGACCTGCTGCTGCAATTACTCAAACAGAAGACCATCCGGCGTCTCGCCCGCAGGTTCGCCCCTCAGGTCGAAAGCTCCGGCAGTCCGGCCTGTGCGAGCGGACTCTATGTGATGGCCGGCGACCTCGCCAACGCTGAACGATGCGCCTGTGATGCTGCACGCGATCTCAAATCG
>Ga0315276_10000528_pt1 | contig 33138 bp, 21 predicted proteins | sample YL17G05_0_MG_FD_204542 | JGI IMG/M metagenome (GOLD analysis project Ga0315276, IMG submission 204542) | Sediment microbial communities from Yellowstone Lake, YNP, Wyoming, USA - YL17G05_0 | ecosystem: Environmental > Aquatic > Freshwater > Lake > Sediment | place: USA: Wyoming | collected... | reverse complement strand
CTCCTTCAGGATGCCGATGATTTGCTCTTCAGTGTACCGCGATCGCTTCATGTCCAGACCTCCTACAGGGTAACATAATACCCCAAAATCGAGGTTTCAACTGGACCAGTTTATAGGGGGAAGGTCACTGGCACTGTACGATCTTCAGAGCGGCGAAGTCAGGCATTTGTGGAATGGTCTCGATGAGGATCAGCAAGAGACCTGGGCGATTTTCGGCGTCTTTCCGGGATTCAGCTGGATGCCGGATGGTAAATCCATAGTCATCTCGGCCAAAGGGAAGATCTGGAGGGTGGATATCGCTACCGGCGCACAGACGCCGATCCCGTTTACATGCAAGGTGAAGCAGACGGTCGCGCAGGCACTGCGATTCCCTACTGCAGTCGGCCACGAAACCTTCCCCGTCAAAGTCATTCGCTGGTCACAGGTCACTCACGACGGTCGCAGTATTGTATTCCAAGCGCTTGGATATCTCTATCGGTACAATCCGGTAACCGGGCAGCGATCACGTATCACGCGGCAATCCGACGAATTCGAATTCGCGCCATCGCTGTCACCGGACGGTAAGTCGGTCGTCTATGTAACCTGGAATGATACATCGGGCGGGTGCGTCAAGATGGTGAATCTCGACGGCTCGCAGCCTCGCACACTGGTCGATCGCCCCGGGCATTATGTCAGTGCCGGCTACTCGCCTGACGGCAAATGGGTGGTCTATCGTCGCGGCGATGGCGACGGCCTTCGGGGGCGGCTATGGCAGGAGGATCAGGGGATTTACGTCATCCATGCTCTCGGTAAAGAACAGCCGCGGTTCATTACTCGCGATGGAACCTCTCCGCGCTTCAACAAGACCGGCGAGAGGATATACCTGGTTTCCAATGAAGGTGAGAAGGCCGCTTTGATGAGCGTTGACCTGCTCGGATCGGACCGGCGGATTCACGCGATCTCCGAAAGGGCAGTTGACTTCAAGCTTTCGCCCGACGAACACTGGCTGGCGTTCGAGGAACTTTGGCAAACGTATGTCTGCCCGTTCCCGCATATGGCCACGCCACTATCGGTTTCACCCGATATGAAAGATGTACCTGTAAGAAAGCTGTCGACCGACGGTGGCACCTATCTCAATTGGTCGTCGGACAGCAAGACGGTTCGTTGGAGCCTGGGCCCGGAGTTGTATGAGTCGACAGTTGACTCCCTTTTCAGCGCGAGTAAGACCGCAAACGACTCGCTGTCAAAATCCGAGGTACCAAAGCCGAGCATGACCACGTTGGGATGGAACGAACCGGCAGATATCCCTTCAACAGACATTTACCTGGTGGGCGCTCAGATTCTTCCGATGCAGGACCCGTCGGTAATTCCGAATGGAGTGGTTCACGTCAAAGGGAATCGGATCGTCGAAGTTGGCGCCCGAGACAAGATCGAGATACCGTCCGGCGCCAAAATCATTGACATTACCGGCAAAACCCTGATGCCCGGTTTGGTTGATATTCACGCTCATCCCGGTTCCAGCAACAATTCAATCTACGCCCGGCAAAACTGGTCATTTCTCGCCAATCTCGCGTTCGGCGTAACGACGATGGAGGATCCGAGCAACAACTCGGAGATGATCTTCGCATACTCGGAATTGATGAACCAGGGGAAGATGCTCTCTCCCCGCATTTTCAGTACCGGCACGATCCTCTATGGCGCGGAAGGGAATTTCAAGACCGTTATCAACAAGTACGAAGATGCGCTCAGCGCTATCAAGCGAACTGCCGCCTGGGGCGCGACGATTGTTAAGAGCTACAATCAACCCCTGCGAGAACAGCGACAAATGATCATTAAAGCCGCGCGAGAGCTCGGGATAATGGTGGTGCCGGAAGGCGCATCGTCCCTCCCCATGGATATGTCAATGTTACTCGATGGCCATACCACTATTGAGCATGCGGTCCCGGTCGCGCCGTTATATGATCCGGAGCTTCGCCTGCTGAGCCGTTTTGGAACCGGTTATACACCGACTCTCATTGTCGGATACGGCGGCATATTTGGTGAAAACTACTGGTACCAGCATTCCGAGGTCTGGAAGAACGAGCGGCTTAGCCGTTTCACTCCGCGCTCAGTGCTGGATCCCCGCTCGATCCGTCGCACTATGGCTCCGGAAGAGGAATACCATCAGTTTGCGCTGTCTAAAGTCGCGACCGAAATCCTGCATCGCGGCGGCAACGTCGAGTTGGGAGCACACGGTCAATTGAACGGTCTGGGCGCCCACTGGGAATTGTGGATGCTGCAACAGGGTGGGATGACTAATCATGAGGCGCTTCGCTGCGCAACCTGGATGGGAGCGCGTGCCATTGGCCTTGACGGTGAACTTGGAAGCATTCAACCCGGCCTGCTGGCTGATCTGATTGTGATCGACGGCGACCCGCTCAAGGATATCCGTCAGTCAGAAAACGTGATGTATACTATGGTCAACGGCCGGCTGTTCGACGCAAGAACGCTGAATCAGATTGAACCGATTCGCGTGCTACTGCCGAAAGGACCGAATCTTGACGGCATTCTTGGTACCGATGTGGGTACGTCATGCGTAGGTGAGTAGCTCACCGGCCGATAAATTTCGAGTCAGTTGTCGCCCCACTAGTCCACAGTGGGGCTTCTTTTTTGTGGCACCACATCTCTAGTTACTTGTTTAGACATAGACTTGGGAAAGCTATGAGTCTCTTACCGCGGAAAGGATGTGGATATGGTACGGATTGCCACCGCAATGATTATGCTGATGGCCATGGCAGGCGTTGCGGAGGCCAAATTGCACACTGAAACGCTCGAATACAAGCACGGCGACGTTGTACTCGAAGGGTATCTGGCTTACGATGATACGATCACCGGCAAACGGCCGGGCGTACTGATTGTCCACGAGTGGAAGGGATTGGGCAGCTACGAGAAGTCCCGCGCTGAACAACTCGCGAAGATAGGGTATGTAGCGTTTGCCCTCGACATGTACGGTAAGGGGATACGCCCCAAAACCAATGAGGAAGCGTCGGCGCAGGCTACTAACTTTTACAAGGATATTCCGCTCATGCGGGCACGAGCCAACGCCGGTCTTCAGGCCATGAGACTTCAGCCACATGTCGACACGACAAGGATCGCAGCTATCGGCTATTGCTTTGGCGGGAAAACCGTGTTGGAGCTTGCTCGAAGCGGAGCGGAAATAGCCGGAGTCGTGAGTTTTCATGGTGGCCTCTCGACCCCAAATCCTGATGACGCCAAGAATATTCGGTGCAAGGTCCTGGTCTGTCACGGCGGCGCGGACCCCCATGTGCCGCCGGATCAGGTCAATGCCTTTGAAGACGAGATGACCAACGCGAAAGTCGATTGGCAATTAGATGTCTACGGTGGGGCAGTGCGCAGCTTCACCAATCCGGAGTCGGGAAATGACGCGAGTTCCGGTGCCGCATACAGTGAGAGCGCCGACAAGCGTTCCTGGCAGGCTATGCGCCTCTTTTTTAACGAGATATTCAAGTAACGGGTGAGCGGCAAAGCTCTCCCTCGACCGGGCACGGAGGCGAGCGGATGCCGCAGCCGCTGCCCGGTCACCGCTAACGAAAACCTTGCGCTGAAGCTTCTGCAGTCGTAATTTCCAAGTCAATAGTGTTAACCGCTGACCGAGTGTTCGGTAAAGTTGATTACATTCATCTCCTTGTGAGGTTTTCCATGACAAAACTCCATGTCGCATTGGTCCTCTGCTTGTGCACCGCCGTCTGTCTGGTCGGCGGCTGCAGCAAAAAGGAACAGCAGAGCAACAAGGACACCACGCCCCAACCGCAGGCCAAACTGACGATCGGCGTCTCGCTCCTGACGCGTACGCACCCCTTCTATCAGGAACTTGAGGCCGGGCTAAAGGACGCCGCGGCAGCCAACGGATATGAGCTGCTGATCACCGCCGGGGAGTTCGATGTCGCCAGACAGAAAGACCAATTGCAGGAGTTCATTGTCCGCAAGGTCAACGCCATAATACTAGCGCCATGCGACTCCAAGTCGATCGGCACGTCGGTTAAGGCGGCCAACGATGCAGGCATTCCGGTTTTCACGGCCGACATCGCCTGTCTTGCCGAAGGCGTGAAGGTAGTTACGCATGTCGCCTCGGACAATGTCGCCGGCGGGCGGCTCGCGGCTCAGGCGGTTGCACGGGCAATAAACGGTACGGGCAAGGTGGCGATCATCGACCACCCCGAAGTTGAATCGGTAATACAGCGCGTCAAGGGGTTCGAGGAAGAGATCGCGAAGACGCCGGGGATTCAAATAGTCGCCAAGCTCTCCGGCCGTGGGGTTAAAGATCAGGCATTCCGCACCGCTGAAGATATTCTTCAGGCACACCCGGATGTTACCGCGATATTCGGCATCAACGATGATTCCGCACTCGGCGCGCTGGCGGCTATAGAAAAAGCGGGAAAGGCCGGAAAGGTCATGGTGATTGGATTCGACGCGGTTCCTGAAGCGCGCGCCGCCATCAAAGCCGGCAAGATCTACGCTGACGTCATCCAGAAGCCGAATGAGATAGGCCGACAAACTATCGAGGCTGTGAAGACCTACATATCCGGCGGCATAGTCTTGCCGACCGTTCTTATCCCCTGTGCCTTATTCACACAGCAGGACGCAAACTGAGTGTAACGAACAGATGATACCATCACCGGGAATCGGTCAGCACTCCATCCCCTTGCTGGACATGCGGGGAGTCAGCAAGCGGTTCCCGGGCGTTCTCGCGGTCGGTAATGCTGATTTTGAGTTGCAATCCGGTGAGATTCATGCTCTGGTCGGAGAAAACGGCGCCGGCAAGAGCACCCTGATCAAGATCATGACCGGAGTTCACCGTGCCGACGCCGGAGCGATGTATATCGCCGGGCAGTTGGCATCATTCCAATCTCCTTTGCAGGCTCGTCGGTCCGGAATCACCGCGATTTATCAGGAATTCACACTGGTCCCGACACTCTCCGTCTGCGACAATCTGTTCCTCGGGCGGGAGAACGCCCGTTTTGGATTTGTTAACTATCCCAAAGAGAAGATGGATGCGGCGAAATCGCTGGAGACGCTTGGTGTTTCAATTGACCTCGAAAGACAAGTCAGCGAGTTGAGTGTCGGACAACAGCAGCTGATCGAAATCGCGCGCGCTCTGCTGGTGGATTGCCGGATTCTGGTGATGGACGAACCGACCGCAGCACTCCCGCCATCGGAAGTGGATCGGCTGTTTCAAACCCTACGGGACCTGGCAAAGAGAGGGATCGGCATCGTCTTTATCGGTCATCGGCTCGATGAAGTACTGGCTATCGCCGATCGCGTGACGGTCATGCGAGATGGCCGGACGATTGCCACATCCCACGCGTCCGAAATCACTCGCAATCGGCTGATCGAACAGATGGTTGGACGATCTCTGGATCAGGAGTTTCCCAAGGTGCGGGCGACACATGGAGACGTCTGTCTTGACGTGCGCCATATGTCAGGCGGAAAAGTACGAGATGTTTCGTTCAGCGTGCGCCGTGGCGAGGTCATTGGTTTCGGCGGACTTATGGGGGCGGGTCGCACCGAACTCGCCCGCCTGATATTCGGCGCCGATCGCAGAGAAGCCGGAGAAGTTCTCGTCAACGACCATCCAGTGCACATTTCCTCGCCTCGCGATGCCATTGCCGAAGGAATATGTCTTCTGACCGAAGATCGCAAAGCGCAAGGACTTGTGCTCAGGGCCTCGGTGCGCGACAATTTCGCTCTGTCCAATTTGAAGCGATGGAGTCGCCTCGGGTGGATCAACCAGCGAGTCGAGCGGTCCCGTTTTGTGGCCCTGGTCGAAAAATTGAATATCAGAACCGCCGGCGAGGATCAACGGGCCGAGGAGTTGTCCGGCGGCAATCAGCAAAAGCTGTTGATCGCGCGGTGGCTGGAGACCCATTCGCAGGTGGTCATTTTCGATGAACCGACCCGGGGAATCGATGTTGGCGCGAAATACGAAATGTATCTGCTCATCAACAAGCTGGCTGCCCAGGGAAAGGCGGTTATAGTAGTGTCGTCCGATCTCCCGGAATTACTCGGCATGTGCGATCGGATTCTGGTGATGAAGGAAGGAACAATTGTCGGCGAGATAACCGATGTTTCGCACGCCACTCAGGAGCAGGTAATCGCACTGGCGATGTAGAGGCAAGGATGGCCGAAACCGGTAAGAACAGACTCAAGACGGAAGCACGGGCCGGCCTGTCCCGATTCGTGCGGGACTACGGCATGTTGGGCGTGCTTATCCTGCTCTGCTTGCTGTTCTCAGTACTGACACTGAAGGAGCAGCAACCCACCGGTGCCAACGCTGCCACCGTGATCGAAAACAGCTTCGCATCCTTTCCACCGGCACAAACGAGGATACTAATCGCTGTCCAATCGAATAGCGAAGACAGCGTTTTTGGTGCACACTTACAGGCCGCGTTGGTGAAGCGCGGTTTCGGTTCAATTGTCGTTGTGAGCGGCGATCCAGCCTCTATTCGAGGTCAGAGCGAAGCGCTGGCCGCCGCCACCAAGATCGATGTCGTGGTGACAACACGGGCGTACGCGCCGGTACTGCAAGCGATTATTGCACAGATCCCGCAGCTTGCAGAAGCCGCACTGCTGACACCACCTTCGTACCGCTGGCCGACTTTTCTGCTGGCGGATAACATCCGAAATGTCGCGAATCAAATTGCGGTGATTGCGATTATTGCCATCGGCATGACGATGGTAATCATTACCGCCGGTATTGATCTTTCGGTCGGCAGTCTTATCGCGCTTTCGGCGGTCGTCGCCGCCTGGCTGATCGCCCGGTTCGGCGGCACGTCAGCATCGACCGGTGTCATGCTCCTGTCCGGTGCCACAGGGATTCTACTGTGCGGTGCGAGCGGGGCGTTTTCGGGATTGGTGATCACGCGTTTTCGGATTCCGCCATTTATCGCCACTCTTGCCATTATGCAGGTGGCGGCGGGCGTTGCATACATCATCTCGCAGGGACTGCCCATTTACCAGATTCCGGATAGCTTCATATTGCTCGGTCGTGGCGTTGAACCCTTGCTCAAAATTCCGTACGCAGTAATCCTGATGATAGCCCTGTACGTGATCGCTCATATTCTGATGACCCGGACCACTATCGGGCGGTATATCTATGCGGTCGGCGGCAATATGGAAGCCGCCCGCCTGGCCGGTATCCGCGTGAACGGCGTTTTGATGTTCGTATACACACTGTGCGGCATGCTGGCCGGCCTGGGAGGTGTGCTGATGGCCTCGCAACTTAAGAGCGGCGCGCCAACCTACGGAATCACCTACGAGTTGTACGTGATTGCCGCAGTGGTAGTCGGCGGCACCAGTTTGAGCGGCGGCGAAGGGCGGATATTCGGCACCCTGATCGGTGCGTTCATAATCGCAGTGATTCAGAATGGCATGAATCTGACCAATGTCGAGAGCTACACGCAGAAAGTGGTGCTTGGTCTGGTGATACTTGTCGCGGTCCTGCTGGACCGACTGAAACAGCATGGATTGACGCGACGGAAGAAGCCGGCGGGCTAAAGGAACCGTCACTCCCATCATTGGGCGATGAATCAGATAACACGGGCGTTGTTGAATACAGAGGGCAAAATGAAAACATCGATAGTGATTCTCGCACTCGCTGCTGTAGTGAGTCTCCCAATCGGCACAAGCGCCGACGACCCGGCAGCCGCCGGGTCACAGCAGAAAACGGTCAATGTTGTCGGGACTGCGCATCTGGATACCCAGTGGCGCTGGACAATCAAGAACAGCATTGACGAGTATATCCCCCTTACCTTTCGGGAAAACTACAAATTGATGGACTTGTATCCTGACTACAAGTTCAGTTTCGAGGGGGCATTCAAGTACATGGTGATGAAGGAGTATTATCCTGAGGAGTACGCCAGGCTCAAGAAGTACGTTGATCGCGGGCAGTGGCGCGTTGCCGGAAGCTGGGTGGACCCGGTCGACGTGAATATCCCGTCGTTTGAATCGCTGGTCCGTCACGCATTGTATGGCAACGGCTTTTTCAAGAAGGAATTCGGCAAAACCAGTAAGGATATCTTTCTGCCGGATTGCTTCGGCTTTGGTTACGCTCTCCCCTCAATTGCCGCACACACGGGAATCAAGAGCTTTTCTACGCAGAAGTTGTCGTGGGGCTCGGCGTTCGGCGTGCCGTTTGATATCGGATTGTGGGAAGGGGTCGATGGTTCCACCATCGTCGCGGGAATTCGTCCGGGGAATTACGTCGCCGAGATCAAAGGTGACTTGAGCCGCGATACACTCTGGCTCAACCGCGCACAACGTCAGGGTGACAGCACTGGGCTGTATGCCGCATACATGTACTTTGGCACCGGTGACACCGGCGGCTCGCCGGATTCAATGTCGGTTGATTGGCTGGAGAAGTCGATCAAGAGCGATGGTCCGCTCAAAGTGCGAAGTATCGGTTCCGATGATCTGGCGGATATTGTCGCTGCGACTCCCAATGCAAAACTGAAACGGTACAAAGGGGAACTGCTGATGACCCGCCACGGGGTCGGGTGTTACACGTCGCAGGCGGCAATGAAACGCTGGAATCGCAAGAATGAGCAATTGGCCGATGCGACTGAGCGGGCAGCGGTGATCGCCTCGACTCTTGGGGGATACACCTACCCGCGCGAAGAACTCAAGGATACCTGGATTCGGTTTCTGTACCATCAGTTTCACGATGATATCACCGGCACGAGTATTCCGGAGGCGTACGAATACTCGTGGAATGACGAAATTCTCTGCCAAAACCGATTTGCAGGAATGTTGGAGGACGCTGTGGCCGCCGGAGCCCGCGGCTTGGACACACGAGTCAAGAGGATTCCAGTGGTTGTGTACAATCCCCTCGCATGCGAACGGCAAGAGTATATCAGTGTGAGACTCCCAATTGTTGACCTCTTGCAGACGAAAGCTGGGTTGGATGCGGCCCAGTCTGAGGGCCTTCCTCGCATAATTGGCGTATACGGCCCTAATGGAAGACAAATCCCGTCTCAAACTACAGACTCTGGCAAAGATACACTCGCTGTCTCGTTCCTAGCCTCGATGCCTCCCTTGGGATACGTTGTATACGATGTCTCCTTCGTTAATGCTCAGGTGAAACCAGCACTCGCACCTACCGACACCACTCTTGAGAATGAGCAGTGTCTTGTCCGACTGAACAAGGACGGCGATGTAATTTCCATCTACGACAAGCTTGCCAAACGGGAGCTTCTTGCCGCTCCGATTGAATTTCAACTCATCTATGATAAGCCCAAGCAGTGGCCGGCCTGGGAAATCCAGTTTGAGGATATTGTTCAACCACCGCGAACAATTGTCGGTGGTCCTGCTGAAATCAAGGTGATCGAAAAGGGTCCGGCGCAGACTGCGGTAGAGGTAGTTCGCAAGAGTGAGAACGCCACCTACAGAACAGTTATTTCACTCGCTGCGGGAAGCGACATGGTTCGCTTCGACTGCGATGTTGATTGGGCCGAAAAGGAATGCCTCCTCAAGGCCGCATTCAAGTTCACCACACGTAACGAGAAGGTCACATACGATCTTGGACTGGGCACTATCGAGCGCGGTCTGAATCACAAAGAATTGTACGAAGTTCCTGGCCAGCAATGGGCGGATATGACTTCGGAATCCGGCGACTACGGCGTTGCGGTTCTCAATGACTGCAAGTACGGATGGGATCACCCGGACAAGGAAACCTTACGGCTTACGCTCATTCACACCCCCGGCGTATTCGACAACTGGTCCTGGGTTGGCGATCAGAGCACGCAGGACATTGGCCGCCACAAGTTCTCCTTCGCCATCTATGGTCACTCCGGTGACTGGCGGACAGGAAATGTCCCGCTCCAGGCGGCTCGATTCAACCAGCCGCTGATCGCGTTCCAAGCGACGCCGCACTCAGGGCCGCTTGGTGACAAGTATTCCTTCTTGCAAGTCACCACGCAGAAAGGCGGCAAAGCGGTTCCCGCTACCAATGTCTTTGTCAACGCGGTGAAACTCGCCGAAAACAGCGATGAGATAGTCATCCGTCTACGGGAACTGAACGGTCAACCGGCAAACAACATTCAGATCAAGTTCGCTCAGCCGATTATCGCCGCTCGCGAGATAGATGGAGTTGAAGAACCGAAAGGTGACGCCACGGTTTCCAAGGGGATTCTCACAACGTCATTCACTCCGTACCAGCCACGAGCGTTCGCGGTGAAACTCGCCCCGGGAAAGAACAAGCCGCTCAAGACGCCTGAATGCCGACCACTCGCGCTTCCGTATGATCTTGACGGTATCAGCACTGATGCCGATCGCAAAGACGGCAATCTTGACGGCCTCGGAAACAGCCTTGCAGGAGATCTACTACCGGACACGGTCGTTCATCTTGGTATTCCATTCGTTATCGGACCCAATAATGCCGGTGCCATGAACGTGGTGAGTTGCAGTGGCCAGAAGTTGCCTATTCCGCCCGGTAAGTTCAATCTTTTCTGTGCTTTGGTGACGGCGGTCGGAGGCCCTGCGACCGGGACTTTTGCCGAAGGTTCCCACGAGGAGAACGCTGCGATACAGGATTATGCCGGAAAGATCGGTCAATGGAACAACAGACTGGTCGCAGGTTCCATGGTAACCGATCCTGATCAGATAGCTCCCGCCTACATTAACCGTGAGTCAATTGCCTGGTATGGCTCTCATCGGCACAACAGTGAGGGTGAAAACGATACATATCAGTTCACGTATCTGTACGTCTTGAAGATGCAGATCTTCCCGGATTCCGATGAAATCACGCTCCCAAACAATCCGCGCATCAAGTTATTCGCGGCGACGGTTGCAGCTTCCGACTATGGCGACATGCTGCGATTTCAGCCGCTTTACGATGTCGCTGATGCTGCCGTTGTCAACATCCGTGCTAACCGTAGGACATTCTTTGATAGTGCGCTCGTGACTCTCAACTCTCCGACTCCGGGCGCGCTGATTCGCTACACGCTCGACGGCACTGACCCCAACGGCAATTCTCCTCAGTACACTGAACCGATTGCCGTTACGACCAGTGCGACGCTTAAAGCAGGAGCATTTGTCAGGCTTGACACACCGAGTTATTTCGCCGCGCTCAGTTTTATCAAGCAGATCCCCCGCGAACCGGTGGTCGTTCAGAGCGCGGCAGCCGGTCTCCGGTGCGAGTACTTCGAGGGAGAATGGAAGAAACTCCCGAATTTCGATTCGTTCAAAGCCGTGAAAGACACTGTAGCTGACGTTGTCGCCATTCCGCCGTACGCCCGGAAGGAAGATTACGGTCTCAGGTTTGTTGGCTATGTCAATGTCCCCCACGACGGCATGTATGAATTTATTTTGGATTCCGACGATGGTTCTGCCCTGTATGTATGTGACTCTTTGCTGATCAATAATGACGGCGTTCATGGCGACGGCGAGGTTTCCGGTGAAATCGCGCTCAAGGCGGGTTTACAGCCGATCAGAGTCGTGATGTTTCAGGCCAAAGGAGGTCAGGGCCTTAGTTTGTCTCTCAAAGGACCGGAGTTTGAGAAGCAACCGATACCGGCATCGTTGTTTCGGCACGAAGTGAAAGTAAAAGCGAAGGCAAGAGGCGTTAAATCGCCTCGCTAAGACGTAGTTGCACTGGACTCTAACGCCTTGTCACGTGCCCAGATCACCGACAGGCAACTAACGGCAGGGCATAGCAAACCGTGGCAGTCCGGCGCCGCATGTTTATTGGAAACCGGCGACCACGAATTGGCACATAAGTCGTTGATGGCTTCGTGGTTGCGGTCTGTACATTTAGTCAATATAGGCCTTGGAGAAACCGGCTCCATGCACTATACTAGCCCAAGCTTGAAGTGACCCGGACGGCATTTGCCGGACCGGGCCTTCTTCTGAATGATCTTCCCTGAATCAGTTTGATCAGTGATGCATTTGAGGAGCTGTTTGAAATGAGGCGGAAACTATTCCGCCCCAACTGAGGTTTATTCGCCGTATGGTACCTGTCAGCCACATTCGCAATTTGGCCATAATTGCTCACATCGACCACGGGAAGACAACCCTGATCGATTCGGTGTTCCGCGCCACCCGGACATTTCGGGATAATCAGCAAGTCGCCGAGCGCCTCATGGATAATAATGATCTGGAACGCGAACGGGGAATTACTATTCGCGCCAAGCACTGTACGGTAAATTGGAACGACTATCTTATTAATATCATTGATACACCGGGGCATGCCGATTTCTCCGGTGAGGTGGAGCGCGTCCTGTCGATGGTCGACTCGGTGCTCTTGTTGGTTGACGCTAATGAAGGGCCGATGCCTCAGACACGGTACGTGCTGATGCGCGCGCTACGGCTGGGATTGCGCCCGATCGTCATCATCAATAAAGTCGATCGCGCAAATGCTCGCCCTGATTACGCGCTGAACAAGACGTTTGATCTGTTTATCGACCTGGGGGCCACGGATGAACAAGCGCATTTTCCGGTGCTGTATGGATCGGGTCTCGACGGTTGGTTTGTGCGAAATCTTGATACCGAAGCTCACGAAGGGATGGACGCGCTGTTTGAGACCGTGATCGAACACGTTCCCCCGCCTGCCGTAGATCAGGACGGGCCCTTTTTGATGCAAGTAAGCACTCTTGCCTGGAGCGACTATATCGGACAAATCGGCGGTGGCCGAGTACTTCGAGGGACTCTTAACAAAGGTGAAGAGTTCAATCGGTTTGTGATGAGATGGAGAGATCCATTCAATCAGGATGCCGGCTACGAGTTTGTCGGTTCATCCAATGAGAAAGGTGTACACCTCTGGGTGACAAGGGGTCTGCAGCGAGTCGAGGCTGACAAAATAAGCGCCGGGGATATCGTTTGGCTCGCCGGACCGGATGAAATCGGGATCGGCGATACCTTCTCCGCGCTTGAAGACCGCTCGTCGGCTCTGCAACCGTTGGAAATCGAAGAACCAACCGTGTCAATGTTCTTTCTGGTTAATACCGGACCGTTCTCGGGTGAGGATGGTACTGCCGTCATGCTTCGCCAATTGAAAGAGCGACTGCAGCGGGAACTGCGGACCAACATCGCATTGCGTATGGAAGATCTTGGCCGATCTGACGGCGTACGCGTTTCCGGTCGTGGCGAACTGCATCTGGCGATTCTGATTGAAGAGATGCGGCGTGAAGGGCTGGAGTTTTGCGTTTCCCGACCCGAAGTCATCACTACTCAGGACAAGAACGGCAACACGCTCGAACCGATTGAGCAGTTGATTATTGATGTCCCCCAGGAGTATCAGGGAGTTGTTATCGATAAGCTGGCCCGACGCAAAGGGGAACTCCGGACGGTTGAAAACGCCGGCACCAATGTCATTAGAATCGAGTTTGAAATTCCCACGCGCGGCCTGACCGGCTACCGCACGGAATTCCTGACCGATACTCGCGGGCTGGGAATCATGGCCTCCCGATTTGTCGGCTATGGTCCGTGGCGGGGCGAGATTATATCGCGTGATCGGGGTTCGGTTGTCAGCATGGAAACCGGCCCGGCGACTGCCTACGCAATTGAAGGATTACAGGAGCGAGCGGTCATTTTTGTGGAACCGCAGGAACGAGTGTATATCGGACAAATCGTCGGTGAGAATTCCCGACCCGATGATCTCCCAAGCAATCCCACCAAACGCAAGAACCTGACCAATCACCGTTCATCCACTAAGGATATCGCCGTGGCGCTCGATGTGCCGCGCAAGATGACATTGGAACAGGCGATGGAGTGGATTAGGCCGGACGAGTTGGTGGAAGTAACGCCAAAATCTATTCGCATTCGCAAGGCCATTCTGGATTCCGATAAGCGGAGACGGGCGCAGAAGATCCAGGTCGAATTCATGGCGGGACTCAGTACCGTTCCGGCTCCTCCCGCCATGTGAACCGTTTCCCCTCTCAGCCGTATTCCGCCAGGTTCTTGCGGTACTGAATACTGAAGGGATATCTCCAAATTCTGTTGTGTCCCAAGACTAACTCAGATTAGTATATTGAATGACATGTCGCTGGCACCGCTTGCCGGTCTCGGCTGGTTCGCTTGCCGCGCCGAAGTTGCGCGACTGACATAACATGTTGATTCACTCATGGAGATAAGATTGGTCGAACCATACAGCATGGCATCGGTATGCCCGGTATCTTAGGAATCATCTCCCGGCATCACCAAGCTTCTAGTGATGCAAACCTCACTCGGCAATTCCACGCGATGGCCGATCTGCTGACCCATTTCAACTACTATCATTTAGAATTGCAGTCGGAGCAGGATTTTCTCCTCGGCAGAGTCGGCGTACCGTGCCGTGGATATCGACACGTTCGCCGAGACCCTGCGACGGGCAACCAGGTGGCATTTGACGGTTTTGTTTATGGATGGCGTGGCGCCTGCCGCTCAGACCGGCCGTGGGCCGCCGAACCCGTTTCAATGATGCCTATTGAAGCAACCGATCAATTGGAGAACCTGGCCGGGCGAATCAACGGCTCCTTTACAACGTGCTTGTATGACGCACCGGCAGATCGCTTCTTCATTTCAACAGATCGACTTGGTTTTCGCCGTCTCTACTATTATCAAAACGATGAATTAATCGCCTTTGCCCCGGAAATCAAAGCCTTCATGGGGCTGGACAGCTTCAGACGGGAACTTGATCTCGAAGGTGCGGCGGACCTCTTCAACTACTCTTTCGTCATTGGTAACCGCACGCTCTACAAGCATGTTCGATTGCTGTTGCCGGCATCGACATTGACCATCCAAGATCGTTCGCTGACAGGTCCGAAACGGTACTGGCGGCATACCTATACCGATCAATTGGATGGAGACGCAAATCGGCTCGCCAAAGAAATGCACGAACTCAGCGGTCAGTTACTATTGCGGCAGACGGGAGAACATGATCAGTTTCTTATGGGTTTGTCAGGCGGAATGGATTCACGATACCTGGCTCACTTGTTACAATCCACTAACAAGCAAGTCACGTACAGCACGTACGGTAGCCGGCGATGCGATGACGTTCGTATCGCAGGATTGGTGGCCGAGAGGTTAGGCATAGCTGATCGGTTTCGACAATTCGAATTTGACCCGTTGGCCTACTCCAAGTATGGGGAGTGGGCTACCTGGCTGACCGACGGTATGGCCGATCTCATCTATCCCTGTCACACTCTGGGTGTGCTCAAGAACTTCTCGGAGGACCCCACTCGATATGAATATCTCAATTCAGTCTGGTCGGGCCGAGTCAATTTCACCATGACCTGGGGCAGTGCATCGGACATAACTTCCGATCTTTCATTTGATCAGAAGCTAACGCGACTCGGCTCGATGATGGGCCTTCAGTATCTTGATAATGCCTACTACTCCCTCTTCACTCCGGAGATTCGACAGACGCTGCAACAGCATGCATTGCCTCATACCGAGGTCGTGCTCCGAGAGGCGGAACCTGTCGGAAAGAACTTCCTTCACCAGAAAGACTCGTTTACGCTATTGACCCGGACACTGCGTTTGCACCATCAGTATGACCCTTACCGCTATTTTTTCTCCGAGCATTGCGCCTTGGTCGATGACGAAATCGTGGAATTCCGCAATCGCATTCCGCTGAACTGGGTGGTCGATCGACGTCTGTACACGAAGATGTACCGAGATCTGATACCGGAGATGGCGAGCATCGTCTATCAAAAGACCGGCGTCAATCTCTACGACAAGCCGGATTACAGTGCCCTCCGGTGGCGTGAGCGAATCAATCGCTTGCGGTATGTAGCCGGAAGAGTTTCACTCGGTCGAGTCTGTCTGTACGACCATCATACGTTCCTGCATCAGGATATTTGGTACCGCAAGTATGCTGAGAATAGGGCTTTCTTCGAGGGCATCCTCCTTGATCTCCGAACTTCGCAGCGCGGCTTTTTTGACATGTCGGCCATACGCAGGATTTTGAGAAAACAGGCTCACGGCTCGTCCAGCTACGAGGTCATCGCCAAACTCGCCACATTTGAGTTGTTCAATCGGTTTTTCATTGATGGTGACCCACATCCGCGGGCACCCTTTACTTTGGGTCGGTAACCCGGCAGGCAGCAGAATCTCCGATGAACGCGACGACCGGCATTAAGATAGTAACTGTTTGATATTCATCCGGTTATGGTGCATATTACGGTGGTGTCCAGACGGGGCCGGTCGATGGTGTCGAAAGGCCCTGGGAGCCACGGGTGCTCTGGGCGCATGTGTGAAAGCACATTGAATTAGGGCAGTTTCGCTATGTGTTCTAAGCCGACCGCACATTTCTTTAGTCGTAGAGTCTACTTCTTCTTGGCACACTGCACGAACCATCGTATTTTGGACAATCGACCGGATAAGTCCACGTCATCAAGATTGTCATGGGGTTGACGATAATTCGGTAACAGGCTGCTCGGTATACGGTAATGTCTAATGCTTTGACGGATTTGGCGATACGATGAAATCAGTAATCAGTATTGGCATGCCCGTCTATAACGGCGAGAAGCACATTAGGGCGGCAGTTGAATCTCTGCTCGGACAGACCTATAGTGACTTCGATCTCTTCATCTCAGATAACGCATCGACCGATGCAACCGGTGACGTCTGCAGGGAATTGGCTGCCGGCGACCAACGTGTGCGCTACGAGCGAAGCGAAACCAATCTGGGGCTGATTGCGAACTACAACCGGGTTTTTCAACTCACGCTCGGTCGCTATTTCAAGTGGGCGTCCTCAAATGATATCTGTGATCGGAGAATGCTGGAAGAATGCATGGAAGTGTTGGAGAACCAAGCCGATGTCGTACTCTGCTATCCCCGGACCAAGCTGTTCACCGACAACCCAACAAGCGCGGTTGATTACGATAGTGGCTTCAAACTGATGGAGGAAACGCCGTCGGAAAGACTGCGAAGTCTCGTGCACCGATTGCGTCTGAACAACGCCATGAATGGGCTGATCAGGCGATCCGCGCTTGAGCGTACGACCCTGCTGGGCAATTACCTGGCCTCGGATGTCAATTTGCTGGTAGAACTCTGCCTGCTAGGTAAATTCTGCGAAGTTCCTCAATCACTCTTCTATCGCCGCATCCACGCAACGGAATTGACGGGCAGTGGCAGAGTCGAAGATCTGCTGCGAGTGTATGATCCGCTTTCAGATAAGAAGATTTCTTACAAATTCTGGCGGCTTAATCTGGAGCACATCCGGTCGGTATGGAGATCCTCCATCCCTCTGAAGGAAAAGCTTCGACTCTACCCGTTTCTGTGCCGGAAGTGGTATTGGGATCGCGGGATACTGTGGGCTGAGCTCTTGGGACACGGGCGGAATAACGGTGCAATCGCAGCGACGCAGACAGGAAAGACGGTCAATACTAAATGAGAGTACTTGTCACCGGGCATAAGGGGTATATCGGGACAGTAATGGTTCCGATAATGGTCAAAGCCGGCTTTGACGTCGTCGGAATGGACAGCGATCTCTACCGTCGATGCACCTTTAATCACGGGATGATGGCAATCCCGAGTATTGATAAGGACATCCGGGACGCCACCATAGATGATCTTAGTGGATTCGACGCCGTATGCCATCTGGCGGCCTTGTCAAATGACCCGCTCGGGAATCTAAATCCCGAGATTACGTATGATATCAACTACCGTGGAACAGTACATCTTGCCGAATTGGCCAAGTCGGCAGGAGTACGCCGATTTATCTTTTCGTCGTCCTGCAGCAATTACGGCTCCGCCGGCGATAATCTGGTCACTGAAGATGCGCCGATGGAGGCGGTGACGCCATATGGCGTATCTAAGATCAAAGCTGAGCGGGATTTGGCCGAACTGGCCGACAGTCGGTTCGCTCCGGTCTTTCTCAGGAATGCAACGGCGTACGGTCTGTCACCCCGTCATCGTTTCGACATTGTTCTCAACAATCTCACAGCCTGGGCATTCGCCACGGGGCGTGTTTTCCTTAAGAGCGACGGCACTCCCTGGCGACCCATAGTTCATATCGCTGATATCGCGCAGGCTTTTATCGTGGCTCTCAACGCGCCGGCCGAGATTGTGAGCGGACAGGCGTTCAACATTGGGCGTCAGGACCAGAATTTCCGAATTCGCGAGATTGCTCAGATCGTACAACAGGTTGTGCCCAATTGCAGAATTGAATATGCCGCCGGCGCCGGACCGGATACGCGCTGCTATCGTGTCGATTTCAGTAAAGCCAGGAAAGTCCTTTCGGCATTTCGACCGGAGTGGACCGCGCAACGGGGAGCCGAGGAACTGTACGGAGCCTATCGCGAAGTTGGACTCAAAGTAGAAGAGTTCGAGGGAGCCCGCTTCAACCGGATAGATCATATCAGAAAGTTGTTGTGCGAAGGTTTCCTTGACGACACGCTTCGCTGGACCAGCAAGGAATCTGCCGCGCCGTCAAAGTGACGATTCGGGCACAAGGGTAGTGTGAACGACCAATCACGGATAACATCAGGCGAAGAGCGCAATCAGTCGGCGCCCGGCCTATGCCGATTCTGTGGCACGCCGCTGGAAGATGTGATGGTGGACCTTGGGATGTCACCGCTGTGTGAGAGTTACGTGCCGCCGGAACGCCTGAACCAGTCTGAGCCCTTTTATCCCTTGATCGTCTACGTGTGCAAGAAGTGCTTCCTGGTACAAGTGCTGGAATATGTAACCGCCGAGAGCATCTTTACGGAGTACGCCTATTTTTCGTCCTTCTCCGACTCCTGGGTCCGCCACGCTGAGAAGTACACTGAGATGATAATTGAGCGTTTCGGCTTGGATAGGAAGAACCGGATCATCGAGCTGGCCAGTAACGACGGCTATCTGTTGCAGCACTTTGTGTCACGCTCGATTCCGGTGCTCGGCATAGAACCGGCAGCTAATATCGCGCTCGCTGCAGAGCATAAAGGAGTACCGACGCTGGTGCGTTTCTTCGGCACGCAAGTGGCTCAGGAACTAGTCGGTCAGGGCACCCAGGCCGATCTGCTGGTAGGTAACAACGTACTCGCTCAGGTACCGGACCTGAATGATTTTGTCGCCGGTATGAAGCTCCTGTTGAAACCTGATGGTGTGGTAACGATGGAATTCCCACATCTGATGCGGTTAATGGCAGAAAATCAGTTCGACACTATTTATCATGAACACTATTCCTACTTCTCGTTACTTACCGTGGAAGATGTGCTCGCGAAACATGGTTTGCGGCTGTTTGACGTCGAGGAAATCCCGACTCATGGTGGCTCGCTCCGGGTATACGCCTGCCATGCCGAAAGTCGATCCCATGCCGTCTGTGATCGCATAGCGGAACTCCGTTCCCGTGAAACTGCGGCCGGGCTCTGCACGCTGTCGCAGTACGCCGCCTTCGGCAAGCAGGTCGAGGAAACGAAATACAAACTTCTCAGCTTTCTCATAGAGATCAAGCGGCAAGGGAAATCGATCGTTGGGTACGGAGCGCCGGGCAAAGGGAATACCTTACTCAATTACTGCGGCATCCGCAGAGATTTCATAGATTACACGGTGGACAGAAATCCGTACAAGCAGGGAAAGTACCTCCCCGGTTCCCGCATTCCCATCTTTGCGCCGGAGCGAATACAGCAGACACGTCCCGATTTCGTCTTCATCCTGCCGTGGAACTTGAAGGACGAGATTATGGCGCAGTTATCGTTTGTTCGTGAATGGGGCGGTAAGTTTATAGTGCCGATACCGGAGGTTCGCATTTATTCATGATCTTCACGGCCACTAATGTCGCGGGTGTCTGGATTGTCGATCCGGAAAAACTGTCCGATGAAAGAGGATTATTTTACCGCACTTTCTGCCACGATGAGTTTGCGGCGCACGGACTGAATCCGGCCGTCGTGCAGGGCAATGTTTCCTTCAACACCCACCGCGGTACCCTGCGCGGACTCCATAGTCAGCGGCCACCATGGGAAGAAGCCAAGCTGGTGCGCTGCTCTCGTGGAGCGATCTATGACGTTGCCCTGGACCTTCGACCAAACTCACCCTCTTATCTCAAACACGCCGCCGCTACGCTGACGGCCGAAAACGGTCGCATGCTGTTTGTGCCGGAGGGTGTATATCACGGTTTCCTTACGCTCGAGGATAACTCTGAGGTCCATTATCAGATGTCTCAGTACTATCATCCTGATAGCAGTGTTGGCGTGCGGTGGGACGACCCGGCCTTTGGCATCCAGTGGCCGGAACCGGTGTGCATGATCTCTGAGCGTGACAAGAGCTTTCCGGATTTTGCGCCGCTTTCCGCAGGCGCGAGAGAGTAATTGGACAGGAAAGCTGCGAGCTGAATATGAGCGATCTATTGGAACTTGCTGATCTGCGATCCCAACTCAACTACGATGCGGTTGGTCGCCGGATACATGACTTGGCCGCGGAGTTGTATCCGATATGCCGGAGTATTACCGGGGACGGCCTGCGCCAGTCGCTCAAGATCATTCAGCGGGTAGCACCGCTCGACATTCATGAGGTGCCGTCAGGAACGACGGTATTTGACTGGACAGTACCGAATGAATGGACTATTCGCGACGCCTGGGTCAAAGATGCTGCGGGCAAGAAGGTGATCGATTTTCGACAGAACAATCTTCACGTGGTCAGCTACAGCATCCCGGTTCGCAAGCGGGTCAGTCTTGAGGAGTTGAAGGCTCATCTACACACTCTGCCTGAGAAGCCGGACTGGATTCCTTACCGGACATCATACTATCACGAGGCATGGGGCTTCTGCATGTCACATACCCAGGCCTCCCAGCTCACCGATGGTGACTACGAAGTCTGTATTGACTCGACCCTGGAGCCCGGATACTTGAGCTACGGCGAGTACTTTCTTCCCGGCGAAACTGACGACGAAATCCTACTCTCCTGCCATGTTTGTCATCCGTCATTGGCCAATGATAACCTCACAGGGGTCGCGCTCGTCGCGCTCCTGGCGCAGTACTTGAGGAAGGTCAGGCGTCGCTTCAGATACCGGTTCCTTTTCATACCGGGCACAATAGGTTCCATCACCTGGTTGGCCAAGAACGAATCAAGTGTCGGCCGAATCAAGAGCGGCCTGGTCGTAACTTGCGTTGGGGACAGCGGACCATTCCATTACAAGAAAAGCCGTCAGGGGAATGCCGAGATCGATCGGGCCGTCACCTATTCGCTGCAGCACGGCAACAAACCATTTGAGATTCTCGATTTCAGTCCCTACGGATACGACGAGCGCCAGTACTGTTCGCCGGGATTCAATTTGCCTGTCGGATGTCTGACCCGCACGCTGCACGGCAGATATCCGGAGTACCATACCTCGGCCGACAACCTTGAATTCATTCGCTCTGAGCATCTTGGCTCATCCTTTGAACTCTACCTGCGCGTCCTTAGTATTCTCGAGGCAAATCGATGCTACTTGAACAAGTTCCCCAAGACCGAGCCACAGTTGGGCAAACGCGGTCTGTACCGCCACCTTGGCGGACTTGCCGATGCGGGAAAGAGAGAGATGGCCATGCTGTGGTTGCTGAATTTCTCCGACGGCACGCACAGCATTCTTGATATCGCCGAGCGTTCGGGGGTACCGTTTGACACGCTCTGCCAGACCGCAAGACTGCTCGTAGAGCACGGTTTACTGGTATGAATATTGCGCTTCATGGCAAGAAAGTTCTGGTTACCGGGGCGAGTGGCTTTCTTGGCTCGGCGTTATGCAGTCGGTTGACCCGCCTGGGAGCAGAGGCACACGGGGTCTCGCGAAATGCGTATCAGATTGCTGAAAATGGCCTAAGATGGTGGCAGGCTGACTTGTCTCATGATGGCGAGGCGCGACGTCTTCTTGACAATATTCGACCCGACTATATCTATCATCTGGCCGGGCTTCCGGACGGACGACGCGATCTTGATCTCCTTGTTCCCACTTTCATCAACAATGCTGAGACGACCGTCCGGCTGCTCGCGGCGGCCGCGGAGTGCGGTTGCAGGCGATTCATATACAGCAGTTCCATGGAGGAGCCGGCTTATGCGGAGCAATCCCCGAAACCTCATTCCCCATATTCTGCCTCCAAATGGGTCGGCAGCGTGTATTGCAGAATGTCTTATGAATTATACGGCTTGCCGGTGGTCTCTCTGCGCGTTTTCTTGACCTACGGCCCAGGGCCGCAGACCGCCACAAAACTGATTCCGTATGTGATAACATCGTTGCTGCGAGGTGAATCACCTCAACTCAGCAGCGGCAGCCGGTTGGTCGACGCAGTTTTCATAGACGATGTGGCCGATGCGTTTCTGGCGGCGCTGGATGGCGAGAGAGCATTGGGGCAAGTAGTGGAAGTTGGCTCCGGACAACCCGTGTCGATTGCTGAGATCGCTCGGATGATTGCGCGCCTGGTGGGTGGCAGCACTCAGCCGGCGTTTGGCGCGCTCCCGGACCGACCGGACGAAGTGATGCCATCTGCCGATATTGAGAGAAGTCGGGAGCTTCTCGGCTGGCGCCCGCAGGTTTCGCTTGAAACCGGGTTGCGCCGAACGATCGACTGGTACCGAAATGAGATAGCATTGTCGGTTGGCTCTTCAGCGAATGAGAGTGAAGGAAGGGATACCGAAAAATGAAAGTCGTGTTGTTCTGTGGCGGGCTGGGGACACGCCTTCGGGAGTACACTGAAGCGATCCCCAAACCAATGGTTCGAATCGGCCATCAGCCCATCCTCTGGTACGTGATGAAGTACTATGCCCACTTCGGTCATACCGATTTCATCCTCTGTCTGGGGTATCGCGGCGATGTCATTAAAGAGTACTTCCTTAATTACAACGAGTGCCTGGCCAACGATTTTGTCATGCGAAATGGTCAGGCCAACCCTCAGATGAACTACAGCGATATTCGCAAATGGAATATCACTTTTGTAGATACCGGCCAGAACGCCAATATCGGGCAGCGTTTGATGGCCGTGCGTAAGTATGTCGAAGGGGAAGAGCTGTTCTTAGCCAATTACAGCGACGGCCTCTCCGACCTCCCTCTGGACACTTACCTTGACTTCATGCGGACGGAGAACAAGATCGCCGGTTTCATTTCAGTCAGACCAAACCAAACCTTTCACGTGGTCCAAACCGATCGCACGCATCTGGTCACGGAAATAGCGCATGTGGAGGAGTCGGTGAGAATCAATGGCGGGTTCTTTGCCTTCAAGGGCGACATCTTCTCGCATATGAGACCGTCGGAGGAACTGGTTGACGAACCGTTTCGGCGCCTGATCGAACGCAAACAGTTGGTGGCTTATCCCTACGACGGGTTCTGGAAATGCATGGATACGTTCAAAGACAAACAGCAGTTCGAGGACCTGTACGCGGCCGGAGAAACCCCGTGGGTGGTCTGGAAACACGGCGAGGAAAAGTGAACTGATATGCTGGAACTGGTGCTGAACCGCAGTGCGTCGAAGCCAATCAAGGTCTTGTGTCTCGGAGCTCACGCCGACGATATCGAGATCGGCTGCGGCGGCACGATATTACACCTGACGAAGCACTATCGAAAGGTTGACTGTACTTGGATTGTCTTTAGCGGCAGTCCGCTGCGTCGAAAAGAGGCTGAGACCAGCGCTGTTCGATTTTTGCGAAAGGCAGCCCGACGTCAAGTCGAACTGCACAAATTCCGGGATGGCTTCTTCCCGTATCAGGGTGCGGAAATAAAGGAGTGTTTTGAACAGCTAAAACAGCGGTGTAACCCCGACCTGATCTTCACTCATTATCGCGATGATCTGCACCAGGACCATCGTCTCATCTGTGAATTGACTTGGAATACATATCGCCGGAACGCGATTCTCGAATACGAAATACCCAAATATGACGGCGACCTGGCCTCGCCGAATGTCTTTGTCCCGCTGGACAATTCGATTGCCCGGCGGAAGATCGACATACTCCTTTCAACCTTCAAATCGCAGGCAGGCAAGCATTGGTTTGACCGAGAGTGTTTTGAATCATTAATGCGGTTGCGAGGGCTCGAATCCGCGTGCCGGTATGCCGAAGCGTTTTACGGCCGAAAGATACTCATCGATCTGAAGTAGAACTCATCGTGTCGAGGTTGCAGCCTCTCCCCGGCTCACAAACTGATTACTCTGCGATATTGCTCTTCAACCAACGCTGCGGCTTTCAGTGCCTGTGGCTTGAGTGTACTTCTGATAATCGGCACCCTTTCCTCCATCTGGAGGAACATCCTCTGCAGCCCCTCAACTGTGAAGTCGTCAATGCTCAGGCAATAATCCGGCTGCCCCATATAAGTCATCATGTCGTTGGTCTTGGGATGGTACGCCAGACCAATGACCGGTTTCTGCATCAGCAAGGGAAGAAGAATGCCGTGAAAACGGGACGCCACGAGCATGTCGCATTCCCCCATAGCACGAATGACATCGTCAAGGGTCGAGATTTGTCGGCTGAGGAGCCCTTCGCTGGCCTGATTGACGTTAGAGCTCTTGATGACTTTCTCAATATCCTTCACGACCAGTTCGTCAGTATACAGCTTGGTCCAGAATGGAGAGACGACAAAGCCCCGATCGAGGAGCCAAAGGGAGAATTGAGCCAGCTTCTGCACGAAATCCGTGTACTTCACCGGGTCAGATTTTTGCCAGTAGCGGTGGTCATAGTAGGGGACCGGAATAATGCCGACTACGCGACTTCGGTTCTCCGTTGGGACAACATCCGCGTGACCAAGCACGAGATTGCAGGCAAGGTCAGGAAAGACGTTGTCGGCCTTCTTGACACCAAGGCTCTTTATCAGGGACATGGAATAGTCGTCCCGGAAGGACCGGTAATGAGCCAAACGCAATGCTTGGCGAAGGAAGAAACGACTCAGCGGTGCATTGATCGGCCCAGCGCCCACGCTCAGAATAGCCAATTTGGTCTTTCGCAGTCGGGCCATAACCGACCATTTAAAGAGCGTATAGGGAAATGCCCATGCGCCGCCGAAACCATCCATAAGTTGGCCGGAGCCGGCAACTATGAGCAGGTCAATTCCCGTGAGAGTTCGAGACGCTGTCACCAGAAAACAGCCTTCCCGCCAAATCGTGTGCAACGTTCGTGGCAGGTGCCAGATCAGCTTCGCCAGGGAGTTGAGCAGCGGGATACTCTTGATGATTTGCTTCGTGCTCTCGCGCCACGATCTCTGTTCGCCGGAAGTCGTAGCCGCCTGTGATCCGCCTGCTCCGCCGACCGGCGGAGCCGACACCACCCGGCGAATCCTGAACGCTTGAATCCCATGCCGCTGTGCGGTATCGACCGGGTTTACGCAAAAACCGACAACGGTTGCATCCGGCGCGTGCCGTTTTACCGATTGAATGACGGCTGCGACGATTGCCTCGTCTCCGAGGTTGCCATTGCCGTAGTGCCCGAGGATTCCGATCTTTCTCAGCATACGCAAGCGCATCGAGTAACACGATTTTGTTTCATCGATTCATCCAACACTGACCTGATCTCACCGAGCGGGCCAAGACATTCGTGGTCAAGAAATCCGGCTACTTGCTGTCTGATTTCCATTCCGCTAATGTCAGTACGCTATCCTCCAGTGTCAAGGACGGTTCGGCAGCCAAATGCTTGTCTCGAAGGCATCCGTTGAAGCCGCCCTTATGACTATTATCGGCTGCGGCTGATGACCGCGATCTGCATACACCGGTATTCGGCTCAGGAAGCCATGTCCTTGGGTGTGGCCTTCGAACTGTTGTTGGCGGTAGTGATCAGTTGTCACGAATTTGTCACACGCATCGACTCGCTTATCGATTACATAGTCAAGATTACCAAACAGAGAATAGCTTCACAGAAGCAGTCAAGAGAACAGCGGTCAGTACACGCCTAAGCGTTATTATTGGTAGCATTCGGGCTGTAAGTGATGAGCCAAGGAGGCCGCCGGCAACCGCGCTCATTAGGACAAGAAGCGACAAATCCGAAATACCCACTCCCTGAACAAACCTCCCGCCCAATGCGGCAACTGAATTTACCACAATGAAAAGAGCCGAAGTAGCGGCTGCCTGTTTTGGGTTGGCCCGGCAGCAAAGAATCAGTAGTGGACTCAAGAAGATTCCCCCGCCGATACCGACTATGCCCGACAGCAGACTGTACGTCGTCAAACAAGTTGGACACGGTGGTGGCGTGCGAGTGAGGCCAAAGGGTATCGGGATCCGTGTCCTGTGACGCTGTATCTTGGAGTCGGTTCTCGGTCTGGTCCCGCTCCCCTTCAGCATCTGGCCACTCCGTTCCTCGCGAGTTACAAGCATAATACGAACTCCATACTATGCAGAGCCGTCCGCCTACTGGATTAAACGTCCACAGGGCTGACCCAACTCCGTCCCGAGGGTTCGAACTCTCTGACGCCATAATCGGCCAAGTGGACCTTGAACAAGGCAAGTCGATTCCCATGACTTTCTTCGGACGCATCTCATGCACAGTCTTTCAAAAATACCATGAGTGAATCAAGGAGAATCGTTACTGAGCGCTAATGATGAATTAGAGATTCAATAACGGCGCAGGGATTCGAACCCCGGAGTCGATTAGTGGCGCTTCCGTAACTTCTTGACTTATCGCGAATTAGCGTCTAAGGTAATAAGGTGCATACAGTTTGGTCTTTTGAATTGTTTTGAGCTGGTTTGAACTGTTTGGCATTGAAGTTGTCACATTTTTGTCACACCGCAAGATCGAACTATATAGACCATATGTGTTTCTTTTCGGACGGAACTTAATCAGTACACTCTTCAGAATGACCAAGCCAGCCCGCTGCCGGAGCGGCCTTCTTCCTTTCAATGAGCTAATGATTCCTCAAGGACAATTCGGCAGCACGTATCCGCCACCGGTGAGGTAGCTGACGAGTGCGGTCAGATCGGACAGATCGATAGTGCCAACACCGTTGATATTGGCCTCGTTCGGGCAAAGCAGCGCATACCCGCCACCGGTGAGATAATTGACCATGGCGCTCAAATCGGATAGATCAACTATCCCCATCATATTCACGTTGCCGGTCGTACCGGCGCAGCAGTTGACTGGAGTCCAGCCCCAACCCACAATTCTGGCATAGATGTCGAAACTCTTGCCGTCGCGGTTGTCTTGCCAGACAAAGTAGACGTTCGAGTTGTTAAGCGACACCTCCGGGTTGATTTGAGCGTACGAAGCATACGTCGGGTCGGCAATCGGCTGGTTACCTTCAACAGGCGCAGCGGGAAAGTCATACAGTTGAGTGTAGGCGTCTGAATTGCCGTGTCTACTGTCATTCCAGACTATCACAAACCGGGAATCGACGCCACTGATGCTCACACGCGGGCGATCCTGGACCGCGGTTCCTAAGTCATCATTTACTCTTATGTTCGGACCTACCTGATGGCCGAGGGAGTCAAAAGCCTGTAGGTAGATGTCTGCGCTGTCATTCCGCCCGTCACGCCACGTGACAACGAAATTCCCTTGATTGTCCATAGCGACCCTAGGCTCACCCTGATTAGCGTTTCCGATATCATCGTTCACTCGAATAGTCGTCCCGATGGGGGAACCTTGGCTATCGTATTTCTGCGCAAACACGTCATCATTGCCTCCAAGGGTATCGACCCAGGCCAGTACAACCTCGTCGCTTTGACTTATAGCGGGCGAAGGATTCCAGCAACGGTCGCTCACCGATACGGAACCTGCAGCAATGCCGTCAGATGTATACTTCTTAGCCTCGCACCAGCTCCGGCTGGGCCAACATGAATACCTCTCACCGACTACCTGGCTCGTGGCAATTAGGAAACTACCGGCATCATTCATTGAGACCGTATACGAAAGCGCGTCAGCCCTAATCTGGGGAACCTGAATAATATCGATCAACGACCCCGAAGAATCATATCTGAAAGCCCATTCATTGAAACCAGCCAAGGGTGGAAAGCAAGGGTCCTCCGGAGTACTTCCATAAGGTTCGTACAGAAGCCGTGTAGCCATAAGAGATCCGGAATCATTCCCCATCACATAGTCGAATTCGGGTACTATTGAGCGCCTTCTGATCAGAGACCCAATCACGTTGTATTCAGCTACATTCGGGTAGGAGGCCGAACCATGCCAGGCAGCCGTCATCTTCCCGTTGTAGTCAACCGTTACAGATGGATCGGTCTGATTTGTGTACCTGTTGTCAAGGTATACCCGGTAATTACTGCCCTGAGGTACGCCGGTGGCGTCGTACTCTTGGGCGAATATGTCGGGGCCGCTGAATTGCAGGCGGTCATCGATCCATACGATCACGAAGTTGCCGCTGCTATCAATGGCAATGTGCGGCGCACCTTGAATTGACGAACCGGTGTCATCATTGACTCTACAATTTGCCCCTAAGAGCCTCCCTGTCGAGTCGCACCGCTGTGCGTAGATGTCGGTGTTCGAATTGCGACTATCCTGCCACGTGACAGTGACGGTTTTTTGCTGGTCGATTGCGACATCCGGGCCATAACCGGCCGAATCAGTATTGATCTCGATAATGGGCGTTGTAGGTATCGCCGCCGCATCAAATCTCTGAGCGTAGATATCGCCCGCGGATACCCACGATATCACTGCACCTCCGGTACTGTCGATCGCCACCGTTGGGTCTTTGGCATTCCCTATGCCGGTATAACCTGTTGGCTGGCCAGAAGCGTTGTAACACTGCAGATAAGTGGTACCTCCTCTGACCCAAGCAACAACGAACCGGCCTGACTCGTCAATGTCTGCAGCGGGATACCCACCCCAGCCATCAAGATTATCGACCAGGAATTTCTCGGCGACCGGAGTACCCGCTGAGTCAAACAGACGAGCATAGAGAAAAGGGACGGCATCGCCGCTCTCCCACACTACGAGGGACCTTCCGGAGCTGTTCATGGCTACTACCGGCGAACCATACAACGACGTTGAGCCGCCCAGCATTAGTGGCGATCCGAGAGAACTTCCTAACGAATCGTATCTTTGGACAAGAATTCCATAGTACAACCAGCTGTACCAAGAGAGCGCAAAGCCGCCGTGACCGTCGATCGCGACTCTCGGATTCTCCGGCCAGGTGCTGGCGCCAATGTCCAAGACATCCCCAAGAAGCGAACCGGTTCTGTCGAGTTTCCGAACACAAATAGCCCTTTGGCTGGGATTCGCGAAATCGAGCCACGCAAAGACGGTTGTACCGAAGGAATTTTTGGCTACTGAGACTTGTGATTGGTCCCATCCAACAGCCGAGTCGCTGTTGACCCGGAAATCGTAATCAGCCTTCGCCGTGCCCGTCGCCAGGAGAACGGCCACAACATAGTCACATAGAATTAGCCATCGTCTCATATTCTTTCCTTCAAGTCGGCATCGTCTGTGCATTATGGTTCTCAGGCACTACTGATCTAACAATCCGATATCAGATTGTTTGAGCATGTGTCCGCAACGGCAGACACGTGGCCAGTGATAGGGTTGTCAGTCAGAGATGATTGTGCGGCAGGCCCGATACTATGATAGCGATTAAGCATCTAAATGTCCACGGACAGTCTTAGCTATCGTGCGCTACTGGTTGCCTATTCCGAGAGAGACAGGAGGTCGAGAGCACAGAATAGTGCCCTCGACCTATGTCTTGAGTGACTTATCCCGTTATTTCAGCAGCATCATTCTGCGAGTCTCTGTGAACTCCCCTGCCGTCAACCGATAGAGATACACTCCGGATGCCGTGTTGTGTGCATCCCATATCAACGACACTTCACCGGCATCTGAACTGCCCACAAACTCCTTTACGACCTGCCCAATCAAGTTGTAAACCGTCAGCCTGTAATCGCTCGCAGTCGGCAAGCTGAAATCTATAGTTGTGGTCGGATTGAACGGGTTTGGATAATTTTGACGCAGTGTAAAACGTGCCGGGAGGGACGCTTCACGGTCAGCATTGAGAATTCTCGGAGTGATCGTTGAATGGTCCAGATCAGCAAGACTGCCGGAGATAATCTCCGCTCTTCCCGGCACTCTCAGAAGTGTAACATCACCGGTTATTACTGTCTTGCCCTTCGTATCGACCAAGATTACCTTTGCGTCGTTCCCGTCACGTCCCAGATACTGGTCCATAGAACCGGCTATGAGATTGGTAGGAAGTACCGGACTTTCCATTCTAAGTTCTACCTCAACGGCCCGAACCGGAATTGAAGCACTCAGAGACACAGTGGTATTCTTGCCGTCGAATTCCCCAATAAGCTGTGCTGATGAGACATCGTTTGCTGGCGAGGCCAGCAGAATAGCTGAGCCGCACGATGGCAGAAGGTACCCACCACCGGTTAAGTAACTCACCAAGGCGCTTAAGTCGCCAAGATCGACGATGCCGACACCGTTGACATTCGCCTCATTCGGGCAGGGGAGCACATAGCTTCCGCCGGTCAGATAGCTCACCAAGGCGCTCAGGTCGGTAAGATCAACAATGCCCATGTAGTTTACATTGCCGCGAACCCCCACGCAGCAGCAGGCGTCGCCGATTCCATCGTGATCGGAGTCAACCTGTGTTGGATTGCTGACGTTCGGGCAATTGTCGACTACACATGCGTTGGCGGGATGTCCGGGGTCGCCGAATCCATCCCTGTCAGTGTCGAAGCAATTATCGCAGGCGTCACCCATACCGTCTCCGTCCGCATCCTGCTGTCCCGGATTGTAGACCAGCGGACAGTTGTCACACGAGGCACCGAAGCCATCCAGATCGGTGTCAGCCCCGCAGTCGTCACAGAGTTTGGTGATGAAAGCATCGTACCCACTGATTGTACTATCGTAAGCGTTCTTGGTGGGAAACTCATTGGAGTTGGTGAGCCCAACAACGTACAGGCAGCCGGCTGCGTCCAGAGCACAATCAGTCGCGGCATCATCTCCAGAGGCGCCGAGATAAGTGCTGTAAACCAGGGTGTTGCCGGTAGGTGAGAGCTTAATGACGACCGCATCATAGGGGCCGCCGTTGTACTCTGCCTGGTATGGGCGCATTGTAGGAAAATCATACGATGTGGTCTGCGCAGCCACGTAAGCGCATCCGACTGCGTCAACGTCTATACAGTTGGGATCCAGGTCCCAATCGGAATTCGACCCACCCAAGTAGGTACTGTATATCAAAGACTGACCGCGCGGCGCCAGTTTTGTGACGAAGATATCCATGCCTCCTCCGTTATAGGTGGAGTCAAAGGCGCTCTTCGTTGGGAAATCTACTGACGACGTTATGCCGGCCAGATAAGCCGATCCCGAGCTATCCAGAGCAATACTCCATCCATAGTCGTCGCTTGAACCGCCCAGAAAGGTGCTGAAGATTAGAGAATCTCCAGCGACAGACAATTCCGAGACAAAGACATCGCTGGTGCCATTGAGGGTCGAATCGAGTGCTGCCCTGATTGGGAAATCGGCACATTCCGTTCTTCCGATTACGGTAACATGACCGGAGTCGTCGACTGCAACTCCAAATGCTGTCTCGGTCTTTGAGCCGCCGATATATGTGCTGTACGCCAGCGTATTCCCGATTGGTGAAAACTTCGTCACAAAAGCATCCCTTGTACCACCAAGACTAGAATCGAAGGCGTTGACCTTTGGGAAGTCAGTCGACGAGGTACGTCCCACGATATACGCAGATCCCGCTTCGTCAACAGCGATACCGTATCCAATTTCCTCAACGCTGGTCTGTGGATCGGAGCCTCCCAGAAAGGTGCTGTAAATCAGACTGTTGCCAGCTGAGGACAGCTTGACCACGTAGGCATCAGTCCCGCCGCTGAAAGTTCCATCATAGGCATTCTGGGTTGGGAAATTGGGTGACCACGTTTCTCCGGTGAGATACGGGCATCCAGAGGCATCTACCGCTATCCGCATGCCAGCATCACTGCCGCTGCCGCCGATATATGTGGCAAACACCAGAGTGCTCCCGTCAAGCGAGAACTTGGCTACGTAAGCGTCCCAAAAGCCACCGAAAGATCCTTGGCTTGGGTCTAGCACCGGGAAGTCCGCCGAGGCTGTGGAACCGCAGACATATGCGCTTCCCGAATTGTCTACGTCAATGTCAAGCCCCCAATCGTTGGCCGAACCACCCAGATAGGTGCTGTACACGAGGACAGGATCAATAGTAAGCGGGAGCGATGGATCATAGTCACGATCTACTTCGAAGGACACCGTTCCATCAAGAGCAAGCGAGTACTTACTGCCGACTGGTACCCGGCTTCCGCCTGACTCCTGATAAACGGCAGGCGCCTGTTCCGATACCGTTCCCCAGTCCGTGCCGACAACCAACCTCCCGTGCTGATCGACCTGCAATGACTTCACGTTTTCATAGCGGAAACTGATTTGATGATAATCCGCCCCCGGGGCGACGAGAAAGTCGTATTCCATCTGCCTGGCATTGCCGTAGAAGCGCAGATCGACACCGGGATAGATGTTCTTGGCTTCTATCTCCGCGTAGTTGGGGACATCGGTCTGCCATCTGGATTTATCACTGCCCAGAAAATAGTTGCACCGATAATCCATCCGCTGGTTCCCCACCAGATGTTCACTCGCGCTGGTTCCCAGAAGCATCTTCTTGACCAGTAGCATTTCCGTCTCGGGCAATCCGCTGGATTGGTCATCTGCTAAGTCGCGCAACCAATTTGTCCTGGAACCTGCTTGGGACAAATTAGCCTGATCGAAGCTGCCCGCCAATCTGCTAGTAACACGAACGAATTGATGATAGATACCCTTTCGTGAAAACCATGTGGTCGCACCGCCGCTGCTTGTCCGAAACAGAATACTGTCAGGCCATTGGCCGCGATTTTCCGTAAATACCAGTGGGCCGTTCTGTATGACATTCTCGATAGCTGCTCTGGAATGCTGGTTGTCTGCCTGCGGCAGCGATCCAGCCAGGGCGACGGTTGCGCAGAGAACCGCGGCCATCTGGACAATCACTTTGTACCAACTGCTCATTTTTGACCTCCTACGATCTACTTTGTTCATTGTGACTTAAGACTGCACTATCAATTCCGTCTTGCGATTATGGCAACCTACCTTTCAGATCCGGCAGGCGGCCCCCTCGGCCGTCGGCGTTGAAGGGTGCCGCCTGCCCGTTTTCTATCGAAGCGACAACCATCGTGTGGCAGGCCGCTTCTGGTTATGTGATGGTGTTGGCCGTCTGACAGCGATGGTTCGATTGGGGTTCGATTCTAACAGCCAAATGCGAAGAAAGTCCGGTCATCCCTCTTGGCTCGTAGTCGGCAAGACAATGGAATGGGACGATGAAGGAGT
>Ga0315276_10000527_pt1 | contig 33176 bp, 30 predicted proteins | sample YL17G05_0_MG_FD_204542 | JGI IMG/M metagenome (GOLD analysis project Ga0315276, IMG submission 204542) | Sediment microbial communities from Yellowstone Lake, YNP, Wyoming, USA - YL17G05_0 | ecosystem: Environmental > Aquatic > Freshwater > Lake > Sediment | place: USA: Wyoming | collected... | reverse complement strand
TCTTTCCCGGTCGGCACGACGCCGCGGAGAAAATTGAAAAATACGATGTTCGAGTAGTTGGTCGTCGCGGCGGCGCGGTTCGCGTCGGATCCGTCGACGACGATCCCCACCTGGTACGGCTCCCACGATCGGATCGCCTCGGAGAAGCCCCGGCGGAGAACGAGAACGGCGTGCGCATCGCCCGCGCGAAGCACGCTCTCGATGTCGCTCAATTCTGGTGCCGAGCGGGCGGGAATGAAATACCCGGATTGGAAAAAGCTCGCCGCGAGCTCTCGCGAGTGGATCGATCTGTCCTCATCGACGACGGCGAGCCGGATATTCTTGGTGTCGAGGTTTACCGCGTACCCGTATAGGAGCGTCATGAAAACCGGCATGAGCATCGCGATCGCAAGCGACTTGGGATCGCGGAGGATGTGGCGGAACTCCTTGGCGATGATGAATCCGGTCTTGTTCATTTCCGGTCCACGCTCGTGATGAGGTGAATGAAAGTGTCCTGGAGGTCCGTCCGTCCGTGCTTTCGTATGAGCGCCTGGGGTTCTCCGATCTCGACGATCCGCCCGTCGTGCATGATGGAGATCCGCCGGCAAAACTCCGCCTCGTCCATATAGTGCGTCGTCACGAAAAGGGTCGTCCCCGCGTCGGCAAGACCGTAGAGGAGGTCCCAGAACCGCCGCCGGAAAACGGGGTCCACACCGGCCGTCGGTTCGTCGAGGAAAAGGATCGCCGGACGGTGGATGAGCGCCGCGGCGAGAGCGATCCGCTGGCGCCACCCGGCGGGTAGCGAACCGGTCAAGCGATCGATGAATCCCCCGAGCTCGAGATGGGCTTCGAGCTCGGCGATACGGTCCTTGAGATCGCCGCGCCCAAGACGGTACACGGAGCCGTAGAAGACAAGGTTCTCCCGGCCCGTGAGATCGGGGTAGAGCGAGAACTTCTGAGACATGTATCCGATGCTTCTCTTGATCGCCTCGTTTTCCTTGTGGATGTCGAACCCGTTGACCTTGCCCGATCCCGACGTCGGGAGGAGAAGTCCGCAGAGCATCCGGATCGTCGTCGTTTTCCCCGCGCCGTTCGCCCCGAGGAAACCGAAGATTTCTCCCCTTTCGACGTCCAGAGTGACGCGATCGACCGCGCGGAACTTGCCGAAGTCTTTGGTCAAATCCTGTATGGCGACGGTGTAACCCACGGGTCAACCCTCCATCATCTGGACGAAGACGTCCTCCAACTCAGGCTGGAGGGGTTCGACATCGGCGCCGATGCCGGAGCGCTCGAGGTCGCTCGTCAAACGATCGACCGTGTACCCCGGCGGTCCGTACAGGTGGATGGACGAGCCGAACCGCCGGGCGGAAAGCCCCTCGATCGCGCCCGCGCGTTTCATGAGATCCACGGTAGGTTCTCGTTTCAGGCGAAAGAGGGATCCGTGGAACCGGCCGGCGATTTGCGCGGGGGTCCCTTCGGCGAGTTTCCTCCCCTGATGGACGAGAACGGCCTGGTCGGCGTGGCTCACTTCATCCATGTATGGCGTCGAGACGAGGATCGCGCTCCCCGAATTCTTGAGCGAAAAGAGAATCTCCCAGAACTGGCGCCGTGAAAGCGGATCGACGCCCGTCGTCGGCTCGTCGAGGATGAGCACCTTGGGGTCGTGGACGAGAGCGCAACTCAGCGCGAGTTTTTGTTTCATCCCGCCGGAGAGCTTTCCGGCGCGGCGGCCGGCGAAGGGTCCAAGCCCGGAGAACTCGTAGAATCTTGTCTTCTTCGCCGCGAGATCGCTCCCCGTGATACCGAAGAGACCCGCGTAAAACCCGAGGTTTTCCTCGACGCTCAAATCGGGATAGAGCGAAAACGACTGAGGCATGTAGCCGAGGATGGGTTTGATGCGGTCGAACGAGGTACGGACGTCGTGTCCGGCGATCTTCGCTTCGCCCGCGTCGAACTCGATGAGACCGGCGAGCGCGCGAAAGAGCGAAGTCTTTCCCGCCCCGTCGGGGCCGGCGATGGCGAGGATCTTTCCCTCATCGATAGAGAGATCGAGCGAGTCCACCGCCTTGATCTCGCCGTAGGTCTTGGTGAATCCCGTGACTTCGATGATCACTTCGAAAACCTCACCATGACGGGCATCCCGATTTTGAAAACGCCCTCGGGGTTCGCGATGTTGACCTTGACCGCGTACACGAGGTCGGCGCGGGCTTCCGCCGTCTGCACGTTTTTCGGCGTGAATTCCGCCTGGTCCGATATCCACACGACCGTGCCGCGCGGGAGCTCCGCCCTCCCGTCCTCGGGGTTCACTGTTACCGTCTCGCCGAGTCGGATCGCGGCGATGCCGTGGGCGGGGAGGTAGATCTTGACCCAGACGGTATCGATCTTGGCGATCTCGACGATGGGTTTTCCCGGGGCGAGGAGTTCGCCGGGCTCGGTGAGCTTGTTGACGATGATCCCGGACACCGGAGCCGTCGGAGAACAATCCTCGAGCGAGCGCCGGAGAATCGCGAGATCCGCGTCGATCCGCGCGAGATCCGCTTGACGCGCCCGGTACGTCGCCTGCGCGTGGTCCTTGGTGAGCGCGGCCTGCTTGTCGCGGGTCTCCGCCTGGTCGTATTGCTGCTGGTTTGCCGAACCCTTTTCGATGAGAGAGGCGATCCGCTCGAACTCCTTCCGCGCGAGCTGGGCATCCTGAGCGGCCTGTTCGATCGCGATGCTCGCGATGTCGATCGCCGTCACGGCGGACTGTCTCTGGGCGAGCGCCCTCTCGAGCTGAAGGGTCGTGATGCTCGAATCGATGACGCCGAGCACGACTCCCCGCTCGACGGTATCGCCCTCGTCGACGAACAAGGTCTCGAGACGGCCCGAAGTCTCCGCCGAAACGACGACGGAGGTCGCCTCGATGAACCCCGAGCCCCCGGTGGTATTCTCTCCCCGGTCACAACCGACCACGACAAGCGAAAACAGAGCGAGCGCGACAAGAAGATGAGTTTTCATCCTAGAATCCTTCCCGGATTGCGTCGGATCCGACGGCGTAAAGGTAATCCGCGACCGCCGCGTGGTACTCGAGCCGCGCGGCTTCGAACTGCTGTTGGGTTTGCGTGAGGTCGGCTTCGAGCTCGAGAAGCCGATTGACGTTCATCCGCCCCGCCTTCTGGACATCCACCGCAAGGGCGAATCGTCTCGAGGCGAGGTCGTACTCGTCGTGGCGGATCCCGTAGATCGCGTACGCCCTCTCGATGTCGTTCCACGCGATCCGCGCCTGGAGGAGAAGCGAGTCCTCGAGGTCTTTGCGCTTCATCTCGAGCGAGCGGACCTGCTCCAATACCTGGTCGGACTGGGAGAACTCCTGTCCGCCGAGGTTGAGGTCCCACGAGAGCGTGACTCCGAGCCACCAAATGTCCTGCCAATTGCTCTCGCGTTCGCCGATGTTCGGTTTGACGAGTGCGTACCCGCCCATCCCGTTGACGACGGGGAGAAACCCCGCCTTCACGATCGATTGTTGATAGCGCGCCGACTCGATCTGGTGGGAAGCCGTGGAAAGCTCGGGACGGCCGGCGATATCCCCGGCCGCGGGCGGCTCCGCGCGGGGAAGCTCGGGGTCGGGGATGAACTCCGTGGGGACGATGATCTCGTCACCGGGCAGCGCGAGGAGACGAGCGAGCGCCGTCGATGCGTTTCGACGCTCGCCCCGCGCCTCCTCCAGGAGACGCTCGGCACCGCGAAGGGAAATCTCGGCCTCGAGGACGTCGAGCGAATCCGCCATCCCCGCTTCGAAGAGGTTCCCGACGTGTGTGCGTATGAGCGAGACCCTTTTCATCGAGGTGTTGGCGGAATCGACCATCCGGTCGGCGATGAGAAGGCCGATGTAAGCCCTTCGGCATTCGTACGCGTTCGTGAGCCTCTCCGCCGAGACCTGTGATGAGGCGGCGTTCAACGTTTCTTGCTGCCGCCGGATGTCGTTCGTGCGGCGCCCTCCGGTGTAGATGGGGTAGTTGAGCCGGAAATTCGTCGCGTAGACCTCGTTCCAATCCACCGGGACGACGAGGGGGCCGACGCCCATAGGGTCCTGCGGGTGAAACCCGAACGCGTTCCCCGTGACGCCGAGCGTGGGAAACCACGCGTCTTTCGCGGCGCGGAGCCCGTGGTGGGCCGAAAGGGAATCGTGATACGCCGCCTTGACCTGGAAAGCGTTCTCTTCCGCGAGGTGAAGCGCTTCGGCGAGCGAGATCTGTCGTTTGCTTTCGGCCATGACGGCCGGCGCGGGAAGCAACGCTCCGATGAGCGCTACCGCGGCGACGCTCGCGGGCAGGATCGCTCTGCGTCTAGCGCGAGCGCACGCCGTTGAGGAAAAGATCGACCACGGCCTGGGGCCGCGACCGGCGAAAAGACTGTTCATCATCGATCTCCCATACCGAGTTGACGAGTGGCGAGAACATCAGATAGAAAAGGTTCATTCCGACGAACGAGACAAAGGTCTGCGGGGTATCGACGGCTCTCAGATGACCCTTGCGCATCTCGGTTTCGAAGAGCGCCCGGATCTTCCGAGGGGCGTCGACCTCCGTGAACATCTGGATGAATAGGTTTCGCGCGCGTTCCCCGCCGGAGGCCATCTCTCGAAGGATGATGGGAGGCATCTCGCGGGAGGCCTCGAAGACCTCGCCGTAGAACTTCGCGACTTCGAGGAGGAGACTTTCGAGATTGGTTTCCTCGGTGAGCACACGGTCGAGAAACGTTTTTACCGATTCGAGGAACTGCTGAACGACCGTGTCGTAGAGGTGCTCTTTCGAACGAAAATGATAGTAGATCATCGCCTTGTTGATACCGGCGGTTCGGGCGATGCGATCGACGCGCGCGCCGTCCAATCCACGGGCGGCGAACTCCGTTCGCGCGGCGTCGAGTATCTTCTCCTGGGTGGACATCCGGGGCTCCCCTCTCAATCCCTTTCGAATCCTCTCGAGTTTCGCAGTTCGTCCGATATCGACCAACTAGTTAGTTTAACTAACTGGATGTTTAGTCTGTGGGGACCGGATTGTCAAGAGGGAAAGAAGCTGGATCTCCGACCCCGCCAGGTAGAGCCGAGGGTCGAGGAGCGCCGCAACCCTATCGAAAAAAGAAAGATCGCGCCAAAACTCGGCCGGCGACAATTTTCTCTTGACTAGTATTAGGTAACCAGTAATACTCGATATAGAATAATAACTGACTACGCCTATGTACGAACTAAAAGTACCATGATCCCTGAGTGTCCAAGCCGTCCCACACGTCGCCCTTCACGTGGAAAAAGCAGGTGACGAGAAGGGGAAAGCGAGTCGCAGTGAACGAGGACAGTGCTACAAATAAGAAGTTTCAAAGAGAGCTCAATGCGGGAACCGTCGCGCTGGTTCTCATGAGCGTCATCGATCGCGCGGCGGAGCCGCTCTACGGATATCAGATCGCAAAGCAGGTCGAGCGGACCGCCGAGGATGTGCCGATCATGAAGCACGGCGCGCTTTACCCCGTGCTCCGGTCGCTCGAGGAGAACGGGTTGCTCGCGAGCATGGTGGAGCCGTCGGTCTCGGGTCCGCCGCGGCGGTACTACACGATTACCGATGAGGGACGGACCACGCTCCGCGAATGGGCGAGGATATGGAACCGTACAAAGGCGTTCGTCGATCACACACTCAAAGGAAACGGTGATGAGTAAGGGTATCAACGAGTACTTGAACGAGCTCAAACGGCACCTCTCGGGCGCCGATTCCGCCGTGGTGCAGGACGCGCTGTCCGATGCCGAGGAATACTTGAGAAACGGTGTGAGCCAGCGTCTCAGGGAAGAGCCCGGTCTTTCCGAAGAGATCGCTCTCGAACACGTGATCGGCGAGTACGGGGCGCCGGCCGAGGTCGCCGCCGCGTACCGGGAGATCGAGAGACGGACTCCGCCGCCGCTTGCCCCCGCGACCGCGACGAACGGACGCTCGCCGGCGCGACGGTTCTTTGGAGTTTTCATCGACCCACGCGCGTACGCGTCGCTCTTCTACATGCTGTTTTCACTCGCGACCGGGATATTCTATTTCACATGGGTGACGACGGGGCTTTCGCTCTCGGCGGGACTCATCGTACTCGTCATCGGCCTCCCATTCTTGGGGTTGTTTCTGCTCTCCGTCCAGGGGATCGCCCTGGTGGAGGGGCGCATCGTCGAGGCGCTTCTCGGTGTGCGAATGCCCCGGCGTTCCACGTTTGCGAAAAAACCCCGCGGGCTCTGGGCTCGATTCAAGGCGCTTTTTGCCGACCGCCGCTCCTGGTTTGCCATGATCTACATGGTCGCGGAGCTTCCTCTCGGGATCCTGTACTTCACTCTGTTCGTCGTCATGCTCTCGCTCGGGCTCGCGGGGTTAGCGATGCCCGTTCTCCACTTCGTTTTTGGGTTCCCCATATATCAATCCTCGGATACCGTCTTCTATTTGCCCGATTGGATGGCGCCGCTCTTCGTCATCGTCGGGATGATGTGGTTTCTGGTCACCTTGCACCTCGCGAGGGCGCTCGGCCGTCTGCACGGGAGATTCGCGAAGACCATGCTGGTGAGATAGTAATGGCATAGGGGGTTCACACTATGCGTCACGCGTCGCGGGCGATTGCCTGCCGGGTCGCGTTCTTGTTGGCCGTCGTTTTGGCGCTTCCGGTGTTCGCGGGCAAGACGGACCTGCCGAACGTCAAGATCCTCGCGACCGGAGGAACCATCGCCGGTGTTGCGCCGTCGCCCACCGATGCGGCGTACAAACCCAGCCAGCTCTCCGTCGACGTATTGATCGGCGCGGTCCCCGAGATCCAGCGTCTCGCGAACGTCACCGGGGAACAGATCGCCCAGATCGCGAGCCAGGACATGAACGACGACGTGTGGCTCAGGCTCGCCAAACGGGTGAACGAGCTTCTCGCGACCCGCGACGTCGACGGCATCGTCGTCACCCACGGGACGGACACCATGGAGGAGACGGCGTATTTCCTCCATCTCACCGTCCACAGCGCGAAACCCGTGGTGTTGACCGGGGCGCTCCGGCCGTCGACCTCGCTCGGCTCGGATGGCGCGCTCAATCTCTACAACGCGGTATCCGTCGCGGCGGACCCCGCGGCGGCGGGACGAGGCGTTCTCATCCTCATGAACGACGATATCCACAGCGCGCGCGATATCACGAAAACCAACGTGGTAGACGTCCAGACCTTTACTTCACCCGACAGGGGTCTCATCGGCGAGTCGAACTACGGGGAGAACCGCTTTTTCAGGGAGCCCGCGAAGAAGCACACCTCGAAGAGCGGCTTTTCGGTCGGAAAGCTCGGAGAACTACCGCGTGTGGACGTCGTCTACGCCCACGCGGGGATGAGCGCCGACATCATCGACGCGTGCGTCGCCGCCGGCGCCCGGGGGATCGTCGTCGCGGGGACCGGGAACGGCAACATGACGAAGGCCTCAATCGAAGCCCTGGCGAACGCGGCGAAAAAGGGTGTCGTGGTGGTGCGGAGCACGCGTTGTACGAGCGGGTTCGTCGGGCGCAACATCGAGATCGACGACGACACGCTCGGCTTCGTCGCGGCGGGAGATCTCAACCCTCAGAAGGCCCGGATCCTCCTCAAGCTCGCGTTGACGAAGACGCGGGACGCTGGCGAGATCCAACGGATGTTCCTCGATTACTAGTCGTCGAGCTCCCACTCCCCCGTATTCGGGTCGTGGCGCAGAAGGTAGACTTCCTCGTCATCCGCGCGGACTTTGAAGTACCGGTGATTGGGATCGAGCCATCGGTCGAGGACCTGGATTATCTCGAGCTTCCGCTCTTCGCGGAAGAAACGCCGGGGTTCCTCCTCGCCTCGGTACCCGGCGTAGCATTCCACTCGTACACGCGAATAACGGCTGATCACGCCGGTCCTCTTTGTCTTGACGGGTGCGGATGTTCCGTCCGCCGCGTTATCGAAGGGCGCGTCGCGTCATAGAGTTGCAAAGCGCTCGGTCCTATCTCTCCAAGATGAACAGCTTCCCCGAGAGAAAATCAGTGACCCACAGCCTTCCGTCCTTGCCGGCCCTTCCCTCGGTTATGGCGAACACGGCGTCGCCAAACTGCCCTCTCACATAAAAAGAGACGTTGGCCGTGTCGAAACGCGTATCCCCGTAGGGATAGCTCTCCTTGTGGAGAAGCGCGAACGATTTCGTCTTGGGGTCGAATTCGGTCACGTAAAGAGCGGCTGCATCGTGCGAGGTGATCACGACCTTGTCATCCCAGGGGAAAATATTATCCGGGTGTCTGCCGTGCGGGATCTTCTTCGCCCAGCGATCGCCACTGAGTTTCTCCAGTGTATTCCCCGCGTGGGTTATGACGAAAACGTCACCGGCCGCGCGGCAAAGCCCAAGCGGCTGCTCTCCGGTCTTGATGGTTTCCACGGCGAAAGTCGTCTTGTCCACAACGGACACCGTGTGTGAATCGAAATTCGAGACGTAGATCTTTCCGCCGTGCACGTCGAGGTCGGTCGCCGTGATACCGAGGGTCAATCGGTGAAGGACTTTGTTCGAATCCGGATCGACCACTTGGAGCACGCTCGGCGCGTCGTCCGTTTCGGCGACGCGGACCAGGTACAAAAGACGGCTGTCGGGGTCGTACGCGAGGAGCCGCTGGGTGATCTCGCGGGTCACTTTGTCCTGGAGGGGGATCCTCTTGTTGATGTCGAAAAGCCGAACGGGGTCCTCGAGAACCCCGATGAACTGCTCCTCTTCGCCCCAGTTGTTCTGCGTGAAATAGGCGGCGCCGGACCCGTCGAGAACGAGCCGGTGGGCCTGGCGGGGGATCCTGCGGTCGTAGAACGAGAGGTCGCCGGTATCGATACCGAGGATCCCGTTTTTCGCCCCCCAAATATAGACGACTGGCCAGTACGACTGGTGAGGGCCGTAGGATAAGTACACGTCGCCGCCGGGAGCCGGCGATGCGCGGACCGGGTAGTCGAAGGGAAGTGTATGGAGGTCGTAGCTTCCGTCGGAGCGAACCTCGGCGAACTCGTCCTCCGAGTTGAAAACGAAAAAGCTCCCCCTCGCCGGGATCTCGATGAGATCGATCGGGGCCCAGCCGGTGTGGATCTTTCCGGTCTTCTGGGTTGAGGGATCGAGCGTGGTGATCGCGGCGCCAAACGCGCCGTTCACGGCCGACCCGCCTTTTGGGAAATACACGGTGTTGTTTTTCGGATCGAACGCCATCGCGAACATGTGGGGGATGATCCCGAGGTTCTCGATACGATTCGCGAGCCGCCGCTTGGTGAGATCGATCACGTCGACTTCGCCGTGTGCCCAGCTACCGATGTACAGAATGCCGTTCGCCGCGTCGAGGGCGCTCGCGTCGTTCCCGTACGCGGGGATGGCGATCTCGGTGACCTCGCCGGCTTTGTTGAAGTCCACGACGTGGACCGACGGATGGTTGTCGTACGGAATGTACACTTCCCGGCGCGCGGCGTTGTAGAGAACGCCGACGCCCTCGGTGAATTCGGGTAGCCCCACGACGAGGTCGTTCGTCCCGACGGCGTCGATTTTTGCCGCCTGGATCACTTTCCGCTCGGCCGTCTCCGTCACGAGAAAGAGCTCGTGCGCGCCGGCGTCGTACCCGGCGAGGTGCCACCTGCCCCCCGAAGCGAGCGGGATCGGCCGCGAACGGATGAGATCCGCTTTTTTCGCGTCGAAAACGAAAAGGGTCGAGGTGAAACCGTCCACGCCGATCACCTGTCCGAGCGCGGCGTCGGCGACCACCTTCCGTATCGGGGGAGGCGGCGTGGCGTTCAGGTTGATCAAGTTCTCGCGGTGATCGAGCCACGGCTTCAACTCGAGCTTCCTGGCGCCGGGTTTGTATAAAGCGATCTCTTTGCTCTCACGACCCGCGAGGAAGGCGTTCCCCGTCGTTTCGTCGACGGCTACGGATTCGAACTGGACGCCGGTAGGGATGGTCTCAGCCGTCTTCTTGTCGGGATGCACCACGAAGAAGCACTTCGCTCCGATGAGGTAAATATCGCCGGTTCTGGCGTTGAAGGTGAGCGACTCCGATTTCAGGTGCTGGAGCGCCCGTCCGCCGATCGGGATGTTTTGGACGGCCTGCGTCCCGCAATCGATGATCGAGATCGAAGAGGTGAGCGTGTTTGCAACGATAAGGCGGTTCCGGGCCTCGTCCATTCGGACGAGGACGGGACCGGCAGCGTTCACCGAGAGCCTCCGTCCGGCGAGGAAATCGACCGTTCGGACGGATACACCCGCCAACGCGGGTGTCGACCACAACACCATAACGATGAGAACCAGGCGTTTCATGGGATGGTTCCTCCTTGGGAGGTCTAACGAAGAAACGTTACTTTCCCCGATGTCGAGGCACGGTCTACCTCGAGGAGATAGAAGTATACACCGGAAGGGAGAGCCTCGCCCGCGTCATTCCGCCCGTTCCAGAGAAGCGTCTGCAACCCGGCGGCGGCCCCAGCGGTGATCAGAGTGCGGACGGCGCTTCCCTCGACGTAGTAGATACGGAGCAGGACATGGGAGTCCCTGCGCAGAAGCAATCTGACGGCCGTCGAAGGATTGAAGGGGTTGGGAGAGACAAGCACGGACTCGACGGGCGATACCTCGTCGTAGCCGGATGGGATTCCCGTCACGTCGCAAGCCTGGGTGTACGTGATATCGGTTCTCGAGGAGAGCTGGTCTTGGAAGTCGATGGGGCTACCGGGCGGGAAAAATCTCCTCGAGCTTCTGTTTTCTGTGTTCGAATATCCTCGCAACGTCCCCCGCGACGAACAGTTTGTTGACGAGCGCACCACCCGGCACCGCGTACCGCACATCGTCGGTCACGAGCGTGCCCTTGTCCTTTTCGGCAAAGCGGTGCTCGTGTATCCACAGGCGATAAGGCCCGCGGCGCTGCTCGTCGACGAATCGCCGGGGAGGTTCCCACACGGTGATCTCGCTCCGCCACCGAAGAGGCATCCCGTGGACGCGGAGCTTGTAGTCGATGAGCGTCCCCGCCTTCATCTCGGTCTCGCCGGGCGCGAGGACTTCGAAGCTCAACCACGGAGGGGTGATCCGCTGCAGATTCCGCGCGTCGGCGAAGAAGGCAAACACTTCTTGCAGCGGACGCGGCAGCCAGATTTCCGTCTTGAACAAGTGAGTCTCCATGTCTCCTCCGTCGGGCGAGCCGTGGGAATGAAACACCCAACCCACGGTCCTTTTCTGATACGACTAGTCCGTTGCCGAAGGGAGTTTTGCCGTGACAACGCGCTCCATCTCCAGCTCTTTCTCGCTCGTATGCGCCCCATCGGTTCTCCACACGACACGCCCCTCGGCGTCGACAAGAAGAACGTAGATGGTTTCTTCGTGCGGAAGGTTCAAGGCTCCCCGGAATGTCTCTTTGTCGAGATAGAGCGTGATCGTCGTCTCACGGGCGGTCCTGTCCGGGATCCCTCGGCGCATGCCATTGTTGATGAACCAACGGACGACCGAGTTCGCTTCATAAATGGTGGGGAGTTCGTAGTATCGAAGCCCCGCGTGCCGCCCGGCGAGGTCCTTTGCCGAAGGAAGCCACGTATCCACGAGAGCCTGTTGTTCGCGCTGGAAGGCGATGAATACGAGGTTGAGATCGCCTTCGAAGTCCGCCGGAAAGGTGAATTCGCGGCCTTCGAGATTGGAGCCCCGCACCTCCGGAAAAACCACCGTCGTGTCGCCCGAGGGCAAGACCGGCAATGCCGTGGGGGACGATCCGGGGGCGTTTGACGTGTCGGGCACGCTCACCCCGTCCGGCGAACGCGACGCGGACGAAGACGACGAGGAAGGGCCCAGAAGAGCCGATATCGCCAACGCGAACGCAATTGTCAGTTCACTCGTATTGAGCTGGTTGAGCATGACCCCTGTTTCCTTTGTGAATCCGGCGGCCGTCCACGACAGGCGACGGTAACGCCCCGCAATCGAATACTCTCTTGGGATCTTTGTCGATGTCTTGTCCAAAACCTTACAGCCGTCGATGCCGTTTTCGCGAACTGAAAAACACGGCGCCGATAACCCGCCTCTCGAAGCTCACCGTTTGGCGGCGCGGAGGGTTTCCCGTGTTGTCGCCCCAAGCTCCGCGCCGGTTCCTCACGCCCTCGACCTTGAGAGGGGCGCGCGCCCGGCTTATAATAGACCGAACATGAACCCGAAACCCGATCACAAAACCGATGTCGTCGCCGTGCTTTTTCTTCTGGCCACCGCGCTCGTCGTTTCGTGGCCGATCGTGGCGGGCGGGTATCTCACCTATGCCGACAACGCCGCGCACATCGCGGAGATCTATGCCCTCGCGTTCGAGAATGGGGGCGGGTGGTCGGATATCGCCTTTTGCGGGTTTCCCATCGGGACGCTCCACTCGCCGCTATGGTACGGGTCGGTCGCGGCGCTCGTCCGCGCGGGTGTGCCGGCGGGGTTCTTGTACGCGCTCGCGCTCTTCATCGCGCGCGTCTCGCGGCTCGGCCGCGAGACCCGGTCCGCGCGCGATCTCGTATGGGTGGGGACGCTCGTCGGGATCCTCGCTTCCGCCGCGTACTGGCTCCCGATGGCGCTTTCGTAGGAGAGCACGGTCTTTTGCCGCAGAATCTTTCTCCATCCATGGCGCTCGCGAGGCTATTTCTCCCCACCGACGTCGTGGAGCTGGTCAAGGGGGAGGCCCCGGAGATGTCCGCGCGCCTCGTGCTCGAGGCTTTGCCCATGTGGGGGCTCATCGCTCTCGGCGTCTGGGGAGCGTTTGTTTGGAGACGACGGAAGAACGAGACGTCCCTATACGGGTTTTGGGTCGCGGTCATCATGCTGGTATTGATCGCGTTCGTCGCTCCCGCCACCAACGCGCGTGTCTTCGGACCGGTGAGCTGGCGGCTCCTCTACTTCGTCCGCATCGGTCTCGCGCTCGGCGCGATCCCGGTTCTTGCCGCGGCCGAGACCCGTTGGGCGCCACTCGCGCGGCGTCGCATCGCGCTCCCAGCTGCCGCTGCCGGCATCGCGCTCTGTTTCTGGTGTGGGGCGCCCCTTCGCGCGGAGACTCCCGCGTCGAGAAGCGACGAGATGACCGAAGTCCGGCAGTTGTGGGACTGGCTTTCGAAGAACAAGAACGACGGTTGGGGGCGTGTGTACATCCAGGACACGTTCATGACGCCGCCGCTCGGGGCCGATCTCGGCGAGTCGCACATTCTCGCGCTCACCTCTCGCGAGACGGGTGTGCGGCAGCTGGGGCCCTACTACGGTGTCGTACCCTACAAGACGAAAGTGTGGACGATGGGGCAAGTGGGTCTGCTCTACGGGCTTCGAATCGCCGGGCCGGATGATATCAGGGAGCTGCGCGACAGAATGAATGCGACACACGCGACACACCTCGTCGTCTCCGATCCCACGCTGGGAATCCAGATCCAGAGGACCAGCGCCTTCGGTCTTCTCGCGCGGGTCGGGCGCTTTTCGGTCTTCGAGCGGAGAGACACCGTATCCGATTGGGTCACCCCCATCGGGCACGAGGCGGTGGTCGACGCCATAGAGTATCGAACCGGCGCGGTCGATTGCCGTGTGTCTCAGAACCCGAGCGGAACGGCGCTTCTCGTGGCGACGTCGTATCACCCGTTCTGGCGGCTCGCAGGGCCCGAAAACGCCCGCCTGACCGAGGATCCGTCGGGGTTGATGCGCGTGGAGAATATCCCGGGCGGCGATCACCGGATCGAGCTCTCGTATGACGCCCCGGAGTGGCCGAAGTGGGTCTCGGTCGCCGGATGGCTCTCGCTCGTCCTCCTCTCCTATTTACCCATATTTACCCAGCAAGCGATTCCCCCGACCTTAGGTGGCGGTGGTTCTCTATCCGGTCGTACGTCCCCCCATAAACCAAATCGCGGACAATATCCTTGTCGAGAAAGTTGTGCGGGAAACCGAGATCGATCCGGCTCGCCTCGTCGAGACGTTTCATGTGGTCGCCGCCGAGGGTGACGCCGAGCGCGCCGAGGTTGTCCTTGATCTGCCCGAGATTTCGCCCGCCGAGAAGCGGGATGACCACGCCGGGCTGCTGGCGTACCCAGCTGATCGCCACTTGAGCCGGGGTGCAGCCGAGCTCCTCGGCCACGGCGGTGACCTCGCGGGCGATCGCGATGTTACGCTCGACTCTCGCGGCACCCTCTTTCGCCCTCCCCTCCTTGGGAGTTGTTCCACGGGTGTACTTGCCGGAGAGCACTCCCGCCCCAAGGATGCTCCAGGGGGTCACGGCGAGGTCGAGTGCCCTCGCCATGGGGAGGAGATCCGCTTCGGGTGTCCGGTCGATGAGGCTGTAACGAATCTGTAATCCGACGAACGGCGTCCATCCGCGAAAATCGGCGATGGTATTCGCCTGCGAGACGATCCACGCGGGCGTATCGGAGATGCCGATGTAGCGCACCTTGCCGGAGCGGACAAGGTCGTCGAGCGAGCGCATCACTTCATCGACGGGTGTCGTGAAATCCCACGCGTGGAGCCAGTAGATGTCGACGTATTCGGTCCCTAGACGCTCGAGACTCGCCTCGAGGGATTGCACCAGGTTCTTTCTGTGGTTGCCGGAGAAGTTGGGGTCGTCGCGGCGCATAAAGAGCGTGTACTTCGTCGCGACCACGAAGCGCTCGCGGTCGCTTGCGACGAATTCGCCGACTAGCTTTTCGCTGGTTCCTTCCGTGTAACGGTTTGCCGTGTCGATGAAATTGCCGCCCGCCTCGACGAACGCATCGAAGATCTTGCGGCTCTCCTCTTTGGTGGCGCCCCAGCCCCACTCTTCTCCGAACGTCATTGACCCAAGCGCGAGCTCGGAGACGCGAAGCCCGCTCCGGCCGAAAAGCTTGTATTTCATGTGATTCCTTTCATGCTGAGCCGTGTCGGATGGTCGTCGGCCAAAGCCACGATCCAGACAGATTAAATAGACTGCCCCACGGTACTGTCAAGAAGCCGGATGATATTGCCACGTTCATCCCGCGGGGAGGTCGAATCGTCCGGCGAGAAGCCGTTGGCCACCGTCTGAGGTCCGGTCCACGAGAAACCTCCTTACCGGCCGCGATTCCCTGTATTATACTCTTCCCCGCAATTGCCGGACACGGACCGCCGGACGAACAAAAGGAGAAGACATGGCGGACAAAGACAATGTCAAGGAAACTCACGATTACCATCTCGGCGTGCCGGTGAAGAGCGCGGCGTTCGAGCTACGGGGCTCGAACTCGTTGGATTGGGGGATGAAAAACCGCCTGTCGAGCATCTTCGATCCCAAAACGAACCGCACGGTGATGCTCGCCGTCGATCATGGATACTTCATGGGGCCGACCGCGGGCCTCGAACGGATCGACGTGACGATCGTGCCGCTCCTTCCGTGGGCCGATACCTTGATGTGCACGCGGGGAATCCTCCGATCGACGATCCCGCCGACCTTCAACAAAGGTGTGGTGCTCCGGGCGAGCGGCGGACCGAGCATCCTCAAGGAGCTTTCCAACGAAGAGATCGCCGTCGACATGGAAGACGCGCTGCGTCTTAACGCGGCGGCGGTGGCCGTACAGGTTTTCATCGGCGGCGAGTACGAGACCCGTTCGGTCCACAACCTGACCCGCCTCGTCGATGCAGGGAACCGGTACGGCGTCCCCGTACTGGGCGTGACGGCCGTCGGAAAAGATATGGCGCGGGACGCCAAGTACATGCGTCTTGCCTCGCGGATCTGCGCGGAGCTCGGCGCCTCATATGTAAAGACGTACTACGTTCCAGACGGTTTCGAAACGGTGACCGCGTCTTGTCCCGTGCCCATCGTGATCGCCGGCGGCAAGAAGATCTCCGAACGCGAGGCGCTCGAGATGGCCCACGACGCTGTGGCGAAAGGGGCGGCCGGGGTCGACATGGGGCGGAACATTTTCCAGTCCGCTAGTCCCGTGGCGATGATCCGCGCGGTGAGACTCGTCGTCCACGAGAACGCCACACCCAAAGACGCCTATGATTACTATCTCTCTCTCAAGAGCGAGGGCCGTGGATGAAGAGTAGATGGTCGGACGCCGATGCGGCCGCGTTTGTCGGGAGGTACTCGAAGCAGTGGGGAGAAGACCTCGCGCTCCGCGCGTATTCGAGCGGGCTTCTTGGCGCCGAAAAGGAACTCGTGCTCCACGGCGGCGGGAACACGTCCGTCAAGTGCGCCTTCTCCACGATCCTCGGGGAGAAGATCCCCGCGGTCTACGTCAAAGCCTCGGGGCGCGATCTCGCCGCGATCGAGCCCGAGGGGCACACCGGTCTCGACCTCGACGCCCTCCGGCGTCTCCGGATACTACCGGCGCTCGACGACGACGCGATGACCGGGGAGTTGCTGGCGAGGCGATTCGACGCGCGCGCGGCGGCGCCCTCCATCGAAGCGCTCCTCCACGCGTTCACGAGCGCGAAGTTCGTGGATCACACGCACGCCGACGCCATTCTCGCTCTCACCAATCAATCGAACGGCAAGGAGCGGGTTCGCGAAGCGCTCGGCGGCAACGTCGTTTTCCTCGACTACGCGAAGCCCGGGTTTCCCCTTGCCAAGGCCGTCGCTGACGCGCTCGACCGGTCGCCGGGATGCGAGGGCGTCGTGCTGGCCAAACACGGGCTCCTGACATGGGGGGAAAGCGCGCGCGCTTCGTACGAGAAGACGATCGATCTCGTCACACGCGCGGAGGAGTACGCCGCCTCGAAGCTCGAGCGAACCGTACGTGCCGGCGCGGTCACGGATCCCGTCGTGGCGCGGGAGCGATACATCCAAACGGCCCCGATTCTTCGCGGGGCCCTCGCCGCCAAGACGGATGACCCGGATCGGCCTTACGATCGATTTATCTTGAGACCGCTCATCACGGAAGACGTGCTCGGCCTCGTGGATTCGCCGGAAGGGAAAAGAATCGCCCTCACGCCTCCGCTAACCACGGATCACTTGATACGGACGAAGCCGCTCCCCCTGTGGATCGACGATCCGGCGTACGACGACGAGGCAAAGCTCAAAGGACAAATCGTGTACGCGGTCGCGGACTACGCGCGGCGCTACGAAGAGTATCTCGCCCGCCACGCAGATGGGTTTGCGCCCGGGGTCGCGCGGTTCGATCCCAACCCCCGTGTGATTCTGCTGCCGGGACTCGGCGCCGTGTGCGCCGGCGCCGGCGTGGGCGATGCGGGAATGGCGAGGGACATTACCGCCGAGACCCTCGCCGTCAAATCGAAGATCGCCGCGATGGGAACGTACGAAGGGCTCTCCGAAGACCACCTCTTCGACATGGAGTATCTCCCGCTCCAGCACGCCAAACTTCTGAAAAACGACCGACCGCCGCTCGCGCGGGAGGTGGCGCTCGTCACCGGCGCCGCGGGAGCGATCGGCGCAGGTGTCTGTGAGGAGCTTTTGAAAGCGGGGTGCCACGTCGCCGTTTCCGATCTCCACGGCGAGGCGCTGACGACCCTCGCGGTCGAGTTGAGAAAGACCTACGGCGAAAGAGTGTTCGCCGTCCCGCTCGATGTCACCGACACCGGATCGGTGAAAGAAGGGTTCCGGCGCGTCATCCAGGCGTGGGGGGGGATCGACCTGGTCGTTGCAAACGCGGGGATCGCCCACGTGTCGCCGCTCACCGAGCTCGATCCCGAGGTCTACCGCAGGCTCGAGCGGGTGAACGTCGAGGGGACGCTCAATGTCATCGCCGAAGCAGGGAGGCTTTTCCGGAAACAGGGAACGGGCGGGGACATCGTTCTGGTGTCGAGCAAGAACGTGTTCTCTCCAGGAGCCGGTTTCGGCGCGTACAGCGCGACAAAGGCGGCGGCCCATCAACTCGCGCGGATCGCGAGCCTCGAGCTTGCCCCGATCGATGTCCGGGTGAACATGGTGGCGCCCGACGCGGTGTTCTCTCACGGAACGCGCCGCTCGGGGCTCTGGGCCGAAATCGGGCCGGATCGGATGAAGGCGAGGGGGCTCGACGAAAAAGGACTCGAGGACTACTACCGCGGCCGGAATCTTCTCAAGACCCGCGTCACCGCCGTCCATGTGGCGAGGGCCGTTCTCTTTTTCGCGACCCGTCAAACGCCGACCACGGGGGCGACCATCCCCGTCGACGGCGGCCTACCGGACGCGACTCCCAGGTAATAGTTGCGCGTGGGTGAGGGGCCGTTGCGGGCCCAGCGCTCCTCTTCGCTCGGCTTCCCGCCGCGGGACCCGCGGCGGGCGATCCTCGCTCGCTCCCGCGAAGGGCCCGCAACGGCCCCTCACCCACGCGTGAACCTGAGCTAGTCGAGCTTGAATTCCTGCTTCCAGTCCTGTGTGTCCTGGAACTTCGGTTGGAGCGACTTGTCGAAGAGGTGGTCACCCATCACCAGGTAATCCATCTCGGTCCGCATGAAGCAACGGTACGCGTGCTCCGGCGAGCAGACGATGGGTTCGCCGCGGACGTTGAAGCTCGTGTTGACGATCACCCCGTACCCCGTCTGGTGCTTGAACTCGTTGATAAGAGTCCAGTACCTCGGGTTCGTATCTTTTCTCACGCTTTGTATACGCGCCGAGTAGTCGATGTGGGTAATCGCCGGGACGTCCGAGCGGAGGTGGTAGAGCCGGTCGTAGAGCTCGAGATCATCGTATCCCGCGGGTAGCGGCTTCCGGCGTTCGTCCTTTACGGGGATCACGAGAAGCATGTACGGCGACGGCCGGTCGAGGTCGAAGTATGTCGGGATATCCTCCTCGAGCACCGTGGGCGCGAAGGGCCGGAATCCCTCGCGATACTTGATCTTGAGGTTCATCTTTTTCTGCATCTCGGGGTCGCGGGCGTCGCCGAGGATGCTCCGGTTGCCGAGGGCCCGGGGGCCGTACTCCATCCGTCCCTGGAACCATCCGACGACTTTCCCTTTCGCCATGAGACCGGCGGCGGTCCGGGCGAGCTCGTTGAAATCGGCGAAGTGCGTATAGGGCGCGCTGTATTTGGACGCCACCCTGAGGACGTCCTTCGCCCCGTACTCGGGACCGAGGTACGCCCCCTTCATCCCGTCGGGGTCGCCGGTCACGACGCGCTCTTTCTTCTGAAAGATGTGCCACACCGCGTAGGCCGCACCGAGCGCCCCCCCCGCGTCTCCCGCCGCGGGTTGGATCCAGATGTCGTCGAACATCCCCGTCTTGAGGAGCTTGCCGTTGGCGACGCTGTTCAAGGCCACGCCGCCCGCGAGAGCGAGGTAGCGGCTCCCCGTAAGGCCCTTCGCCGTCCGCGCGAGGCGAAGAACGATATCTTCGGTCACGTCCTGTATGGCGATCGCCATGTTCATGTAATCCTGCGTGATCTGCGTCTCCGGTTTTCGCGGCGGGATGCCGAAGAGCGTTTCCCACTTCTTGTCGTCGCACATCGTGAGCCCGGTCGCGTAGTTGAAGTAATCCATGTTGAGAAGGATCGATCCGTCCTCCCGTATGTCGACGAGCTCGCGAACGATGATGTCCTTGTATCGTTTGGTCTGCTCCGCGCCGCGGTTGCCGTATGGGGCGAGCCCCATGAGCTTGTACTCGCCGCTATTGACCTTGAAACCGGTGTAGTAGGTGAAGGCCGAATAGAGGAGCCCCACGGAGTGCGGGAAGCGAAGCTCGCGAAGGATCTTGATCTTATTCCCCTCGCCGTGGCCGATCGTCGTCGTCGCCCATTCGCCGACTCCGTCGATAGTGAGGATCGCCGCTTCATGGAACGGAGAGGGGTAGAACGCGCTCGCCGCGTGCGAGAGATGGTGCTCGGGGAAGTAGACGGGGACCTTTCCCTCGCCGAGTTTCGCAAGCTCCTCGCGGAGGAGCCGTTTCATAAAGAGCTTCTCCTTGATCCAGACGGGGATAGCGGAGAGAAAACTCGTCAGCCCCTGCGGCGCGAAGGCGTGGTACGTCTCGAGCAGCCGCTCGAACTTCACGTACGGCTTGTCGTAGAACGCCACCGCGGTGAGGTCCGAGTACTCGAGGCCGGCTTCGTCGAGAACGTACTTCGCCGCGTTCGTGGGAAAAGAAGGGTCGTGCTTCTTGCGCGTGAACCGCTCCTCGTGCGCGGCGGCAACGATGTCGCCGTCGACGACGATCGCGGCGGCGCTATCGTGGTAGTACGCGGATATTCCAAGGATCGCGTTGGGCATCTCGTGCCTTTTCTAGAACAGGGTGTAGATGAAGGGCGCGATGGCGGTGCCCGTTGTCAGAACGATGAGCACGCCGAACAGCAAAAGGATGATGATGAGAGGGAGCATCCAGTACTTTTTGCGTACCCGCAAGAATCCCCAGAGGTCTTTCAAGAACTCCATGTCGTCGTACCCCGATCCGGTTTGGCGTGTCGGCCTAATACGGTTTGTCGATGTCGGACGGCGCGTAGACGTGGTCGCGCACCTTCATCACGGACTCCGTGCCTCTGCCGAATTTCTTCAACTGTAAAGAATCCTTGTTCATCAAACGCCGGAGGAACCCCACGGGGAGCACGATCACAAAGAAGACGAGTGTGAGAAGGATCCTCGAGACGACCGTGCCCACGAGGTGCGAGAGCCCGAGCCAGACGACGGCGACGGGGCGGTAGAGCGCGGGAACCGCCATCGTGACCACGAGAAGCACGGCGGCGAGAGTGAAAAACCCCCGCGCGTCGGTCAGGAACCCCAGGAGGAGGGAGAGCAAGACCATCGCCATCCCTGTATCCCTGGATTGGTCCTTCGTCACCCGCTTGGGAAAACAGTGTTTGAGAAACTCCATCGTTGGAAGTCGTCCTTCGGCCCGTTCTCTTTTCGAACCCGATACTCCGGCCGTTCGTCGCCGGTGGTTTCCGCCGCCGGATGGACCAAGAACTCTCCCGGGTTCCGGATCGAACGGAGAGCCACGCTCACATCCGCGGAAACGACGCTTGCAGGGAAAGAAACGGTTCACCTCGTGGTCGCCGCAGGCCGGATGCGAGCCATCGCAAATGGTTTGGTTAATCTATGATAACAAACCGGCCGGAGCACGTCAACGACTCAGCGAGCCGGGTTTCGGGCCGGATTTCGTTTGGGAGCCAATCAGCCGTCCATGAGCGACCGCCGCGAGGTCTAGTTTGTTTTCACCGAGTCCGCCTCGGGCGGTTGTGGCGTTCGGCCGGGTACGGGGTAGCCGTCCCACGGAACGGGGTCACCCGTGGCGCGCGGGTCGCGCGTTTTCTCGAGATACTCGTCGAGCATCTCGGCGAGGTGCTTTCTGATTTGTTCGTAGTCTCCGGGGGAGCCCGCGCTTTCCACCCCCTGCCGAGAGGAGAGGAGGTTCACGACTTGATAAGGGTCACTCCGGACGTCGTAGAGCTCCTCCGCCGGGCGTTTTTCGAAGCACAAGTCGAAGAAAGGTTTGACGTACGGATTATCCTGGAACGCGATCATATAGTCTTTGGTGGGCGCGCTGTACGCCGAGTTCCAACTGTCCACGTCGCCGAACCCGGGCGGGTCTCCCGCGGGCCAACGGTCGGGCTCATAGTTGCGGATATAGAGGTAACCGTGTGTTCGAATCGCCCGCGACGGATAACCCGATAGATCCCAGCGCGACGGCGAGTGCCGTTCGCGGGCGGTCACCACGAACTCCCGTTCGGGATCGACCCGGCCCGATGCGGCCGACTTGAGAATGGTCATCAGGCTCGATCCGGTCATGTCGGAAGGCGGTTTTCTCCCGGCGGCTTCGAGGAAAGTCGGCGCGAGATCAGTGAGGGAGACGAGATCGTCGACGACCCTTCCGCCAGGCGCGTGGCCTTTCCAGTAGAGCACCAACGGAACGCGCGTCCCGAGGTCGTACAGATTCGCCTTCGCCCGAGGGAACGGCATCCCGTTATCGCCCACGACGACGACGAGCGTGTTGTCGAGCAACCCTCGAGCGGTGAGGGTCTCGATCGCCGCGCCGACCTCTTCGTCGAATCGCTCGACGTCGCGGAGGTATTCGGCGAGATCGCTCCGCACGCGTTCTCTATCGGGCCAGACGGGGGGTACAACCAGCTTATCGCGTTCGATAACGTGGGAGTGAGAGGGATCGGGGGAAAACGGCCGGTGAGGCAATCGGCTTCCCCACCAGAAACAGAACGGGGTGCCGCTCGGAAGGCTATCGAGAAACGCCTCGAAGTTCGCCACCGGACTGCGGTCCCCGAACATGTTGAACTCTTCGCCCGCGGGGTTCCGGGAGCGCCCGGTGGATTCGACATCGCCCGGACTCCAGCCTTTCCCCGTGAAGCCGACGAAGTATCCGGACACACCGAGCACATCCGGATAGACGGTGTGTTCGACATCCAACGGACCGCTCTGGTCGGCCGCGGGACCCAGACGCCAGATCTGTTGACCCGTGAGCATGGCCGCTCGCGACGGGCCGCACGACGGAGAGGCGGAGAACGCGTGGCTGAAGAACACGCCCTCGCGCGCGAGCCGGTCGATTGCCGGAGTTTTCACGGTGGAATCGCCCGCGGCACCCGTGTGGAGCCACGACTGATCGTCGGAGACGATCACCAGGATATTGGGTCGGGGCAGGGTGGTGACGTCGGGGGGAAGGCCGGCGCACCCGGCGAAAATCGCCAGGAGGGCGACTCGGGCGCCCCAAGCGGCCATGAATGCACTGCGTGTTTTCACCATGGACCTGCGTGCCGATCTTCACGGGGTGGTTTGTCGCCCGGGCAAAACCGGGAGCGACTGCCCCGCCCAGCCTCGGGCCCCTTATTCATAACACACGGGCCGGGCCTCGGGCAATTCCGCTTTCGATCCCTCGCGCCCGGGGGCGCGATCTCTTATATTACGGAAACGCGCATGGAGATCGCCCCGGCGCGGTTCGTACCACCGCCGGGCGGCGTCGCGCGGAATTCAACCGTGGGGTTCTGGAAGAAGGTGGCGCGTATGTGGAGATACATCCTTACTGCGGTCTTGATCGTCGGACAAGCATCATTTGGCCGGCCGGTCTCATCAAAGGAGTCATCGGTGAACACAGCACAGACGTCGAGCGGCGATGCCGTTCGCGACACGGAGCTTGCGACACTCGGCGGCGGCTGTTTCTGGTGTCTCGAGGCGGTGTTCGAGGATATGGAGGGTGTGAAAAGCGTGGTGTCGGGGTACGCGGGCGGTCATGTGAAAAACCCGTCTTACGACGACGTTTGTTCGGGTACGACGGGACACGCCGAAGTGGTCCGGATCGAGTTCGACCCGCGTGTGGTCGGGTTCGAAAAGATCCTGAACGTGTTTTTTACCATTCACGACCCGACGACGATGAACCGGCAAGGCGCCGACGTGGGGTCTCAGTACCGGTCGATTATTCTGTGCCACGACGATCGTCAGAAAGAGATCGCGGAGAAAAAGATTCAGGAGCTCGAGTCGTCAAAGAAATGGGGGCGTCCCATCGTCACCGAGGTGGTGCCTCTCGACGCGTTCTACGAGGCGGAAAAGTACCATCAGGATTATTTCAAAAAGAACCCACAGGCGGGGTATTGCCGCGCGGTCGTGGCGCCGAAGGTGCTCAAGTTCCGCGAGATCTTCCCCGAGTGGTTGAAGAAGTGAGTCAAGTGTGGTGCGGATTGGAGGGCGGCCGCAGGCCCTTCGCGGGAGCGAGCGAGGATCGCCCGCCGCGGGTCCTGTCGCCGATTATCCCGCCCGTGCTCGCAGGCTCAAGCGCGGCGCGGGGGCCCCATCGACGCCACCCGCGGCGGGAAGCCGAGCGAAGCGGAGCGCTGGGCCTGTGGCCGCCCGCCAACCCGCAAGGTTCTCCACCGCGGGGATTCTCTTCTTGCCGCCGTCACGGAAACCCTCTACCATTCCTCTCATAACTTCCTTTGAAATCGCGTGATAGCTATCGCGGTCGCGGCGGCGGAGAAGAGCGTGGCGGCGGCAAGACGCATCGAATTCGCCTCATTTCATAATGTGCGGTCGTCGGCAACACGCGGCCGTGGACGGCCGGTCCTCGATCATTATAATGGGTCCCATGCGGGTTGACTATCGCCGGGACGCCGCAAGACCCGCGAAAATCTCTTCCGCGCGGTCGATCATTCTCTCGAGACCGTGTCTCGCGAAAGCATCGCGCCGGGCCGCGGCGCCCATCTTCTCTCTGAGCGCCGCATCCTCGATCAGGCGCCGCAGATGCGCCGCAAACTCGATGTCGTTCCCTTTGTCCGCGAGGAGCGCGGTTTCGCCGTCGATAACGACCTCGGGGATGCTGCTCGCGCGATAGGCGACGCATGGTTTTCCCGCCGCGGCGGCCTCGGCGAGGACGTAACCGAATCCCTCAATAAACGAGGGAAGGGCCAGAACGTCGATCGCCGCCATCCAATCGTGGATCCCTTCTACGAACCCGCAGAAATCGACCCGATCGCCGATGTGAAGGTCTTCCGCTTCGGCTCTGAGCTTGTCGGCGTCGGGACCCGTGCCGGCGAGCGCGAGACGCCACGGCAGATCGATGAGCTCCGGCGACGCGAGCGAGCGCATGAGCGCGCGGATTCGCTTTCTCCCGATGAGTTGTCCCGCGTATCCCACGACGACCCGCGTGCCGTCGGGGTCGAATCGCGTGCGCCACCAGCGGGGGTCGAGCGATTCGTAATCCCGGAGGTCGATACCTTTATAGAGCACGCTCACTCGACTCGCATCGAGCCACGGCGCAGAGCGGAGCGTGGTGTCGAGGGTAGACCGGCTGTTGACGACGATGTGGTCGGCGACCTTTGTATAGAACCACCGGTAACGGGCTTTGTTCTTCACCGGGTCGTCGCACTCGCGCGTATGAATGACCGTCGCGCCGGTCCGCGAGAGGCGCGCGGCAAGTCCCGTCGTGCGAAGGTCCTTGTCGAAGGTCGTGATGACGAAGTCGTACGGCCGCCGTCTCATGTCGATCGCCAGGGGTAGCACCGTCCACGGCGCCGAGTCCATCCGGGTCCATTCCTCGCGGACCGTGAGCCCCTTCTCCCGGGCGCGTACGGCGAGGGGAGAGCAGGGGAGGGTCTGGATCACGGTGTCATGGCCCCTCCGCGCAAGACCCTCGGAGAGCTCGATGATGAACCGCTGGGCGCCGCCCCAGATCCGGATCGAGTCCGATATGAGAATCCGATAGGTGCGAGATGTCTTCATGGCTTCAAATCGCGATGGCTTCAAATCGCTTCGCGGCGCCTCGGGCAATAGCCGGCGACACCCGGTGCCTCCGCCGCGGTTCGAGTCGACGACGCCCGGGCGCCCGTCGTTCGACGGACGCTCGTCATTATAGAACGCGAACCGCGCAAAAGAAACGGGCGATCCGCGTACGGTATCGCCCGGACCAGCCGGGAGCGGCGTGGCGGGACGCGCGGGATCGTTGGCCGGGACGCCGGCGTTGACACGCCCCGTCCGCCTCGGACATACTGGTCCCGTTTCCTAGGAGGACAGTATGGGCAGCGACACGCGGCGGAAAGAAAGGGGAGCGGAGTACGTTCTCTTCGCCGCCGTATTGTTCTGCGTCGGGTGTTCATTCTTCATGATGGACTACATTCCCGACGACTCCTACATCTCCTTTCGCTACGCCGAAAATCTCGCGAGCGGACACGGGCTTCGATTCAACCCGACGGAACAACCGGTGGAGGGTTACAGCAACCTTCTGTGGATCCTCTTCTGCGCGTTTCTCCACAAGCTCGGGTTCCATCTACCCGACGTCGTCCCTACCGCGGGCGTTCTGTTGAGCATTTTCAATGTGGTGCTTCTCTGGGCGCTCTACCGTAGAAGGGATCTTCCCGCGCTCCAGATGCTTCTGCCGCTTCTTGTGCTCGCCGGGTCGGGCCCCGTCGTGATGTACGCGGTCTCCGGGATGGAGATGCCGCTCTACGCGTTCTTCCTCCTATTCATGCTCTATCTTCTCGATCTCGCTCTCTCAGGGGGAAGGACCGTTCAATACGCGCTTCTCGCGGCGTCGGGGTTTCTTCTGTCGCTTTGCCGCCCCGAGGGTGCGGCCGCTTTTCCCGTGGCCGTTCTCGCCGTCCTCTGGTTGAAGCGCCGCGGCGCCGAAGACGGCGCGGCCACGCGCTGGAGACGGAGCCTCCTCCTCTCCTTTGTGGGGTTCGCCGTCTTTTCGATCGCTTACCACGCCTGGCGGATCGATTATTTCGGAGAGTGGTGGCCCACTCCTCTTCTCTCCAAAGGCGGTGGAGGCGTTTCTCTCGTCTCGGCCTGGATTGAAAATCTCAAATACTACTTCGTCAAGCACATGTATTACATGCCCCCCGTGGGGTACTACTACGCGGCGCTCGCGCTCGTGTCGTTCGTGGGTCTCGGGATGTCGCCGTCGGCCGGGGAGAAGAGACGGACCGAGATCGTCGCGCTCGCGCTCTTCGTCGTGTACGCGGTGATCTACTTCAACTTCAACGATTGGATGCCGGGGATGAGGTACTACTCCCCGTACGTGGCGATCCTGATGCTTCCCGCCGTCCACGTCCAGACGCCGTTCTTCGCCGCTCATAAACCGGGTCGCCGGGCGTCTCTTTTCTGGCTCTCGGGCCTGGCCGTCGTCGTCCTTAATTTCGGCGTTCTCGCCGAGCTTCGAGTCATCGCGCACATCACGCAGGAGAGCAGCGAGAAGTGCTCGATCGCTCTGGGCAAGTGGCTGCAGAAGAACGTGCCGCCGGACCAGCTTCTCGCCGTGAGCGATGTGGGAGCGATCCCGTACTACTCCGGGTTGGAGACCCTCGACATCAACCCGCAATCGCTCACCGATATCCACATCGCGAAGAACGGGTTCTCCATCGATTACATCGCCAAACGCGCTCCCGACGTGATCATCCTCCCGTCGCGGAGCTTCGCCGTCGCGCGTTTCTATCCGGAGCACTTCGAGATGGCAAGCGACATCAGGTTCGACGCGTACCGGCTGATCGGCGTATCCAGGTACGACTGGTACGAGGACCGCTGTTACTGGGTCTACGTGAGAAAGGATTTTCCCTTCCTGACCGACGAGCAGGTGACGAGCTTCCCCCACGGTTTGGGGGACGTGCAAAGGAAATACAAGTAAGAGGGGAATCGCACGTCCGGGGTGGACCGCGCGCCGGTCCTTCCGCTTCCGCCCCCGCCGGCGCGTATGACGCGGACGTCTCCCCGCCAGCCCCCGTCCCGTTTGTTTCTCAAACCCCTTGCATCCGCCGTCCGCCGGAGTACAATCGATTCCATGTTACGACGTCTTTTTCACCTGGAAGAGCAGGGGACGGACGTACGTACCGAGGTGCTCGGCGGGGTCACGACGTTCATGACGATGGCGTACATCGTCTTCGTCAACCCGGCCGTGCTCTCCGGCACGGGGATGGATTTCGGCGCCGTGATGACGGCGACGTGTATCTCCGCGGCGGTCGCCACCTTCGCCATGGGCCTTCTGGCCAACTACCCGATCGCTCTCGCCCCCGGGATGGGCGAGAACTTCTTCTTCCTCACCGTCTGCGTGACGATGAGCGTCGCCTGGCAGACGGCGCTCGGCGCGGTGTTCATCGCCGGCGTCGTCTTTATCCTCCTCACCTTCTTCCGCATTCGCGAGATGATCATCGACGCGATCCCCCAGAGTCTCAAACACGCCATCGCCGTGGGGATCGGGCTTTTCATCGCCTATATCGGTCTCGTGGGAGCGGGGATCGCGGAGAAATCGGACACCGGAATGCTCATGCGGTTGGGTGACCTCTCGCGTCCGCCGACTCTCGTCGCGTGCGTCGGTCTCGTCGTCACCATCGCGCTCATGGCCCGCCGCGTCAAAGGGGCGATCCTCGTCGGGATTCTCTTCAGCACGGTTCTCGCGTGGATCATGAACCTCATCGAGTGGCAAGGCCTCGTCGCGGCGCCGCCGTCGATGGCCCCGACTTTTCTCAAGCTCGATCTCAAGGGGCTTTTCGATACGGCGATGATTCCGGTGATCGTGATCTTCCTCTTCATGGCGGTCTTCGACGCGATCGGCACGCTTATCGGCGTGAGCGAGAGGGCGGGGTACCTCAAGGACGGCAAGCTTCCCCGCGCCACGCGGGCGCTTCTGGCGGACTCATCGGGTACCGTGGTGGGATCGCTCTGTGGAACGTCCACGGTCACCGCTTACATCGAGAGCGCGACCGGCGTCGAAGCCGGAGCGCGGACGGGGCTCGCCAACATGATCACGGGGCTTCTCTTCGTGCTCGTGTTGTTCTTCTCCCCGCTGGTGAAAATGGTCGGAGGGGGAGTCGCGCTCGAGGGTGGGGGAGCGCTCCAGCCGATGACGGCGCCGGCCCTGATCGTCGTCGGTTGTCTCATGGTGGAGAGCATACGGAAGATCGAGTGGAAGGACTTCACCGAGGCGTTTCCCGCGTTTCTCGTCATGATCGGGATCCCCTTCGCGTGGTCGATCGCCGACGGAATCGCTTTTGGGTTCATCAGCTATCCGGCGCTCAAGCTCCTGACCGGCCGGGGACGCGAGGCCTCCGCGCTCGTCTACATCCTCGGGCTCTTGTTCGTCGCTCGGTACGTGTTTCTGTGAGGGCCTTTCGGGTCGTGGATATTGCCTGCACGGCTCTCGATTGAACTCGGCTCCGTCCGTCGGCTGTTGATCCGCGCATTGCCGAGAGCGACATTCAGCGGGGCTCGATTACCCGTCTCCGTGCTGGTGTAATTTTTTTGCCCGCCCAGGAGGAGCCACGCTTCCCATCGCACAGTGTATCTGCGGGGAAAAACCGACATCACAACGTCAAACCAGCGGCCGACGCCGCGTCTCTCTTGAGCCGTCTCGACACGCCGGCCGCGCGGCAGCTGCTCGTTTATCACCACACGACGCCGCCGGGGACGACGGGCGAGAGCGATCCTTTGAGAGCGGCGATGCTCGCCGATTTCGCGGCGGCAGGGGGTTATCCCACGCAGCCGCGGAAGGTCGCCGTGGCGAACGGAAGCGGCGCGCAGGCGGGCCAGGGGTTTTCTGCCGGGGACCAGATCATCCGCTACGAGTACAGCACCTTCCTCATCAGCATCAGGGGCAACGTGTGGGTGGTGCCCGACGCGGTAAGCCGCACCATCTTCGATGGCAACGTTCGTATCTTTTTCTCGACAGACCAGATGTCCGTGACTGTCACGGGGACGCGCCCCTACGACAACGCCCCAGGCGGGCGGCGCGACTCGATGGCGCAGATGGACGCGACACCGGTGCCGTACGGCGATGTAGTCGCGCTCTACACACACCACTGTTTCATCCCCGCGGTGAGCGCTCTCGATCTCGCGACCAACGATCTTTTCTACGACATCGCCGGTGATCCGAACCTCGCGCTTTTGACGCCGTTCGACGCCGTCTATTTTCCCGCTGAGAATCAGGACCACATGACGATCACATCGCAAACGGCCGCGTGGCTCATCGCGGAGCTCGAAACCGGCGTGACATCGGTCGAAGAAGGTGCCCCGCCCCTGTTGGATTTGTCTTCGCCTCTTCCCAATCCGGCTTCCTCCTCGGTATCGATCCGGTACGCGACCGGCCGGCCGGGTCCGGTCGAGATTGCCGTCTATGACGTAACCGGGCGCCTCGTCGCGACGGTGCTCGACGCCGAAGTCAGGGCCCCCGGACGGCGTGTCGCGGAAATCAACGTGGGAGAGCTTTCCTCCGGCGTGTATTTCGTGCGGCTTCGTGCCGAGGGCCGGTCGCTCGCGCGAAAGCTCGTCGTGCTCCGCTGACGAGAGGGCTGCGGCGGGAGCCGCGCGGCGCGAGGCGAGTGTGCGCGGCGCCGATCGCGGGACGAGACCGCGGCGGCGGAAACCGCCCGTCGGACTTTACCCATCCCCATTTATCGCTTAGTATCCCGGTGGGCAGAAACCACCTTATCCGGAGGAGATCGATGATTCCCGAACCCCGTGTGATCCGACTGGACGACATTCCGGGTATAATCGCCGAACGATTCAAAGACCGGGATTCGATCACCTGCTACGTCGGTTCGAACGCCGCCACTCCGACGGCCTCTCTCGACGCTCTCACCGCGGGGATCGAAGCGGGACAGCCGCGGCTTCCCTTCATGAGAATGGTCCACCTTCTACTCCAGGGCACCGTTCCATACGTCAAAAAGGGTCTTCAGGATCGCGTGATGGCGTACTCGATCTTTTCAGCGGAGAGTCTGAGAAAAGCGGCGAACGAGGGGCGCGCCTATTATCTCCCCTGCACACTTGCGAACCTTGGGAGCTTGATCGACGAGGGCCGGCCCTACAAGCCCGACCTCGTGATCATGAAAGTGAGCCGTCTCGAACACACCGGCGAGTTCAGTCTCGGGCTCACCGTGGAAGGTCTCCATATCGCCACCGATCGCGCGGATCTCGTCATCGCCGAGTTGGACCAGAGCATGCCGTTCACGTCGGGACAGAGCGTCGTGGATTCGCAGTTCATCCACTACCTCGTCGTCGACGACCGGGTGAAACCGGTCTACGATTTCCCCGCCCCGGACTTCGAGCACGTCCCGCCGCGGCAGAAGCGGATCGGCGAGCTCATCACGGAGCATTTCATCCATGACGGGGTGACGCTGCAAGTGGGGATCGGCAAGATCACCGACGCCGTGGTGAGCATGATCAAGAAGGCGGACTACAAAGACCTCGGTGTGCACACCGAGCTCTACAGCGACGGTCTCATGCACCTCCAGAGAATGGGGATCGTCACCAACCGGCAGAAGAAGCTCGATTTTGGGTACAGCACGACGAGCCTCGTGATGGGGTCGAAGGAGCTCTACGAATACGTCCACATGCGGGCGGGTGTACACATGCGGCCCTGCTCGTACACCAACTCGGCGGAGGCCATACGGCAGAACGCGCCGTTCGTGTCGATCAACACGGCAATCGGCGTCGATCTCTTCGGAAACGTGTGGGCGGACTTCATCGACGCGCGGAAATACTACAGCGGCGTCGGGGGTCAACCGGATTTCCTCCGCGCGTTGAACGACCCCATGTCCGGCGCGCCGATCATCGCCGTCAAGAGCGTCACCGATCGGGGGGATTCGAAAATCGCCCGGGTCCATCCGCCCGGCGTGAGCCTGACCGCTTCCGCCTACGACGGGGTTGTCATCGTCACCGAGTACGGTATCGCTGATCTTCGCGGTCTCACCGCGGGGGCGAAAGCCCTCGCGATCGCGAGCATCGCGCATCCGAGCTACCGCGAGGGCTTTCTTCGTTTCGTCTACGACGATCCGCTCTTCACCAAACCGAGGGACTTCACGCTGGGAGATACACCGCAAGGCGTGACGCTCTACCACGGGGGAACGAAGCTCCCCGGCGAATAGCGAGGTTCCAGACCGGGGTGCGGTGTCGATTCCTCAGGATTGAAGAAGTTTCGCGTCGAGCACGATTTCCGTCCCGGCGAGCGCCTGCGACACAGGGCAGCCTTTCTTCGCCGCATCGGCGTGCTCATGAAAGGTCTTGTCGTCGATTCCGGGGATCTCCGCCACCATGTGGAGCTCGATCCGGGTGATCTTGAATCCCTCTCCCACTTTCTCGATGTGGACTTTCGCTTCGGTCTGGATTCTCTTTGGTGCGTACCCGGCTTTTCCCAGCATGGCGGAGAGGGCCATCGAAAAACATCCCGCGTGGGCGGCCCCGATCAGTTCTTCGGGGTTGGTTCCCTTGCCGCTTTCGAATCGCGATGCGAACGAATACGGTCCCTGGTAGCTCCCGCTTCCCAGCGCCACTGTTCCTTTTCCTCTGGCGAGATCGCCTTCCCACACCGCTTGCGCAGTTCTTACGGGCATTGAAAACCTCCTAGAAATAGCGAACGATCGACGTGCCGTTGACGGGGCGACTTGGGGATTGGCGGAAAGATAACAGGGAGGTCACCTTCGCACAACCGGTTTCGAGCCTCGCGATAAAGACTTCGGGAGGGATATCGGGCGGTCGTCGGGCGGGACGCTTACAATTTCCGCCGGCGATGGTATCATTCTCGCGTGGAACAGCTCGTGCGCCTTCCCCACTGCGCCGCTTGCGCCGCGCGGACGCGAGCCCTTTTCTCTTCACCCACCGGCGCTCAACTTCTCAAACTCGACCGCAGCAAGATCGCCCACGAATACGCGCGCGGTCATCGCGAACGAGTCGTACGCCGCCACGGCCGAATCAGAATTCCCACTCGCCCGACACGATTCGAGGCAGGAGAGGATGCAGGATACGGTACGTCGCCCCCCAAAGCTTGTGCCCGCCGACGCGGATAAATCGGACCCTCCGGGGCGCCGGCCATTCGGGGAAGCTCCAGACTTCCGCGCCGTGCGCCGCGGGATCCAGAAGACCCGCGACCTTCATTTCGATGATTTCCGCGACTTCGCGAGGGTCCGGCCGCCAGATCCGCGGCGGTGTCACACGGGCAAGAAAAGGGTGGATGCGGAACCCGGTGGTGATCGTGTCGATGACGGGGAGCACTTCGAGCACGGTGACGGCCGACGGATCGAGGCCGATCTCCTCACGCGCTTCCCGGAGTGCGGTATCGAGGAGCGACGCGTCTCCCTCGTCACGTTTGCCGCCGGGAAACGCGATCTGACCGCCGTGGACCCCGCCATCCGTCCGGCGGACGAGGACCACGAGAAGATCGCCGTCCTTGCCTCTGAACACGGGGACGAGAACGGCGGCCTCTTGAATCACGTTTTCGCTCCGATGCATGACTCGGTCCCCGTCGGCGTCCCACGCGGCATTTTCCGGTACGATGCTCGATGGTTACATTTCGAAAACGAGAGACACCGTGAAAATCGCGTCCAGCTTGTCGAGAGGCACGAGCACCGTGCCCCCCGTCGCGGTCCCGCCCGAGTCGAAAAGATCGGCCTGGGTCAACGCGGGATCGTTCCGCCACAGGAGCTGAAGCCCCGGCTTGAGCTTGAGGTGATCGCTGACCGACACGGGCAGCTCGTTCTTGCAATCGATCCGGACGTCATCGGTGTTATCGAGGTTCCAGTCGGCGATGAACAGGCTGGAGAACTCCGTCGTCCCCGTGAGCTTCCACCAGAAGTCGTAACCGAAGCGCACGCCGGGGAAATCCGTCTTGACGAAGGGGTTCTCGACGACCTCCGATTCGAAGGTATACGTCATACCGTAGTCCGTTTTGAAACGAATCTCCGACTTGTCCAACCACGTGTTACCGGCTCCCAAAGCGACAAGTTCGCGGCTCTCGATCCCCGCGAATCTGTTCCTCAACCAGTCCGCGCCACCGAACACGAAGAAGTATTTGCTGAGACTGTAGTCGTAGCGGCCTCGAGCGAAGTAGAGTTCTGCGGTCTTCTCCGTCCGGCTGTCCTCGCTGATGACGAAATCATCCGTGGTGCCGACG
>Ga0315276_10000524_pt1 | contig 33286 bp, 39 predicted proteins | sample YL17G05_0_MG_FD_204542 | JGI IMG/M metagenome (GOLD analysis project Ga0315276, IMG submission 204542) | Sediment microbial communities from Yellowstone Lake, YNP, Wyoming, USA - YL17G05_0 | ecosystem: Environmental > Aquatic > Freshwater > Lake > Sediment | place: USA: Wyoming | collected... | reverse complement strand
CTTTCAATCATCGGGGGCCGGGGCTCCGCCTACGACAACGCTACGCAGACATTCAACGGGGGCGTGGGCGGCGCCCACGACAACGCTACGCAGACAATCAACGGGGGCTGTGGCAACGTCTACAACAACGCTACGCAGACAATCAACGGGGGCTGTGGCAACGTCTACAACAACGCTACGCAGACAATCAACGGGGGCGTGGGCTACGCCGTCGGCAACGCTACGCAGACAATCAACGGGGGCGTGGGCTACGCCTTCGGCAACGCTACGCAGACAATCAACGGGGGCTGTGGCAACGTCTACAACAACGCTACGCAGACAATCAACGGGGGCTTGGGCTGCGCCTACGACAACGCTACAGTGACTGATAATCGGTAGGGTCATGCGCAATTTGGAGGAACCATGCTGCACTTAATGTGTTGGCTATTCGGAAAGTGGGAATGGGCATGACAAACGATATCGAGCGCCGCGCCGCCGATGGGGAGGGGTGAGGCTGCGGGAGAAGCGGATGAGGCGGATACTGAAAGCATACGTCTGCAAGGATCCCATTGGTGTGTGAAACACCAGTTTCATAACAACAATGGACTCATAGTGTTACAACGAAAGGACCAAACCGATGAGTGACCACCGTGGAGAAGAAAACATCATTGCTGTGCATCTGGCGGACGCAATCTTTCCGGCGCCGCACATGCTGCACGTGTTTCGACAGAGCGGGGAATCCCGCGATACAGTTGTTGCTCAGGTGATACATGGCGTAATTAAGTCCCAGGAAATGGCTAGTGACGCTAGTATCCACCGCAGCATGTATATCAGCGAAATAGTATCACACCTGCCATACGATGTCGGGTACGTGATAGATGTTACTTACAAGAATCTGCCCCAGGAATCCGATGCGTGGTTCGTGAAGTTCACTGCGTATAGAACCGACAACGGCGAAGCAGACTTAGCCCGATGCCGTGGTGGGTTACTGGTGCGCGTTGAAGACAAAGAACTCAAATTCTACGGAGAAACTGGCATCTTCTGTGGGATGTCTGAGCTATTCCCACTTGCCAAGAAGTACAGAGTCTACTCCCCTCCGACGGCGCAGTTGCCAGAGGTTGTGTGGGTGTATTTCCACGAAAGCACTGGAAGGTGGCATTCGTTGCGGGACAGCCGGGGAGCCTAGCTGCTCCGGGTTACGTGGTACGTAAGGCATACGTCTGCAAGAATTAAGTATACTGATGTTAGCAAAGTTACAAACAAACGATAAACTAGCTAACATCAGTACAGTTACACTACAAGAAACAAGAAGGTTATGATCCATGCTACCAGATGCCAGCAACGAGGAGCTTGCTCCTAGCCCCATAGATCAATGCTCTATGACCATAGAGAAAATGACCGGCGGTCATGATGGTCTTTCGGAGCATGGGGGCTTGGTGCTAGCAATGCTGGAATGCCAGCAACCGCAAGACTTTGCGCCGACGTGCTATGGGCCAGATGGCAAACTTTTGCCGAATGACGAGGATTTGAGGTTGTTTTGTAAGTCTCTGTTCGAGGAGTTGGTGGATCCAGTAACAGCGAAGCGGCTGGCTAAGGAATTGGAGACGGCCGAGGCGCGGGAGGAGGCCAAGTGGAGGGAGCGCAACTAAGTGGTAAGCTCCAAGCCACCAGAGAGTTAGACCCGCATGCCCCTCGCGCTAAAATGCGTGGTTGACATGCTGGGCGAAATGGTGTACAGTTGTTGCTGACGAGGAGGAAAGGTCATGCGTAGAAACAACGCGGTGTTCTGGGGCGCCGGCGTAGGCGTCCTAGTTTCCGTCGTGCTCTGGGCGGGTTTCTGGGTGGCCGTCATTTGGGCGGTCGTGCATTTCGTTAAGAAGTTCTGGTGACGAAATGGGCATGTTCAACCACGAATCACAAGACTACAAGTCTTACGAAATTACAAAGCAGGATTTGGCTGCTAAAGCCGCGTATGATCGTGCCTGCGCCGAAGCAGAGCGCGAATACAACGTGGCCCTGCGGGAGCGCGAAAAGCTATCGTGGCCAGATTGGGTACAATCCGTGTTCAATGAATCGGCCACTGAAATTGACGCATTGCGCGTGCTTTGTAGGCTGGTAATAGCGTTGGAAAATGAAGACTACGATGATGACGATGCCCCGTATGGTAACAGCCAGATACACGACGTGGCCGTGCGAGCCGCGCAACTGAAAGGAAGTTCCTAAAATGGCTGACGACAACATCTTGCGCCCAGATTCCGAGCGCCGGAACGAGATCGAAAAGCGCCTTGAAGAACGCGCCAAGGCCGAGGAAGCTGACGAACGGTGCGTGCCGCCGGAAACCGGGCACACGGAGAAAGCTGCGGACAGCGAGATTCCGTTCGAGCTTTATGCCGCCATCGACCACGGCATCTTCGTTTACGTGCAGAAAGATGGCAAATTTGCTGCCCACATGCACCACATTCCGGATGCCGGGACGGCCCATGCGCTGCTATGCCGCGCGGAAGCAAAGATCCGAGCGATGATCACGGCCGACGCCACGGCCAAGCTGCTGGGATTGATGACTCGATGAGCCCCAACAGGGGCAAGCAAGCCGAGGTGTCCTTCACGCTGCTGTGCCTCCAGAAAGGATGGCAGATCTATGTGCCTGTGGTGTCAGATGGACCAGTTGATGCCGTCTTTGATCGCGGGGACGGCGTGCTGCTTCGCGGCCAGATCAAGTGCGGGCGGGTTGACCCGTCGCGTCCGGGCCATGTTCGCGTGGATTTGCGGCGCCACACGCCAGATCGGGCGTCGTATGGGCCGGGGATGATTGACGTTTTAGTGGTGCTGTACGAGGATCAGTTTTGGGTGGTGCCGTGGTCAGAAGTCGGGGATCGGCATTTGTCGATTCCGCTGGCCAGTGAGGACTCGAAATACGGGGCTTGGAGGGTGGCATGATTGCAGTAATCTGTGCGTTCGTACTGATCGCGGCGCTGGCGTGGCATTCTGGGTACCTTCACAGTCAGGTGCGGCGGCTGCATAGGCGGTGCGACGGGTTATTTACGATCATAGATGGCGACAAAAAGCATCTGGACAAGCTGGAAAAACGAATTGACAAGTCTTCGATATACGTACAGGCGGTGGAAGCGCGCATTGACCGGGTAGAGGCGCGTATAGGTACACCAGCAAACCGGCCGATGACCTTGGCCGAGCGGCTGGGCGCGGGGGAAGACACGGTCAATGCGGTGTACACGGCGGCCATGGCACATAACGACTGGCTCTTCTCCAAGACGAACCCATACTCGGCAGCAAGACCTCTTACACTGGCCGAGCGGCGCCAAATTGATGCGCTGCGAAGTCCGCAACTATGCGAGTGCGGCAATAATAGTACTGGTGACGGACATTGTCGATTTTGTGCAGCTCGGCGGCGCCAGTGGGAGGAGCCTTGCTCCGGAATCTGCCCCAAGTGCGGCGAAGAGCGCGTCGAGTGGCCGGCGGGAGTGGGATTTGGAGAGTGTCATGGATGCGTAGAAAAAAAGCTAGTGAATGACCTGCTGTACGGAGGCTGGATTGCGGGCCATTCAGATATTTGTATGTGTTGTGATTGCTTTAAGGCGCGTAAGGAGTTTAGGTTGTTCATCGGGTACAGCGAGTGATAAAGCCCCGCCGCATGTCCGACTTCGTCGGCGCGTCCCGCCCGTCTGGCACACAGATGTGCTACCAGAACTGCCCAGAGTGCGGGGCGGGCGGCTGGAAGCTGTACGTGGCTCCGGCTACAGGCAAGTGGTTCTGCTTCAAGCATAATTCCGGTGGCATGGTGGCGGTAGACCTGCCCAGCACTGGCGCAGGCGCCGCAATTCTGGCGATGCTCGAGCCCCAGCCGGTGGAGCTTACATGGCGCGAGATCCAGCTACCAAACTGGACTCCCCTGTGCCCACGTGCCCTCCGATACTTGCTAAAACGCGGTGTTGGGAGCGGAGTCACCCGCCGGCTGGGACTCGTTGAAATGACTGACCGCATGCGGATCCTGTTTCCCTACCGGGATGACAGAGGCCAGATCGTGTGGTGGAACTCGCGGGCGTACACGTCGCTGGAGGAAGGCCCCAAGTACCTAGGCGCTCCGGGCCGGCATCCGTTGTACGTGCTTCCAGACTGGCGCCCGTCCCCGGACGTGGTGCTGGTGGAGGGTGTGCTGGATGCGGTTGCGGTCTGGCAGCATCTGCCGGGGGTCACGGCTGTGGCGTTGGGCGGCAAGTCGCTGCCCAAGTACCTAGAACTCGAACTTCTGGCGCTGGCCACCGGCCGCGTCAGCATAATGCTCGACAACGACGCCCTTGCGCACGCGTTGGGGCTGCAGATGAGGCTCCGGTCAGTGCGGGAAACAAGGGTGGTCCAGTTGCCGGCCGGCGAGGATCCGGCCAGCATGGGCGCCAAACTTCTGGAGGTGTGGTCATGAGTTTCAAGGTTGGGGACAAGGTGCTGCGCGGCAAGATCAAGGGAGTGGTTGTGGCGGTTGTTGGGCCCAGAGAGTGCCCGCAGTGCGTGGTGGAAGGGGCTCTGGCGCATCGCGCAGAAGACCGTAAGGGGATCAATTACGGGCATACAGAGCGAGAGAAGAGACCAGACGTAAGCTGCGTGGTGCGCGAAGGCAACAAGCTGCAGTGGCCCGCGTTTGGGGACTTGAAGTTGGCTGCTGCGCAGCCTGCCAAGCCCGCATTCGCAGTTGGCGACAACGTGCGCTGGACCAGTCAGGCCGGCGGGTACAAGAAGACGAAGCTTGGAAAGATTGTGGTTGTAGTTCCCCCGTCCACGCGGGCGCGGGATGTGCTGGTGGGATCCGTGTACAATGCGCGCGAGGGGCGTTTTGACGGGTTTTCCAAGCGCTTTACTGAGTCGTACATCGTGTCGACCGGTAGGACGCTGTACTGCCCCCGCGTGCGCCATCTGGAAAAGATGGATGAAACGGTCATTGAGGTAAAGCGCGTGCCTATCAAGCTGGCGAAACCGCCCACTAAGGAGAAGCAGTTGGCGGTCATAGCTAATCTGCTTCGGGATCTGCGCAACCAGTACGTGTCGGTCGTGGCTAATACGCCGTTTGTGCCGGATGTTTTGCTGGCGGTAATCTGGCACCTCGAATCGGAGGCCAAGAAGTGAGCAAGAAGGTCGTATTTGTAATCGGAGTTCCGGGCGAGTACGCCTTACGCGGCGATTGCCTATCCGCTGCAGACGCCAAGCTCCTCGAATCAGTCGCCCTATTCGCGGACGTGGACGCCGACATCCTGTTGGCCGTTGAGAATATTACATGCGCCGGCCAGCCGGACAAAGCCAGCATGAAGATCATCCGCGAAGAGCGGCCCCGCCTGATCGCGGCAATTACTGCTGCCGGGCCAGAGGCCGTAATCTGCTTCGGGCCGGTGGCGGTCAAGGCCGTGTTCAATCGCGGGAACAAGGTCTTGGACGAGATGCTGCGCACGGCTCACAAAGTCGACGAACTCGTTGCGCCAGTGTACGTTACGCGCTCACTGGAGCACGCCGCCGCCAAGCCCGGGGTCGGGCAGTGGCTTAGGTTTGATGTTCATGCCGCAGTAAACGGGATGGTGGAGACTACGTGGGGGGATTACAGCCTGCTGCTGCCGGACACCCAGCCGTGGGATCAGTGCCCCCCACACTTCCGCAATCTTACACTGCAGGAGGAGCCGGTTGTAGGGCTTGACCTCGAAACCTATCCCGGGCTCTCGCCGTGGGACAAGGACGCACGGATTCGGATGTGTGTAATATCCGACAAGGTAGGGCGTGCCACCATTGTGCAGGCCACACCGGATAGCCGACTGCCGAAGTGGCTTGTAGACATCATTGAGTGCCCGTCGATTGTGAAGGCCGGCTCGAATATCAAGTTCGACTACCGTTGGCTGCACAAGTTCGGCGTGACGATGACAAACATGCACGACACGTCGACCGCCCAGCACCTGATCGATGAGACGGATCCCTTCAAGGACTTGAAGTCCCTGACGTTCAGGTATTTGCCGAGGCTTGGTGACTACTCGAAGGCGCATCGAGCATTGGTAGGCGAGAGAGGCGGCTGGGAAAATGTCACGGACGAGGAAATGTACACGTACTGTGGGGCGGACGGTGAAGCGTCGGTTGCAGCTGCGCTGGAGCAGCGCGCCATCCACGCCCGGCGGGGTCTTGATGCTCCGTTCCATCTGTCCACTGATCTCTACCACGTGCTTGCGGAGATGGAAACCGCCGGCTGCCGAATCGATATGGCAGAAAACAGTCGACTTGATGGACGGTTCAAGGTTCAGCTATCGGCGCTTCGGGGTGAGATCTGCGAAGTCTTGGGCCCGATCAACCCAGCAAGCCCGGACCAGCTTGTCGAAGCGCTCGTGGCGACCATTCCCGATCTTGATCTCCGCAAGTACCAACTCAAGCGCCAGTTCTCCGGAACGAGCTACCAAGCGGGTCGCCACGAAGCCGGCGCGGATCTGGACGAGATCTTCTCCACGGAGAAGGCAATCCTCGAGCGGGAATCTGAGAAGCACCCCGTGATTGGGAAGATCTTGCTGTGGCGCCGGCTTGCCAAGCTACACGGCACGTACGTAGAGGGCATCGTGCCCAAGCTGGCGGACCACGGTGACGGCATGTACCTGCACACATCGTTTAGGTCTGACGTGACAGAGACATACCGCCTATCGTCTCAGGGCCCGAACCTGCAGAACGTCCCGCGCAAACCTGATCCTGACGACTTGCACCCTATTCCGGAAGACTTGAACATCAAACGCCAGTACGTGTCTCGGTTCCCGGGCGGGGTCATCATGGAGGGTGACCTTGCTCAGGCCGAGATACGGCTGGCGGCTATGATTTCCGGCGACAAAGCCATGCTGGGCGCCATCGAGTCCGGCGAAGACATCCACACATCGATGGCGTCCAAGATGCTGTACAAGCTCACGAGTGCGGTGACCAAGCACGAGCGCCAGAACTGCAAGTCGCTTACGTTCTTGGTGCTCTACGGTGGTGGCGCCAACACGCTGGCGCGGAAGCTGGGAATCAGCAAGAACAAGGCGCTGGACCTGATACGTGCGTACTTCGCCGCCTTCAATGGACTCGACTTCAAGATCAACCAAGTCAAGGCCACGGTAAAGCGCGACCTATTGGTCCAGTCGATGTTCGGATACCGGCGCCGATTCGTGGCCCCGGAAATCTGGAATTCGTGGCCGGGGTGGCGGATCGAAAGACAGGCGTGGAATTTCCTTGTCCAGAACTCGGCAGCGTGCTGTGCGTTTGTGGCTATGGTTGACTTGCACAACAAGATGAAGGCGCTGGACCTCAAGAGCAAGATCATCCTGCAGGTGCATGACTCCATTGTCGTGGACACGCACCCAAGCGAAGTTGGTGCGGTTAGCCGGCTGCTGAAAGCCAGCCTGTCAGACCCAATGACCAAGAAATACGGGGTCGAACTGACTGTGCCCATGAGTGCCGACATCGAAGTGGGCCCCAATTGGGGCGAGAAGAAAGCGGTTGACATCTAGCTACAGGCATGCTAGAATTGCAAAGTCCCAAACTCAAAGGAGCACCCAAATGGCAGGTATCAGTCGTCCGGTCTTCAATCTCAACGTGTCGGCCAGCAAGAAGATGACGGACTCCAAGTCCATCTTCCTTGACATCAAGCCGGACACAGCAGTGCGCCTTCGGATTCTGCCGCCTACCACCGAGGACGGCTCCCTGTTCACGAAGGTGTTGAATCACTTCAAGCTCAAGAATCCCGAAGGCGGGGGCATGGCGCTGGCATGCCTGCGCGAACATGGCGAAGAAGGCGAGATCTGCTACCTGTGCCAGCTTCTGGAGTTTCTGAAGAAGAGCAAGGACAAGACCGACCAGAAGATCGGCAAGGAACTCTACGCGAATCCTCGCTGGTACGTGCAGGCGTATCTGGCGGAAAAGGACGAGGAGCAGAAGCTGGCGTACAGGGGTCCGTTCCTTGTTGGCCTGTCCAAGACGACGGCCGACCAGTTGAATGGCTTCCTGAACATGCAGCAGGCTGCCGGCGACGACTTCTTCTGCGACCCGGACAAGGGGCAGGATGTCATGATCCAGCGCCATGGCTCCGGCATGAACACGAAGTACGTTGCCATGCTGACCGGCCAGAAGGCGTCACTGGACGTAGTCATGCCGACGTGGGATAAGCCGGGGTCTGGCAAGCTCATTACGGATGTGCTGGCTGCACTCGAATTGAAAATCGAGGATGCCGATGGCCAGCGCAAGGCGGCCCTGCGCTCGTATCCTGATGAGATCGACTGGACTACCGTGAACGAGGCTATTACGATCTAAAAGGCAGGCCCCCTACCGAGGCGTACTCTGCAGGGTCAGAGGGCGGGTGGATCGTGTCTTAATCATGGAGGAGCGGGCCACGAGGTAGGTAGAAGGGCGAGTGAAAGGAATTGGCAGCAAACACGGCGCGCGGGGCTCATTCACCCGCTGGGAAAGAGGATGCGTTGCTGGAGGAGAAGTTCCCGGGGCTTGAACACCAGCTTTGCTGCCATTACGCCGAAAGGAATACATGGATCCCATCAAACAGATGTACGCAAACCGGGATGCTGTGGCCCGGGACAAGGCGTCACGGCACTCCCGGCCGCCCCAGCGCTTCCGTGCCAGCGAGGTTCACGACTGCGCGCGCAAGATCTACTACCGACTGTCAGGATACGCGCCGGCACCCCGGTATGCAATCGATGACGACTACGGCATCGACGGGGACATGCAGCACGACGTGGTGCGCTGGCTTATGAGCCAGTGGGGCGTTGCGCTGCAGGGGCTGGACGTTGATGAGGCCGGCAAGATCAAGGAGCAAGCATCACGCATCAAGTCGTTCGCCGTCGACGATCTGGCATTCGACGTGACCGGCCGCATCGACGGAGAGATCAAGGTCGATGACGAATGGATGCTGCTGGAGATCAAGTCGGTTGGGTACTGGCCGTACAAGTACATGCAGGACGCCTTCATTGCCGGCGGCGAAGCTGCCCTTACCGAACGCATCATGTCCAGTTCCGCGAGTGCCGGGTACATCGACCAGATGCACGTGTGCATGGCGATCTACGGCATGCGCAAAGGTTACCTGCTGGTTAAGGATCGTTCGGGCTGTAAGACGGGAGTCCACAACACAAAGACTGGCGACTGTGTCGGTGGAATGGTTGTGGAATGGGATCAAGAACGGTGGGATACGATCCTAAAACGGCTGCATATGATCCGTATCAAGGTTAATACGGGCGTGCCCCCGCTTGCAGGATTCCCGCCGGGCTCTGACGACTGCAAGCTGCGGTGCCCGTTCGTGTACCTGTGCCACGGCGCCGACAAGAGGCGCCAGCGCGGGCTCGAGCCGGCCGTTGTATACCCAGATCCGCTGGTTCAGATTGAGCAGGTAAGCAATGTACCAGAAGGTTCTAACACGTGACCAAGAGCGTGCATGGTTTCGCGCGCAGGCCGAGTACATGCACGCGCGCATCTGGGCAGGAGTTGGTATGAACATCTTGGCACTTGGTGGCCGAATGGGTGCTGGCAAGACGACGCTGGCACAGTACCTGCGGGACAAGCACCAGTTCCATCTGCTGTCCCTAGCTGCCCCGCTCAAGCGGGACATCGTGAAGATGGGATTCCCGGAGAAGATGGTGTACGTCGAAAAGCCGGACCCCATCCGTGCCCTAATGCAGGCGTACGGGCAGGCGTGGCGGCACATCGACAAGGACCATTGGCTGGATCTTCTGTGCCGGCAGATCGAGGAAATCAAGACGCGCTATAACACGCCGTCGTTGTTCGGCAATCGCCTCAGCACTCCATTCATCGTTATCGATGACATGCGTTTCAGGAACGAGTTGCAGGCCATGGAGGATCTGGGAGCCCACACCGTGCGCGTGGTCAAGGCCAGCCCTATGGTCAATGAAAGTTTCGTGGGGGTGCGCGGGGATGCGTCCGAAATGGACCTGAACAGCGCGCAGTTCCACTCCACAATTTCGGCCGAGCCCGGCGAACTGGCATCCTTGCGCGCGCAGGCCGAGGATCTGCTGTCACGATTGGGGTGGGTGTAATGGTAGACATTGTGATCCCGGCGTGGAACAACCACAACTTGACCGGCGCCTGTGTCATGTCCATCAAGCAGCACACCGATGTACCGTTTCGGATCATCATTGTAGACGACGGCTCGGACCCCGCGTACGAAGGCGGGCTCCCCGGCACGTTTGATGTTGTGAGGCTGGATAGCAATTCCGGGTTCACGGCGGCAGTCAATGCCGGCATCGAGTTTAGTGACGCCGAGTACGTGTGCATTCTCAACAACGATGTGCTGGTCACGCCCGGCTGGCTGTATGCCATGCTGGAACACATGTACAACTACCCAAACATCGGCATGCTGGTGCCAACGCAGCAGCATATGGGGGGCCGAACGTGCGCCCTGTTCAATGACGGCAACATAATGCTGGAAACTGTGCGCTATGCGCCGGCATTCTGCGCGCTATTCCCCAGATCGACGCTGGATGCGGTAGGCCCGTTCGATCCGGCCATCGGCAGGAATGGGGTTTCGGATCTGGACATGTGTCTGAGGATCCGCGAATCCGGGCGCGATGTCGCAATTGCTCGTGACGTGTACCTACACCATTTAGGGCGGTGCTCCATCAAGCTCACGGAGGAGTGGAAGACGGGCGAGTACCAGCGCGTGAATTACAACGAGCTTCCTACTCTTCGCGGCAAGTGGGGCAATGCGGCCGTGGATGAAATGCTGACCAAGGCATTGATCCCGCTGGAACGGTATGACCACGCTGGAGTTATCAAGTGAAGCCGGCGTACTCGGTGCCGCATCGCTACGCGGCGCGCTGGAAGGCCATGATGGCCGGCAAGTCCCGAGTGGCTGCCATCAACATGTTCTGCCTGCAGTGCGTGGCGTTCGTGCCGTCCGAAGTTCGCAAGTGTACCGCGAAGGACTGCCCCCTGTACAAGTGGCGCCCGCGCCGGAAGGATGGGGACGACTGATGGATCGTCTACAGGCAGCAGTGATAGCGGCCCTTCTGACCAAGGATGGATGGTCCAGCTTCGGCAGCGCGCTGTCCGAGGATGTCTTCAATGACGCGGACACACGGGCCCTGTACATGGCGCTTGTGCGGCTGCACACCCAGACCGGCAGCGATCTGACGTACGAATTGCTGGGTCTTGACATCATGGCCACCTACGGCGGTCGTGGCCGTGGCCCAGAACTTCTTGAGAAGGTGCAATTACTCGCGGCCATGCCGCAGGAGGATGCCGATGTCGTTAGGCAAGCTGTCGCGCGCTTTGCGTCGCGGGAACTATCGCTCCAAGCTGCAAGGTATATCGCATCGAGGGCCGACGGTGATTCCTACGATGTCAACCATGCGCAGGCTCTACTTGACCGCGCCGTGGACCTCTCTTCTGGCGTCGACACGTCAGTCATTGATTTTGACGGAGCAGATCTACCGGGAGAGGATGACTATCGGTCAGGTCTGGTTCCTACTGGTCTATCGTCTGAACTTGATTCTTGTCTCGCTGGTGGGTACGCTGCAGGTGAGCTTCTTACTTTGTTGGCACCTCCTGCTCGCGGCAAGACTTCCTATCTATGGGCTATTCTGGCGTCGGCGGTGCGCCAAGGCCGCAATGGGCTTGGCATCACCCTTGAAATCAGCGTCCCGAAGTGCATCCGCCGTGTCGACCAATGGCTTACAGGGTTCACGCCGGATGAACTGATCTTGAACCGAGCGGCTGTAGCTGCCAGCCGCAAGCTCCTAGCCGGCCAAATCTGGGTCAAGGATTGGGCATACAAGGGCATCACCGCCGACGACATCAAGGCGCTGGTGACTCGGATGCGCCAGAAGGGCCAGAAGGTCGACGTAATCATGGTCGATTATCTGGAGCACATGGCGCCCATCGTCAAGCGCCGGGAGGAGCGGCTGGCATACGGGCAGACGTGCAAAGAACTCCGCATGCTGGCGCAGGATCTGGACGTTGGGATCATCACGGCGTGGCAAGTAAACAGGGCCGGCAGCGATTCACACGTGCTGACACAGAAGGATGTGTCTGAGTCGTGGGAGGTTGTTAAGCACAGCGACATAATCCTCGGGCTTAATCAGAATGACGAGGAATTACTTAATAAGGTTCTGCGGGTCAACATCATCAAGCAGCGGGAAGGCACCGTGCGCAAGATGTTTTACCTGCATTCCGACCTCGACCGCATGGTCATACACAAGTTGGAGAATCCTGTAAACGAAGACGAGCCGGTGGGGGTGAAGTAATGGAAATGCCAGAGTTCCACGTATTCGCAAAGATCCCGCGCATCTATCGTAATGCCAGAATCACCGAAAAGATTGACGGCACCAATGCGCAGGTGCTGGTAACCGACGACGGCCGGGTACTGGCGGGGAGTCGCACGCGCTGGATTACAAAGGAAAACGACAACTTCGGATTTGCTGCATGGGTTGAGGAGCACGCCGATGAACTGCGCGGACTTGGCCCCGGGCGTCACTACGGCGAATGGTGGGGACCGGGCATCCAGCGCGGGTATGGAATGGCCGAGAAAAGATTCTCGCTGTTCAATGTTACCAAGTGGGATGGCGCGCCAGACAGACCGAAATGCTGCCATGTTGTGCCATCTTTAGACCATGGACCGTTTTCTTTGACCATGGTAACTGCCTGTCTCCAGCTTCTGCGTATAAAGGGTAGTCGGGCCTCCCCCGGCTTTATGCGGCCCGAAGGTGTAGTGGTATTTCATGAGGCCAGCGGGCATCTGTATAAAGCAACATTGGAAAACGATGGCCAGCCCAAGACTCTGTATTAAGGAGTTCCAATGCGCGATAAAAATTGGATTGAACTGATAGCGCAAGGTGCTTCTAGGGCGCTGTTGTTGCTAAGTGTATGCGGGTTGGTAAGTCTACCCGTGTTGTACCTTTGTGAGTTGCCCGCCGAAGCATCCGCTATTATCAAATCTGTATCTGCAGCTTTGGTGGGGGCACTGGTGCTTGCTGCTGTAAGTAATCGTGCATGGCTTGACTAATGAGTAAGGAGCAAGAATGAAAACCCGATGGGTTGTGGGTATAGACCCCGGGTTCGGCATGACGGGTGTCGTGTTGCGCCGGGAGGATTCGCGGGAAGTGACTGCGTGGGCGTGCTATTGCCTGCCTCGTGAGAACGCCCCGGGGGCACAGGTGCTGCGGTCGGCCAGTCTGGCGCAGGCGGTGGCGGACTGCATCAGCGGCTGGATTATTGAGCACGAAATCGTGGTGCTGGAGGTGTGTATTGAGTTGCCCATCTACAAACATAACGCCGCCATCCTGATCCTGCAAATCCGGCTGTTCGAGGACATCGAGCAGGCCATGGCGCAGATGATCGTGGCACAGGTTGAGCAGTTGTGGCTTACGGAGATGTACCCAGCCACATCCAAAGCCCTGCTAACCGGCAATGGAGCCGCGAACAAGCGCCAGATGATACTGGCATCGCCATTTGCCGGGCTGGCCGAGGTGCAGGAAATCAAGGAAGCAATTGCTGACGCGTACGCGCACAGCTTGTCCGCCGGAAAGCACCAGTACGATCTTACAAGCATGAAAATGGTAGTCGTCGAGGCATCTGCCGAAGGAAAGGGGGCAACCGATGGCGAAGATGGACCGTAAGCACAAGGAGCTGGTACTTCGAACCGTCGCCGGAATCGAGGCGCTTGGGCTGGAGTTCTTGGGGGAACGATTCGCAATTCTGCGGGATCCCTCGGACGACGTGTCGAAGGGCGGCATCATCATTCCGGACGAGGCCAAGAGGAGTTTGCCGAAGGGTACTGTTGTGGCTGTGGGTTCTGGTGCTGATTTCGACCGGGACGAACTGCGTACCTACGCGTGCAAGGTGCTCGACCGGGTGCTGTTTACAAAGTACGGTGGCAACACATTCAAGGTCACGCTGCCAGACGACACGGATGTCGAACTGGAACTGATCAGCGTGATAGACGTGTACATCAAGGTTGGGAGCTTGGCATGAGGCGCTGGTGGTTGACTATTCTACTGAACTTGATCATCGTGTCAAGTATAGTAATAGGATGCTCCAAGTCCCGAGCACCAGCACCAATTCCCCCGGCACCTGCGGACTCGTCCATCGGAATCGTGCTGGTGGGTAGGGATGACTGGAATCCTACGTCTAGACAAGACCATTGGCGGTGGACTATACCAGATACCGCGTACGGAAACGCGGAGTATTACACCGTCGAGTACAGATTTTGGGGTGGAGAGTGGCGGCACTTGGGCACTACGGCTACTAACTCGGTACTGGTTCCGCAAAGGTATTCTCCATACCAGATACGAGTTACCGCGTATTTTGGAAAGAGACTGTGGCTAGATCCGCCGTCGGCTGGGATAGGCGCAGCCAGCATGCCATCCAATTGGGTGGAGCGTTACACCAGACCCGTAGAAAGGGCGCACAATGAAGAAGTCAAGCGTTGAGGTTAAGGAAGGGCAGATTTGGAGCACGCTCCTAAAGGTGGAGTTCGTGATTCTGCACGTCGAACCCAACCATGTGGTCGCCAAGACCCGGAATCTGGCCAGCGGTAACAAGGAAATCCTTGTGCATATGGCCAAGTTTTCCAGCGGCGAACTGGTGTTCAAGGGCAACCAGCGGGGCAAGCGCGCGGCCATCTACACGGCCACTATGGGTGCCAGCGCCAACATGCTGAAGACCGGTCGTGCCCCCAAGGAGTTCACGCTGTGACTAGAGTTTCGCACATGACAGCCGAAGTGCCGGAGTACTTGAAGGACGACGTGGCCAAACCGCTGGACGTGTACATCATCGAGCTTTTGAGCGATGTAAATCCGGCCATGCACATGACCATGTTGACCTCATTTGCGGCCCGCAAGGTGTACTACGGGCACTGGTCTATTACCGGCGCGAACCTTGAGCTTAGAAGGGCCGTCAGCAAGTGCCCAGTGAAGCGATGGTGGTTGGGGCTGCGCTTGCGGGCGTACAGGAGACTTCCCAATCGGGCCATGAATTTCTGGAACACAACGGCCACGGTCAACGAGTTCGCTTCCATGGAAGCTGCTAGGGAAGCCGCCATCGCCGGACGCATCATTAGGCTGTAAGCTTCTATCGCCCAAAAAGAAGGCCCCGTACTTATCACTAGGTACGGGGCCTTTTGCGTTATCTAGTAGCTATCGCGCCCATGTACACGGCGCCAGCGGTCAACAGGATGTCCTTGATTCTATCCCACGAACTGGACTTGCTGGCGGCCAGCACCCGCTCGTAGGACGCAGCATCTGACGCCAGCCGTCCGCGCCAGAACCTCTCATTGGTGGTAAGATTGCTGTCCATCTCCGCGAGCGCCGCATCCCGGTACGCGATGATGAGGTCAAGGCTGTCGATTACCGCCGTCGCCCGCACCAGCATCGACTCCGGCACCAGCACCGAGTCCGGCGGCGCCTCCGCGCTCGAGCCGGCTGGCCAGATCAGCAGCAGCATCGCCAGTGTGAGGACGAGCGGCCAGTGCGGCCTTGGCTTCGGCTTCGGCCAGCTTGCGGCGGGCTGCCTGCGTATTGTGAAGAGCCGCTTGGTAATTTTCGCGGAGTTTCCGATCTTCCTCACGGCGCTTCTCCTCTTCCTTGATCTTGATATTGCTGCTAACCTTGCGCCCACCGAGAATCCCCAGCAGGAACAGCACAGCAGCTATCGCAATTGCCACGATGTTCAAATCACACCTCCGGAGTTGCAGCTTTCTTGCTGGGAACAAACGAGCCGACGGTCTTGAGGGCGGCAATAGCGACGTTGGCACCAAACGCCAAGTCGGCCAGATGCGTGAACGCGTTCGCCTGCACCTCGGTCAGGCCCGGCGTGAAGCGGATGCAAATAGCCAGTGCCGCGAATGCCCACACCTTGAACGATGTCAAGTTCTCTTGAATCTTAGCCCACATGCTAAAGCTCCTTTTGCCAGTAACAGACTTCGGTGCCTGCCCATGAATAGGCCGGCGTGTACGCGAGAAAGCCTGCCCGGATCAGGCTGTTGGAACTAGCCGGGTTGCTGACGCTGGTGTACGTGATTAGGCGTTTGAGCCCCAGCTTGCGCGCGAACCGCACGCGGGCCCGGATGAGACGGGCGTGTATGCGCCGGCCGCGCTGGCTGGCAATGACGCCCGCTAGGCACAAGAATGCAAATCCGTACTTCTCGGGCTTGAGCCCGGCAAACCCAACTGGCTTCTTGCCGTCGACTGCCAACCACCAGTAGCTGTCGTCCAGTTTTCTGCGGTCATTTTCCGCGAAGCACGCCTCCTGCAGCTTGAGCAGCGTTTCCGAAACCTTGGCGCCGGCGTTGCCGGGGGACGCCACGAGTCCAACCGTTATGGAGCTAGCTGGCAAGTTTGAACTCCTCGCGCAAAATTGCCTTGAGGGCCCCCATGTCGAACTTTGTGCCGGGACAAGTCTTATTCGCAAACTCGCTGTGCGGGTGGAAATCGGAGATCAGCAATCCGAATCGTCGCATCCAAGGGACAAGGACTCTTCGAGTAGCGATCCGAAGCATCCAGTCATCGGGTCCCAGAAGGTCGTAGTTCCCAACAAAACAGAAGCCGAGGGAGTCCGCGTTGTGGCCGGCCGTGTGGGCCCCCTGTAAGAAGTCCGGCCTCCCAAATAGGCACCCGAAGTCCCCGCCAATAAGTTCAATACCTGCATGGTATCCAATGTCGCGCCACCCCATTTCTTGGGTGTGGTATCTTTCGATGGCACCCCACGAATAAGTTGACCCGTCTACGGTGGCGCTATGGTGTACTATTACCATTCGTGGCGCTAGTACCGGCATGCGGCGTGCCTCCCATGTTACGGACGATCCAACGAATGTCTTCCCGCATCCAGCGAAGTTCCTCTTCTAGAGCTTCGTGGCGCGCGGTTTCTTTGCTGTCTGTAGCCAGACATCGCTGGTCTATTTCACCTCGTGAATACACGTCGCGGTTTGCAAACGCCATGAATAGCGTGACCAGCACAGTAAGCACGCCTACCAGTGCCAGCTTGTACAACTCCGACTTCAGCGGGGCTGATTCTCTCATCTGGCCCCCGCACTTCTGGCCGCGTTAAGGCGGGCCGTTTCGTCCATGACTGCAGTGACCGATCCGAAGTTCTTGAGCATGTCCCTAGTTTCACGGTCGATGACCATGGACATGGCTTCGTGTTCGACAATGCCGGACACGTCCGGAACTGGGATTCCGTTGGAGATAAATGCTTGGTGCGCAGCATCCATGCCGCGAACGTCGCCATCGGCTACCGCCTGATGGTACTCGAATGCCAGCCGGCGCAGCAAGATTGCCTTGGTTTCCGTGACCCGGCGGTTGGCCTCCATTCGCTGAGACTCGAGTTTGTCGTTGACTCCGCGCAGCTGGGTGGCGATGCTGAGAAGGTCGCCACGTTCGCCCTTGTGGCTGTTAAGCCAGTTGAGATCGAGTTCGCGGACAAGTTCCCCGCCCGGACCACGGCGTTCGCCGGTAAAGGGCTCGGTACCACGTGCGATGTTCTGGCGCACCATTGCGGCCAAAGGCACGAAGGTCTCGAGCGCCTTCAGGAGGTTGGCGTGCGCGGTGGCTACGTCATCCGGGTTGCCAGTGCCCATCAGGCGCTCCGAAGATACCATGTTCCAGTTTTCCATGGCCAGCATTAGATCCATAGAAATAGAAGTAAGATCTTCAGATCTCTTGGGCAAGAATCCAAATCCCACATAGGATGTCATATCAATGCCAAGATCCTGCGCCGCAACCCGGGAAATGTATCCGGACATGGCCAGATACGAAATGATGTTACCCGGATTACGCATGGTCTGGGACGCCAGTTCTTCGAGCTGCTTGGGAATAAATGACATAAACTGAGTAGCAGCCACAGAGCCGGATTTGCTAATGCGCGCAAATATCGGAGGTTTACCAAGTTGTCCGAACAGATGATTAACTTCTTCAGCCGCGCGTGACGCCTCTACCATGATACGCTTTTCGAGCCCGGCGTTCTGAACCTCGCGCCACGTGGACAGCCCGAGGCGCTTCATGTAGTCTTCCTTGGCGGAATTGAACGTCATAGAACGGATATAGTTTTCAGCCGTAGAAATGGAGGGCCCCCCGGCATGCACAGTAGACGCTTGCTGGGCGACGGATTTCCACGACGGGTTCTCGAAAATTTGTGTAAACTGATCGCCAATACCCGCCGCTCTGGTTAGAGCTTGCCCCTCCGGATTCCCGAATGCGAACAAGGATTTGAGAGTACGAAATGTGCCAAAACGCGGAGAATTGGTGGCTACACCAGTTGCCACGGCCATGGGGAAGTATCTCGCGTTTCCAGTAAGGGCTCCCGAATACGCAAGGGATGTTGCAGCCATGACTACGCGGCCGGCATCGCCGGGGTCGTATACGGGGATTGGCTTATCCCCCATGAGTTGTTTCCACGCGGACTGAAACGCCGGAGATCTGCGCAGAGCAATGTTAATATCCTTGATCTTGCTATCGGCAAGGTTGCCCAGCATGGACGGGGTGCCCTTGAAGTTGTTGATCAAGTCGTTGGTGTAGTTCATGAACCAAGCGTCAGCCGGATTCTCTTTGACAAACTTCTTGGCCGCGAACTGCATATCCTTGAGCATGGGCTCGATGTGCAGCTTGCGGGAAGCTGCCCGGCTGTAGATGTCCAGCGCCAGCAGCGGATCCCGTTCGTACGCGCCCTTGCCAGTACGGTCCAGCAAATGCGCAGCAAACGTCTTGGCGCGCGGAGATGCGCCAATTAGATCCAAAGGTATGGATCCGTTAGCCAATTGCTCGGCGGACAGCACGTGGTTGATGTACCCAGTGATGTACCGCTCGGACGGCGAAATACCCTGCTTGTCGGCCATGTAATCGAACATGCCCCGGATACGCCGCATGGACACGCGCATGTCGTCATCGGCGGCCAGATGGAGGGCCGTAAATGCTTCTGACCTAGGATCCGCGTCGAGCAGGTCAAACAACTGTTCGCCGCGTTCTTTGCTGACCATCTTGCCGGCATTGCCGGCCTTATCCTTAACGCCAGCACGCACGAGTTCCTGATCGAAGAACTCGGCCATGCGTTTCATTTCGAACTCAGCAGAGTACATGCCATTGCGTATACGCGCGTACATTTCTGGGTGCATGGACTTCATTACGCGCATGGGCTCTCGAAACTGGTACAGCAACGAGCGCAGCATGGCCGGCGGACGCAGCCCCAAGGATTCTGGGTACAGGCCGGGCGTGAACACGTCTCCCAGCTTTTCGCCCATGGTCCGCTGCCACGACGCCCGCTCCACGTCCGTGTGCATGGTCCGGCGCGGGAGCCACTTGTCTTCGAATTTGTACTTCGCGGTCTTGTGCTCGAGAAGTTCCATTCCTTCGGGGTCCGTCAACGGGCGTGTCTTGGCAAGCTCGTCGAGTTCGCCAATGCGCTTCACGCGTGCTTTTTCCAAGCGCGTAGCTGCCTGCCGGTTGGCCTTGGTCAACTGCGGCACGTCCAGCAGGCCATCGGCCGTCAGGTTGTGCGGCCTAAGCCCGTACCCCGATATGTACGCCGGGATGGACATCTCGCGCACAGCCACATCGTCAATGTCGGCGCCGGCTGCCAGCAGCCGGAATGCTTCGCCGCTCTGCTCCGCGTCGTCTGGCCCCATCAGGATGCGCTGCTGGAGGCCGGCTGCGTCGTACGCCGGATCCTCAAGGTCGATGATGGGGTGGGTCGAGTCGCCGGACAGAGCCGCCCGGCGCTCGGCGTTGATGACGGCGTTGATGTCTTCGGCCGGAGTGCCGGCTGCAGACAGGTTCAGGGGGATGTCCTTCGGCTCCATGGCCGCAAGCTGCTGGTACCGAGCATCCAGTTCCGCAACCTCGGAGGCTGGCGACCCGTCCCGCATCTTGGTCCGGATGGTGTCCTGAATGTTGGCAAGGATGGCCTTTTGCCTCTGTTCGCCCGACGCAAACGCCTCCGTGCTGGTGGACACAATGGTCCCCGTGTAGACCTTGTCCTCGACGGCTTCCGCCGCCTTGCGCGGAACTACATGCAGCAGAACAGCTTCCGAGGCACCGGGATCCTTGGCCGCCTCCAGAAGAGCCATGGACTTAGCAAGCTGTTTCCGGGCCTGCAGCAGCCGCACCCCGTCGTTGGGGCGCTTGGTGGTCTGGAAGGTCCGCTCGGCCTTGGCGACCCATTTTGTGCCATCCTCCACGGCCCGCAGCACATCCTCGAAGCCCTTCGTGCGGGCAGCGATGGCGCCGGTAACCCGGGCCACGGAACTGGCTGGCATGGACCTGCGCAACAGGTTGACCGCACCCGGCGCCATCGGCGCTGCCACCAGCATGGGGTCGTTGGCGATCTCCATGGTGGCGAAGATGGAGGAAGCCCCCGCCATGGCCGCCGTGCCGGCTGGGCCGTGGGAGGACCAGTTACGATAGATTTCGGCCCCATTGTCGCTGATCCCGGCTTCGGCTGCAGTGCGCTCGGGCGTGCCGTCGGCCGGCAGGGACTTGGCGCCGCCCGCCCCGGGCACGACATCGATTCCGTACCCAGCTTGTCCGGCTTCAAACACGTCCCGAAACTCGAGCAGATCCTCCCCGGCTTCCTCTGCCAGACGGAGCGATAGATCCCGCGCCACTTCCGTGGTGGCGTCGCTGGTCAACGGATGAAACGGCGTGCCGAGGCCCACGAGCCGCAGGCGCATGAGGTCGAGCCCGACGAGGGTCTGCCACTTCTTCTTCTGCTGGCCGGCGCTGTCTGGGATGGTGACTTCCGGAAACAGGCGCTGGGCAAACTCAGCCGGATGTTCGCCGCGCAGTGCCCCAAACCATGCTTGCTGTAACCCCAACACGACAGGAGTCACGGTGTTCGTGGCAATCGTGAAGTCGGCCAGCATGTCGCGTTCCCGAAGTGCGCGCTCGCCTTCGGCAATAGCGGAGTAGTCCACCAGTTCCCGGCGAAGCTGGTCGCCCTTGTCGTACCGGACATGGATATCCGGGGTCTTGTTCTTGAGGAAGGCCGCGATCTGCTGGCGTGCTGTGGGGCGGCCCTCAACGGTTTCTTGGTCCTCGAAGTAGTTGGTCTGCGCCTCAAGAGGGGCCCGGTCGGCCAGCAACTTGGGCGTGCCAACAGACGAAGTCGGAGCCGCTGCCGTAAGAACTTCGTCAGTGGCTTGGTCCGTGCCGTACACTGCCAGCTTCGCGGCGCTAGAATCAAACCCCACGCGCAGCAACGCCTGCTCCTTGGCGCGGAGACGATCAAGCTGTTCGGGATTGGTCGGCATGTGTATTGCTCCTATCGAGCCAGTCCGGCGGTAACCTTTTTACGGAATGCAGTGCGCAGAATGTCAATGTCGAAGTCTGGCGCTGTAAGATCGCCACTGGCTTCGCCCACGGTTTCGCTGAAGATTTGCAGCGCCCGGGCCGACACCTCCGCAGGAGAAGCGTCGGGATACGTAGTGCGGTACACTTCTTCGATTTCGGAATAGATGGTGCCAACGCGTGCGGCATGCTGACTGGCGAGTTCCCCGTTGAGAACACCGACCTGCGCCCTTACCATGCCAGCACGAACCTTTGCCGCGTTCTCGGGAGTACCAAACAGTTTCTCGGCGGCACCCGGATTCATAGCGCGAAGTGCGTTCTCAATGTTCGAGACATTGATCATTACGTCCTTGATCATCGATCCGTCCACGTACGTGGGCGCGCCTTCAAGCGTCTTGAACCTGCCCGTAAGCACCGTGGCGCCCGCCGGATCATCCGCAAAAATGGTGGCGATCTGCTGATCTTTGGGAAGACGTGCCAGTTCAGGATTCTGTTTGATGGCGTCCTGCCACTTCTGCAAGTACCCAATGGCCACGTCATCCATGGTGACCTCGCCGCCAGTCTTGGCCGCCGGCCGGATTTTCTTCAGCACTTCGGGATCGGTAAGGGTCTTGCCGTTCTGTTCCGCAAACACCCACGCCGACAACACCGACCCCGTATCAGTCGTCGAATTGTCCGCTAGATTCAGCCACGCGGACGTTGCATCCATGGTCGACATCACGGCGATGTCGTCTGGGGACAGGTTGAGTTCGAGGGCCGTGGACAGTTGCTGGCCCGCCTGCAGCGCCATTTCTGGAGTGGTGGCGGTCTTCAACTTGTCCGTCCAGAAGTTGACCCGCGAATCCTGCATGGCCGTGCGCCTGCGCTCCCCAACAATCGAAGCCGGGGACAACGCAATCGGCACGCCGGTGGCGGCCATGCCCAGAATCGCCGGATCGATGGCATCCTTGCCGGCCGCATCTATGAATAATCCGGGCTGCGCAGTCAGCAGCGTAGAGATAGTCTGGCGGCGCCGGTCGACGGTGTCCTGCATGTTGTCGATGGCGGCCTTGCGCCGGGCGTCTTGTGCTTGGGCCTTGGCGCCGGCACCTTCAATGGTGCCCGATGCCATGCCTAGAGCCGCAGCTTGGCCAGTTTCGCCGCCTAGAGTAGCGGCCAAGCCGGCCAGCACCAGCATCGGGATGTTACGTTTGGACAGCAGATTCTTGCCGGCCGAGGCTGGCGGCGCGGCGCGCGCGCTGGCCAACTTCTCGTCCAGACCCATGGTGCCTTCCAGCAGTGCCGCCAACTTGTCCGGCCCGAGAGCCGCTTCGACGCCAGACCCGGCCTTGCTGGGAGAGGTCACGCCGAGATTCGAGAGACGGGGATTGTCAGCCATTATGTTTTCCACGCTCCTACTTCGCTGGCGCCGCCCGTGGCGTACGCAGCCGCGCCGCGCGCGGCAAGCTGCATGGCCGTACCCACGGTGCTTTCTTTGGTCTTTGTGGTCGTAGTACCCTGCGCCAGACGCTCCTGCAGACTCTGCTGCATCACTGGGTTGGCCGCGCCGAGCAATTTCTGGAGCAGCAATTGGTTGGCGGACAACTGCACGCCGGCCCGCTGAAACGGAAGGCTCGTCATCTGTTCGGCAGCTTGGCCCTGCTGCTGGAGATTGATGTTGTTCAGCGCGTCCTGATTGGACTTGCCGAGCAGAGCGGTCTGGACGGCCTCGACGCTGCCCCCTTCCATGCCCTTCGACAGCAACTGTTCCTCTACGCCACGTTTCTGGGACGCGAAGTTGTTCTCCGCGTTCTTGCGTGCGATTTCCGCAGCGGCGTTCTGGGCCAGTTCAATAAACTGCCGGTCGCTGTCGGATGCCGAGATGTTGCCGGCGGCCATTGAGGACAGGTCGCCAAACTGGCCACTTGTGCTGTTAGCCAGTGTTGACAGCAGCGCTCGAAGCTGGGTCTCGTCCGCGCTTGCACCCGGGATGGTGGAGGTTTGGGTCTGCGTACTAGTTCCCATCAGGCACCCCCTGCCAATACAACATGGCGTAACCAGAATCCAGTTTGCTTCCAAAAGCTAGCGCCAAGCGCAAGGCCCGCATATTAGAATGCCGGATTGCCGAGCGCGCGTACTTGATGCCATGCTCCACCAGCCAGTGCTGCACGGCGCCCATGAGTGAAACACCCAAGCCGTTTTGGTGCTTGGGGCTGACGGCCAAGAAATCGATGTAGGCGTTGGGTGCTTCCGCCATCAGCCACACGCACCCAGCCAGTTCGCCATCGATGTAGGCTACGAGCCAGCGCCCGCCCATGGAGCGCGGTTCGACCGGGTTGTAATACGCAGTGGACGCCACGCACTGCACTATGCCCTCAAAATCGTTGGGAGTTGCTTCGCGGATTGTCATGCTACTGCACCTCGGCCGTGCTGCGCTCGACCAGAAGGAATCTGGCATTAGCAGTAACGCTGGCATGCGGAACAGCGCGCAGGTACACTTGGGCTGCAGTTGCCAGATTGACGGTCAACCCAGTACTGTAGACTACGCGATCCACCACGGTGTTAGCGTCCATGATGCCGGTACTCATAGCCAAAGCCACGGTGGCCGCTGTAATCACCATCGTACCTTCGATATTAAATGTGCCAGCCTGCATGGGGCAGGATGCAATTACTTGATCTGACCCCCCGGTGGCCTTATAATAGATGTAGCAATTTCCAGCGTCTGCAGTCCCGGATCCAGTAACTATTCCTCGCGCCCTAAGCACGTCACCAACCCGCAGAGAATTGGCCGGAATGGCCACAATGCAACTAACCGCTTCTCCCCCACCACCACCAGCTACCGAAGTTGGGTTGACATACGCAGTGTACGGCACCGCTCCAACGGTGTCGCCATTAGCCCACTGGCGCAGGGTAGCTGCACGCAGAATGGGAACGGCAGAACTCTGCGTCCGGTTGTCGTGGACCGTGCAACTGACCGACAGATGCGCGTCGATGCCATTGACCGTCGCAGTGCGCACGTCGTTGTCCGACACGTCCAGCATCACGGATTCCGTCAGATCGATGCCGTCACCGCCGGCCGTATGCAGGATGTTACCTCGCACGGTGCCGTAATCCGCACAGATGGACAGACCATCCAGAGCAGCCGACGGCGCGCTATTGTCGCACACAGACACCCGCAGCAGCCCGCCACCCGTGGTGCCAATCTGGAATGTGGGAGCCGCTCCGGTCATGGTGTCGGCTGTGTTGCCCATTACCGAGATGTCAGACCAATTCTCAGATGTTGCCGCTGCGTCACCTGCGACAAAGATCGCCGGGTTGGCGCCAGACGAGATGTTGTTGCCGTGGATCTTGACCCGCTTGATCTTGCAGTTCGCGGCGTCAGCCTCCAGATGGATGGCTGCGGTAGCGTTGTCCTCGCAAGTATTGCCGAATGCGTAGAAATCCGTCACGTCGTCGGACAAGATGTGGTGCCCGGCACCACCCGAGAACGAACAGTGCGTAACGCTCACGCGCGCACACCCATTGCCGGCCGTACCGTTGTTAGTCAACTCGAGTGCCGCGCCGGAGAAGCCCTTGAAGATGACTGCGTGGATGACGGCATCGCGCACGTACTGCAACTGCAGCCCCACGTTGCTGGCGCCGGTACTGGCATTGCCATTGAGCGTGAGGTTCGACATAAGGAATCCGCTATGCACGGTAGTGCCAGACGACCTTAGCAGAAAACTACCAGTCGTACCGGCCGTCAACAGGATTTCAGACGACGGGCCCGCGCCAACAATCGCCACGCCATCACCAGTAAAGGTGACACCGTTGGCCGTGACTGTAGTATCCGGCGGCACAAACACGCACCCGCCAGTGCCGGCCGCCGTAACCGCAGTCTGGAGATCTGGGTAGTTGGCGGCATTAATGACACCAGCAATCTTGCGGGCACCAGTAATGTTGTAGATGCCCATTGCCAGATCGCCCTCGGCTTCGAGGGGCCACTGCAGATCACTGGCATCGAAACCGCCGGAGAACTTGGCGTTGAGTGCCGCCACCAGCGCGTTCAACTTCTCGGGCGTAACAATCTCGTTGTCGCTAAATGTTGGCAGCGTTACAACAGCCATGTGCTACTCACCTTCTTGCTCTAATCCATTGGGCACGAAATCGATCTCATAACCTTGAAGCACGAAATCTTCGCCGTCGTAGTCATCGTCAGTTTCGATGGAGAATTTGAAGTACCGACCACGGGAATCCAGTGCGATATCTAGCACACCCATTAGCTGGTCAGTGTGGATGCGTCCGTTATCCGGGTCGCCAAGTCGGAATGAATCACCAAGGCCCGGGAAGTTGAACGCGTTCTGGGACAACGTCAAGGACTGCTCAAGGTCGTCATCGGCATTCCAGCGGACAGTGATATTCCACTCGCCCTTGGGCAAGACATATAGGCGCAGAACTTTCCACGTCTTGACCAACTTCGTAAGAGTTGGATCAAGGCTACGCCCGCTGAGGTACGGGGACTCGAACAGCATAGTGTACTTGGTGTCCCCATAATCCATCTTGTAACTAAGATCCGTAATCCCCAGCCGTCCATCGCTGCTGCCGTGCAGCATGGTGTTGGTTACTGGATCGGAAACTTCCACGCAAGCCAGCGCCGTAGTATCCACAACCCATGGGCCATGCCACGCCTGCAGCCCGATGTTACAGCAGTAGATGGCGGACAGATCATTCTGGCCAAGCACCGGCACGACGAGGTACACCAAGCCCAGAGACGGGTTGTACGCGATGATCGACTTCTCAACCTGTCCCTGATCAAGGCGACCCGGTACATTAGGGTCAGTGCTCCACAAATTGCCAATGGGGGCACTTGGCAGAATCGTCAGAAGATCGCCGTAGTTCTGGGTGGTCTGTACTCCAGCCACGCCCGTGCGCCCAAGTATCCAGAGATCGTTGCCTACACGTGTAATGGCCATCGGGCCGGCGCCGTTCTGGGATCTCGATACGTCTTTGCGGTTGTACGTCTCGGGCCCAACACCGCTGATAGCCCACAATCCGCGAGTAGTCGTTACGAAGCAGAATCCGGAAAAGTCCCCATGCACGCCCGTAACTTCGTCTCCCCGTGACCCCGGGATTTCGTGGTATCCGGCCTCGGTTACTTCATCGAACGATTCATCTGGGTCCACGTCCGGCGCAAACCATGTATTGGCTTCGCGGCTGGCAGTGAAGTACACCCGGCGAGGATGGGCCTTGTCGCCGGCCGCGAGCAGGCGCGTGCCGTGCTCCGAACCAAACCGCACCGGCGGGGCGTCATCCAGAAGTTCCGGGGCGTCCACGCCGTTCCACTTGTACACCTTCGCGGAGTTGGAATTGTCCCCGTCAAAGAAGATCAGGTCTTGCCGGTACGACGCAAACTGGCACTGGCCGCCGGTCAATGCCATGATTGGGCGCCACGCCAGTTTGAGCCCCACGTCCGCGTATACGTACCCAGAAGTAGCCGCCAGCAGACTGCGCCGCGTGCGCTGGGCATTGGAGATGGTCTTGAAGTCCGACACCGCGTTGATGCGCTGACCCTCGAACGGGGTCGTCACCGAGTCCTTGAACATCAAGTCCGCCAGCCGGCAGGTCCACGTGCCCGTGTCGTTGGACCACACTAGAGCCATATGTTCACTGGCCGCAAGATCGGAGTGGTGTTCGACGTAGGACGCGAGTACGGGAGTGCCGGTAAGAACTTCGTCTACGTAGACTGAGCAGGTGGCTGAGGCGTCGTATCTGAGTTCGATGACGTGGTACTGGCCGTCCCCAATGTCGCTGGCCGCAATGCGCACCCACGCGCTAGAGTGCCAGCAATAGATCCCATCGTAGTAAAGACGGAACGACTTGGTGTCATCTGCGAGCAGTGCGCGCGCCATGATTGTAAGCGTTCCGCCGTCGTTGGTCCCACCAGCAGTGTCCGCCGAAGTGTCGCCATCACCGCGCGGCAAGTTCAAAGTCCGCGCCATAAAGCGCAGTGAGAAGTCACTAGAAGTAGGAACCACTTCTCCACCGGAAACGGAACGCCCAAGATACAGTACGTCGGAATCGTCTGCGTCGTCAACTGACACGATCAACTCGCCCTGTTCCACCCGGTGTACGTAGGTGCCGGCGTCACCATTGGTAATACTCCACGCGGACTCGGACAGGAATGGTTCGTAGAAGTTGAATGCTTCACCTGTACCATTCGCACGGGGCATCTTGATCGTCTGTCCCCACTTTCTGATTCCGGGACGTTTGGAAAGTAATCCATCCAAACCTGACGATACGTTTTCAGCGCGCCAAAGTTGGTCTTCTCCAATGGTACTCTGCTTGCCCGCCGTGGCCAACCCAGAACGCAGCGGCATGTTGTTGATGGTTAGGCGCTTGGGCGGCATGGGGCTCCTATCGGTCTAGTCCGTAAGCGTCAATGCGGTCGAAGTAGGCGCCGTAATCCGTGCGCACGCCGCCCATCCCCCAACGACGGTGCTGGGCAACTCGGTGGTTTCCGGACGGCCGCAACTGGAACTGATCCTCGGTCATGGGCGACATGGTGCGGGCCATGTTGGTTTCGCGTACGTAGTCGCGCAGTACGGCCTCGAGTTTGGAGTCGTCCTGATAGTCACGATTGGCAAGGTACAGCAGAGCTTCGAGTACCGCGCCCTCGTGGGAGGCTGGGAATAGAATGCGGTCGGCGTCGGTCTCGATCTCGGGATGGATCTTCTGGTACGTGAACTGCAGGATCTGCTGTTCGAGCGGGAAGGGGTCCAAGTGCAGCACTTGGTACACCTGTCCGGGATCCATGCCGAAGACCGTGAAGACCTCCGGCGCCTGCAGCATGATGGAGTTGCCGCGCCCCCTGCGCTTTGTGCCGAAGGCGTCTGGACCAATGGGGGTGATGCCATAGGGCTCCAGAAACTGATCCCAGCGTCCGTTGGGCCGGCAGTAGTCCTTGGGCAGGAAGTACTGATCCTGCGCGATGGTGTAGGCCAGCGATTCTCCGACTACCCCGCCAGTAGACGACGTTCCAATCCACGGGCGGTTTAACTCCACGGAAGTTGTACTGTTCAGTGACTGGATACGGTAGACTGTAGCTTCGCTTCCAATTCTAATTGCACGGCCGATGTAACTGTCATCGAATCGCAGCGCCGAAGGAGTTGCCAGTTCTCCGGTACCAACTACCGCTGTGGCGTCGCCATTGACGAGCACAAAGTAATCTGTGCCCTCGGCGGCTGGCACTGTAAGAATGGTGCCCTCGGCGCGCAGCATAGGCCAGTCATCCACAGCCTGTAGGGACTTGAGTACGCGGTTCAGAAGCCGTAGCAGCTTGCGACCTTCTGGGCGCAGAACTGCATCTTCGAGAGTTGACGTTTGGCGCCAACCCATTCTATCTTCTGCCTCGTTAATGAGTTTGAGCCCAGTGATCATTACGCGTCCCTTGAGGCCACTAATTGCAGTGTGAAGGTGGTAGCCCCAGTTGAGGCGGATGCATTGAATGTCACGAGTGCCCCAAACGGCAAGAGAATAGGTAGTCTCTTGTACAACGCGGCGTACGCGTTGACTTCTAGCACATACGCTGCCGTACCCGATGAAATAGTCCAAGTAACATCGGAAGTAGCAGACGAAAGTTGGCGTAGCGGAAAAATTGCTCCAACCTTGGTTTGGGCAGCGTCTAGATACGGCTGTATTTGAACTAGAGCTACTCCTGTAGCTAGATCCACAGTATTGCACAGCAACTGCAGATAGTAACAACCCAGCGGCACGTCCACTTTATACGTGGTAACGCCTGCGGCCCACGCCGACATAACCGAAAATACGGTAGTTTCCGGTCTCTGTATTGTGTAGTCTTTTCTACTCGAAGACACGGATACCTCCGGGGGTTAGCACAAAACTGCTGGTATCTGGTAGCATTTTGACCAACTGGTCCATTCGACGTTGGATATATATGCTCTTAATGAACAACCCGCTATCATCCATACGAATATACAGCCCGGGGAACGCAGTTGATTTGTACCCGTCAGGTACGGCCTCATTTGTAAATCCGTAGGTCACTACGCCCGGATCTACTTTAACATCGTCCCCAAAATCCAGTATGAAATAGATGTCACGCTGGCGAACACTCACTGCGGTGGTAAGATCCGCCATGTCTACCGCCTCCGGCAGACTACAAATCCGGCTGCCGTAACGGATCCGGAATACCTAATCTGGATGCCATAGGGTACTAGAACTGGAATGTAATTGGAAGTCCGAGGAACAATGTACACGCACAAAGGCGTAGTAGTTACTACGGCCTGCAATCCCACTATGCCAGCTTCCGTAGCCGCGCTAGGCAGCATCATCCACATGGCATTGTACGCCGTTTGGGCCTCATTGACAAACATGTCCGCATACATGTTCACGTTTGAACTGGTGGAGGTGTGAATGACCATGAGATCATAGGCACCCGGAGTTAGGTCTATTTTGGCCGTTGTACCAGCAGCGACCGAGAATGGTATGATCTGAACTTCGCCTCTAGCCATGCTACCCACGGGAACAGCCATGATCGCCCTCCGTCAAAAAGAGATCTACGTCCACCGTTCCTTCAGTAGCGCCAGCTTCGTTGGTCTCAACCCTAAATCCGTATGGTGCCAACACTGGTGTACACGCGAACGACGCGGTTCTGGGAGCAGAAGGCGTACACGCCAAAGTCAGGGTAACCGCTCCTACCTCCACATACCTAAGTTCGATTGGGTGGTAGAGGGTGCGCTCGGGGTTGGTGTACACTGATACTGTAATAGCCACATTGTCGTCAGCACCGGTTAATTGAGCGGTTACACCCCCGTAGAACGCTCCGCTATGGTTGGAACTATTAGCATGACTTTCGCCAGCTGACACGGAGTTTAGAATTCTAATCCCAGTATTGAAGCCGAACACAGTCATGGGTAGTCCCGCCGTTGTGAATGATGGAAAATCTACTTGAAACTCAATTTCTGTTATTCGAAATCCGGGTAGTCCTGCCACGTATCTACCCTTCTAACTAGAGATAGCCGTCCCCATTATAAAATCCCACCCTAATGTGGTAGTCAGATAATGGATTTGATCCAATTATGCTTTGAACATTGATGCGGCGCCATGAAGTAGGCCAGTTGTCGATACCGTATTGGCCCTCTACCAAAACAGTAATCCAAGTCGCGTCTACTACCCGCTTGATTTGTATTACTACAAATTCAGTTCTATTTATGGAAGTTGGATTCAACCATTTTCCCACAATGGCTATGTACGTAGCAGCCCTATCAAGAACTGGAACAGTTCCATCACCAAATCCTTCGAATCGTACCCACGCGTAATCAGGGTATGGTTCTGCGGGAGTAACACTGCAGTACGTGGCCAAAAGGTCGTCGTACGCCCTAGTGGCGAATGCTATGGTATGGTGTTCTGCTGTGGATGAAGTTGGATTTACTCCTTGGGTGGCCATCAGTCCACCATCGCCAATAGTACGGTTGCCATTGTTGTTGCACTATTATTGCGGATATACAACCTAGTGACATCAGACCGCGTTAGCGCCACTAGGTCAGAAACTGGCCAGTATGTCGACGTTTCATCGACTGCCACGTCAATGGGAGCACTTGTTTCCAAAAACAGCACGCGAGCAGACTGGATCCCGCCCAAGTTTACTAGTTGCGTGGTGCTGGTGCCTAGAGTAATGACCCGGTGCATCGCTTCCCGCCAACGGCGCGAGTCCGCATAACTACGAGAGTCGTGGTGCGTTACTCTATTGCGCTTGGTCTGCACCGAGAGTACAACATTGCACTGCAGGTCTGGTTCAAACCACGGCAGCACGTCTACGTAAGCCGGATCCGCCACAGGGTCATCCGGATCTTCAGCGCCGGACACCACTTCTGGGGCCGTGATCACGATGGAAACCGTGGTTACTGCTGAGTACAGTTCTCCATCAAATGCCCGGAATGTAAACGTATCTGTGCCTACAAAATAACTGCCGGCAGTATAGGTGAAGGTGCCGACAGAATCCAGCACCAAGGTGCCATGCGACACGTCGCTGGACAGCACTGCCGTCAGCGGGCCCGGGAGACTGTCGGAATCTGTCATGGTCACAGCGCTGGAAATGGTGGCTCCGGCTACGCACGCGTGCGAACTGGCAGCCGCAGTCGGAGCCACGTCATACGAATCCGCCGTAGCGCCCGGCACCGAGCCGGCCAGACCGGCTGTGCGGTACAGATACACGGGGCGGAAGTCGCCGGGCAGTGTGATCGTGTAGCCGCCGTCGGCCAGAGGCTCGGCCCAGATCCGCGGGGTTGTGGGAGCGTAGAACAGGTCACTATGGTTGATGGTGCCGGAGTGCAGCACCACGTCGCCTACGCCGGGGTCGCTGGTGGTCTCGATGAAACCATAGTACCAGCCGGCTGCCGGAGCCGAGAATGTTCCCTCGTACTTGAAGATGTTGGACCCAATGGCACGATTGGTAATCGTGGACGCGGCACCCGCTGCATAGAATGGTGCTTGTATGGCCGGAGTTGCGGCTGAGTTTGTCCAGTATGCCAAGATATTCGAGTGCATGTTGCACGTCGTTGCATACAGACCAGTAAACGATCCAGATGACCAGAATGGAGACACTTTGTCGTATGTTGACCCGGGCGCCTTCTTAACGTACGTGTTGTGGTGTACCTGTTTGGTAATGCCGGCGTTAGCCTGTGATCCAAAAAGTGTCAACTTACCGGTTGTTGTGATCGGAGTTACGCCAAATTCATCGTAGAATACGCAATGATGCACACTAATGCTGCCATTGGTGGCCGCCGTCGGAGCCGTACAACTAACAGCCCGCAGATTGTTCTTGAAATAGCAGTACTCAACGTTCCCAACGTCTAACACGCCCGGCGTGGAACCAAACGAACACTGCAGCAGGTTTCTCGCTTCTGCAGATACGCGCGTGGCGCCCGCATTCACAGAACACCAACGAATCAGCAGCGGGCCGCTAGTACTCGCGTACGAAGTCTCGTATATGTACGCGTGCGCACTGGTATGCGCTTCTGCAGCAATAGCATCGAAATATAGGCCCTGTACGATGGTGTACGAAAATCGGTTCGCTAAGGTGATGAACGCGGCACTGGTCGCACCAGTTGCGATGGTAGCCAAGGCAGGAGTACCAAGTTCATCAGTACCCTGAATCTTGAATCCAAATGCCGACCAACTGGTACCGGTGACGGCGGGTAGGATCGTAGGCGTGGTTGGGCACGCGTGTGGTGTGGCACTAGCCACGATATTGAGGATATCGCCTTGGTTGGCAAGTTTACCAAGTCCAACTACTAGTGTAGCCAAACCAGTGGCATACGCCAATCCGTCATTGCCGTCGTCCCCACCAGTCGACCGAACCCAGTATGTCGCCACACTTACTCCTTGGGCGCCGCATTCCGGATGCTAAAGCCCGGGGCATCGGCTGGTACTTCGAAGACTTGATTTGTGTCTACGTCATAGTGGCCGCACAGGACTTGTCCGTGCGCATAGACGGGCCAACCCAACTCCGTCAGCAAAACGCAGAATCTGATGTCGTGTCCCCACATGACCAGCGGTTTGCTGGCATCCGTATCGACTGCTGGAATGTCCCGCTGGTCGGCCCAAATAGGCTGGCCGGGGTTGGCATCCATCCATGCCTTGATGGCCTCGACGCGCGCCAAAAGGCAGCCGGCGCCTCCACCCATGATCTGCGTAGGTCGCGCACCCGGACCCATCTCGATGTCCCACGCGGCGCCTTCGCCGTGGTTCTTGTACAGGAGAGGTTCGCACGGAGTTTCGCGCGTTGTGTAGATTCCAGTTACCGCGCCAACTTCCGGATGCTGTTCCATGAAGTTGTGGAGCGTGTACAGTCCCAGTCGCGGAATGATCGTATCGTCATCGACGTAGAAGATGTACTTCGCGTCCGCTCGAATGGCTTCCATCGTCATGATCTGGCGCGCTGCCGCCGACCGCAGTCCGGTCTTGATGGCGTAGGACATGGCGACGTTGAGGGGCGGAACCCAGTTCATGTGCGATAGAAAGAAGATCGCCGGCACGCTGGC
>Ga0315276_10000523_pt1 | contig 33294 bp, 24 predicted proteins | sample YL17G05_0_MG_FD_204542 | JGI IMG/M metagenome (GOLD analysis project Ga0315276, IMG submission 204542) | Sediment microbial communities from Yellowstone Lake, YNP, Wyoming, USA - YL17G05_0 | ecosystem: Environmental > Aquatic > Freshwater > Lake > Sediment | place: USA: Wyoming | collected... | reverse complement strand
ATTCAGATCCAACAATCCAAGAAGGAGTCATACAATACTTCTACCCAAGGATACCAACAGGAGGATGGCATAACTGGAGCGTCAACTGCACCGACTACTACGAAAACGTCGGCGCATCAGAGAAATGGACTATATTCATCAAACCACCAGACCTAACAGTCTCCAGCAACGACATAGCATTCAACAACACAACACCAAGAGAAGGAGATAACGTGACAATAATAGCGACCATATACAACACAGGAGGATCAGATGCAGAGAACGTAAAAATACAGTTCTACCTAGGAGACCCGGACGCCGGCGGAACACAGATAAATGGGAACTTCACAGCCAACATAACAGACATAAACGGAGCGCAGCCAAACGCAACATTCAACGTAAGCTGGGTGACCACAGGACCAGGCCCATTCAGGATATACATCGCAGCAGACCCTCCGACAAGCACGAACGGAACAATATTTGAATCAAACGAGACCAACAACAAAGCATACAACACCCTGAACGTGCCAGCATACAACCACTTCTACGGCCTGGTAAAGAACAACGTATACCTAAGCGACGAGAACAACAACTCGCTCTTCTATTACCTGAACATAACAAACGTCACAGGGAACATCTTCGCCATAGACGGAAGAAGCACAGTAGACTTCTCGGCCCTACAATCGATAGGAAGAGACATCAACAACAACACTGCAGCCAATGACTTCAATGACACAGACACAGCCCTCAACATGAGTGGCTATAACGATTCAATCAGAAGAACCTACACCGCAGACACAGACACCCCTCTAGCAACAAAAACATTCACATTCTACACAAGAACAGCGCAAAACACACCAATAGTCAACAGCACTAACACAAGCAATTTCCAGACAGGAATACTATGGGATACAAACGATGGAGGAACACAATACAACGGAACCCAGGACATAGCATTCATAACAGAGATCAACCAGAACAAGACAGGAGCATACGGCACATACGACTATGAGATAAAAGTGCCGGTAAACCTGAAGAACTACGAAGGCCCAGGAAACAGCATCGTGTTCTACTGGGAGATAAAAGAGCCATGATAAAACATAAAGTTTAAATACCGAATCAGGACTAAAAAGACAAAAAGGAGAGGTGGGTGACATTCTAGGCAAAGTGAAAGATAAGTTTAGAGAATTCTTCCATCAGAGCAAGAAACTAGTCCAACCACCAAAAGAACTGCCAAGCATAACAACCCAGAACCCCGCCAAACCGCCAATGACAAAAACATTGAACCCACCAGAACCGCCAAAAGAACAGATCATGATAAGGACAGACCTGCCTCAGCAGCAGAGCCAAGCCAAAAACCTCAATCTCCCAAAAATAGTGCTACCAAGAGCTCTCGAAACCATACATGAGCAGAAAAAACAACTGACCAACTTCCACGATGACGACCTACGCCAGTTCGAAGACGCCATAAGCAATATAAAAATAGACGTCATAAACAACGAGACACCAGCCTCACTCAGAGAGGATAGGAATGAAGCGGAGGCATTATACAGGCCAAAAGAGCTTGGAGAAGGCTACTTCGCGGAGATACAGCACTACCTCAAAAACAAAGACGTGAAGGAGATCATAGATGACATCCTGACCAAGGACTTCTTGACCAACATGAAGGACTACCATGACACAAAAGCCCAAGGAAAACCATTCTACTTACATGGACAAGACCTAAAGCAGAAGCTAGAAGAGAAAATGACCAGGCTAAGAGAGCTTGAAGAGGACTGGCACGAGCTAAGAACCCAAGCAGAAGAGAAAGAGCAAAAGAAACACCTCATGGAAAAGCAGATAGATGAAGAAAGCCAGGACTTAAAGGATCTATTCAAGCAGATAAAGGTAAACCAATGGATGGAAAAAGAAGCCCAGAAAGAGCATTATTTCAAGCTCAGGAACAGCCAGGAGCTCAAAAGCCTCAATGACCTTAGAAAAGCCCTGACATACATGGCTGACGATGAGTTCAACCACCATGTCAACGCAGAAAGAAACGACTTCGCAAAATGGACAAAAGAAGCCCTGCAGAACCAAGAGATCGCCGAAAAGATAGGAACCGCAAAGACAAAGGAAGAACTACAAGAAATACTCAAAAAACCTTTCTAGAAAAAAAAATCAAAAAAAAAGGTTTTAAACCAGGCTTAACCAGAGATCTCAGCGTAAAAGTAATAGGTCTTGCCCACACTGGCACTCCTGTTCTCGCCAACAATGAACTGAAAATCATACTCCTTTGTGATTGAGGCGTTATTATCAAAGCCCAGGGAGTTCTGATTAATAAAAGTCCCATAGACCAGGTTTGTGGTGTCTGTCAACAGGATCTCCTGGAACACAGCAGTATCCATACTGCCCTGCATAGAACCGTTCACATAGGTAGCTGTGCTAGGACAGGTATTCGCATCAATAGGAGAAATACCGCCTGTGAAAGCCATAGCCCCATGTCTTGTATAATTGAAAGTTTTATTCAGATTATCAGCAGAAGTGAGACCCATGCTGAGCACGTCTTGTTCTCCCTCAATTATAGTATTATTAGCGCACCTGATAAGAGACCAGTTAACACTACCGTTCCTTGAAACGAATATGTAACCTGCAAGAGCAGAAGAATTGATGTTCCACTCATAGATGCTAATTCCATTAACATTTCTCAAAACCATCTTACCAGTGATGTTTCCGACATATGCCTTCCAACTCTGATCCTGAGAGACAACGTCAAGAGTTAAAGTTGTTATGGTCCCGCCAAGATCAGTGCGAGTTCCTGCAGTAGTAGTGGGGCCGCTGTCAGAAGCTATAAAGCTTGGAGAAACACCTGCCGGCACTGCCTTACTCAACCCGACCAGAGCGAAGTAAAGGGAGCAACTCAAAACAATAAGGAAAAAAACCAGCTTGGCCCTCTTATTAACATTAGTCACTAAAAGTCACCTCAAATCGTAGGTATTAATATTGTATCTAACTCTATTCTCATCTTGATGCAAAATAAAAAAAATAAAAAAAGCAGGGTTGGTAAAACCCTGACGCTTGCTTCCTTACTCTATCTCGGCCCAAAAGTAATACTGCATCGTGATGTCTTCGTGACCGTTGTGTCCGTTCTCAGCCACCAGCATCTGGAAGTCATGATCCCTGTTGTCGAAGCCGAACATGTCAGTGTTGTTGTTGAAATCGTTGTTCTCAATGATGGCGGTGTAAACAAGTTTGTCGCCGTCTGTCAAGAGCACGTTCTCGAAGTCATCATCATTCTGCATCATGCCGTAGCGATATGTGTTGGTTGCGTGGCAATCTGCAACATTGGTTGAAACCTCTGTTATGTTCCTAGAGCCGACGAAAAAGTTGCGGTCCAGGGTGTAGTTGAAAGTCTCCCATATACCATCGGCGGCGTCATCTCCTATTCCGTACCAGTCCTCAACATCCTGCTCGTCAAATGACTGGCCTGATGCGCCTATTGAATAATTAAAGCATCTTATAGTGGCCCAACTGATGGTGTCGTTCAGGGATGCATAAATCTCTCCCTTTGGCTCCTGGGTGGTCCAGTTGTAGAAGACATAGCCATAGGAGTCTTCCAATGTTATTATACCTGATATGTTACCGTAGTAACCCTGCCAGGCTTGTGTTGTTGAAATCGCGATCAAGTCTAGCTCAGTAACATTACCTGCGTTGGCAGATATGTTTGCTCTACCATAGCTAGAGACATTAGGCCTTGACGACTGGATGTAGGTTATTGAATGTACACCGTAAGGCACATCCGCGTCAGCCATGACAAAGGATACTGCTGCTAGAACACACATCAAACCTATTATAAAGCTAGTTTTATTTATTCTCTTTTCCATGATATCACCGTTGCAAGTTTATTCACGATTAGTAGTTTTCCTGTCAAACCCAGGTAAATACTACCACATCAGTATACTAATAGATATACTCATATATAAATGTTTCGATCAGGATATTGTATCCTGAGCCAAAAAAGAAGCCAAAAACTGTTTAATTAAGCACCCGTTGCAGAAAAGACCACTGTTCCATTACAAATACCAAAAGGATTGTCAGTTATATTAATATGCAGCTTCCAATAGGTGGAATTAATCATCAAAGTCGCAGGATCTGTCTGCTTAGCAATGTTAACTCCTGGAACCATGGCTGCAGTGCCGGTTATACTGATCATAGAATCATAGTCAACATCAGTCGAAGAGTATCTCTCATTCGAAATCGATATGTTCCTCTGCTCACAACGAAGCGCAATCCCTGCGCCTGTGCTCGCATTATCTCCACCAAAGCCATAAACAGTCACATTTATGGGAAGATTCCCGAAGTTAGTCACATTAGCCTGCGTAGAATTAGAAGTATCATCAACAGATAATACCCCATAATCAATAACCTCAGTGACGTTCAAAGCCAAAAGAGCGCCAATGGAAGCATTATTCGCGTTAAGGCCGCTTGTATTAAGATCATCCCACACAGTTGCATTGACCCGCCACGAACCATTATTTGCATAATACCACACATCAAAAACACAAGTCCAATTCTGATAATAACCAGAAGAACCCCCCTCCTTAGAGCAACTGCTGTTGGTATAGTGGGTATTATTGTCATCAGTATTAGAAGAATAATTAAGGTAATAATAGAAAGTAGCGTTCGCAAAAGAGATTGTATTGCCGCCGTTGTAATCCCGCGTCTGAACCAGACAAGAAACTAATTTTGTTGTGCCTCCGTTAAGCACAATCGCGCTACCTCCATTACAGGTTATGTTGATAACCTCAGGATAAGCATTGGTCACATTAACCGTTGTACGAACACTATAGTTTCTGTAATTTGAACCAGGACCCCAACTGACTGCGGATGGAATCCTAATAAAAATAAAAAATACTAGCATAAATACAAATATCAAGAAGGCTTTCCTTCCAAGCAATTCTGACATTCTATCAGCTAAGGGAGTGTTCATCATAAATTAATCAAGGCCTAAGTGTTATCAAGTTCAACATAAAAGTAATAAGCAGTAGCGTACGAACTGGAACCGTTCTCTGCGATGATCGCTTGGAAATCATATTGTGAAGAGTTATCATATCCTTGCCGGTTGTCATTCAAGAGAGAGGCATAAACCATCGTACTCCCGTCAAACAATAGAACCTCTTGGAAAATGGCAGTTGAACCGGCAGCCTGGGATGTATCATTAACCCAGGTAGCGATTGAGCTGCAGTTATCCTGAGCAATAGGGATGCCCCCTACATCAAAAGGTCTGTGACCCTTGGCGATGAAGGTATTATTGATATTATCTGCATCAGTGTTACCAAAGCCTAGCAAGAGCTGTTCGCTCACGACCTGAGCGTTGTTCGCACAGCCCACCCCTGAGAAATTCACAGAGGAATTCCTAGATATGAATAATTTCCCAGTGGCAACAGATACTGAAGGCCACTCATAAATGCTCCTATTGTTCACATTCTGTAAAACGAACGATCCTGAAACATTTCCAACATAGGCTTTCCAATTAAGATCCTGTTGCTCAACCGATAAAACAGCAGTAATTATGCGCCCACCAGAATCGTTCCTGCTGGCAGGGATCCTGACCGGACCATTATCAACTGTCGGGGTACCAACTATGGTAGCACCAAAGGGCGCAGCACTAGCCAAGTAAAATGAAAAGCCGCAGATTAGCACAACCACTGCTAAGAAAATAAGCTGTTTTGCACGTCTTCCCATTATGTGATTGTGTTTGGTCATTGTAACTCACCTATCCATTAATCATAATAAAAAAATAAAAAACCCTGCAAATAATATGCAGGGAGTTTTTATTAGTCTGTCTCATCAATCCAACTCTATGTAAAAGTACATAGACGTGGATCCTACAGCATCAGACTCTCCCACAAGCAGCTCGAAATCATAGCTTGTTCCTGTGAAACTCGTCGCTGAATCATTTATCAAAGTCGTGTAGACTGCCACTCCATTGGTGTCAACCAGCAATATCTGATAATAGAGTGATGCTACTCGGCCAGTATCGCTATACGCGTTGGTACTGTTGCAACCACTCAAGGACACGCCACCAACCTGGAATCCGGGATGAATGTTCCCTGCGAATGTCTCGAAAACACCATCAGCATCCGCCGCAGCTATACCTAGCGAAGTGTCAATTGCAGCTATCAATGTTGAGTTAGCGCAGCTTATCCCTGCCCAGGCGACATTGTTGATGGATGAGGCGAATATCTCCCCTGCAGGCACTCCTACACCAGTCCAATCATAGAACACATTATTGCTACTATCCTGCAATGTCACGTTTCCGGAGATGTTTCCGTAGAAACCAGCCCAGTGGGTTGTTATGGTATCTCCTGACAAATCCAACTGCGTCACGTTACCAGCCATTGCATCAACAGCAACGGTTGATGAATCGTCAAAATTAGCCCGGCTTGTCGCTCCGAGGGTGTAATCTGTAGCGCCCTGTACCGCAAGAACTGAAGTAACCCCTGTTAGGAACAAACCTAACGCCACTGCAAATATAAACACTGTCTTTAAAATTATTTTCCTTTCCATTTTGTTTTTCCTCCATATGTTTTATATTATTTCCGATAGCCTCATGATTCCCCTAGTTTGTCTTCGCCTCCTCGCTAGTTTTTACCTTCACTAGATTAGAAGGATCGTAAAGTGCATAGAATTTCGCAGTTGAGGAAGCGCTAATCATTCGCTTGGCCTCACTTTGGGATTTAATATTGAATAGAATCGTTTTGGAAACACCATCTCGCGCACGAATAAAGCTCTTCTTCAGCTCGCGCTTTAGATCCTGATTCTCAGAAACTATAAATAAAGGAATTTCATCTGAATCAAGCTGACTAAGGTTTAAGAATATTGATTCTATCTGACCAATATGCTCATCTAAGGACCAAAATGCCTTCTCAAGGAAATAATGAATTTTTGGCTTGTCAAGGAACCATATCTTCAGGATAACCTTGTTATATTCGCTAAGCTGGAGAAGCTTTTTCTCCACAAAATCACTTGCGCTGGTAATCAAAAATGACTGGTTCCCAACAAGAGAGTAGAGCAGCCTTGGCTGCCCTTTGTCTCTGTTGGAGATTCTTTTAGATTGAACAAGCCCGGCCATCTCTAGAAGACGTAGTTGTTGGCTAATGTTTGCAACTGAGGTATTTGAGAGCTTTGCCAACTGTATCGGTGACTTGCTTCCTGATGAGAGTACCTTCAGGATGTCCCATTTCGAGGCCGTAAATAGCGTTTCTTGTTCCATTTTGCTTGCAACGGTATTTAAAATGAAAACAGACCTACTAACATTGGTTATGCGCTGTCAGTATTGTCCATTCAATCTTCATTATCGCGGTATACGTTTTAGTATAACAAAATCCTAATAGCACCACTTATATTTAAATATTTCGGTTAATGATTAATTACTGCAGTTAAATAACCAATGAAATAATAAGTTAAATTAGTTAATTAAAAACTTAAATAGATGCTCCTCCGACGGAAAAATAAAATTAAGAAGAGAATCAGCCCAGCTCGGCGTAGAAGAAGTAGGTTGTTGAAATCTCGCGCGGATCATCTGGAACAATAAACTGGAAATCATAGACCCTCGTGTCAAAACCAACCTTCTTATTCTCCAATAAGGTAACAAACACAAGATTCCTAGTATCAGACAGCAGCACTTCCTGGAATTGGGATGCCTCGTCAAATGATTGAGGCGCATCGTTGATATATGTGGCTATTGCATAGCAAGAGCTATTCTGAATGCTACCGACCCCACCAATAACAAATGACTTGTGAGTCTTTTGTCTGAAGGTGGTATTTATGCTGTCATCGCTTGAAGAGGATATGTTGAGATAATTCTCCTCAGAGATTATCTGGCTGTTATCAGCACAACCCAATGAAGAGAAATTAATCGAACTATTCCTTGAGACATACACCTCTCCCTGAATTGTAGTTAGCGACCAATCATATATGGATCTGTTGCTAGAATCATCCAATGTAATCCTGCCTGTAACATTTCCCACATATGCCTTCCATTTGCTCGTCTGAGATGTAACATTCAAACGGAGTGTAGTAAATGATCCTCCCTCAGCCGCATGTGAATCAGCAGACCTGACACTAGCATTCTCTGTGGTACTGTATATGATTGACACTCCCTGGGGGATAGCAACTGTTTTAGCAACACCAAGCAAGAGAATTATGAATAGGAGAGCTACGACTATTCTCGTCACATTCCCGCATAATCTGCTCTTGTTCTTATCTTCTATTTTTGCCATTTTCCAATCTTATTCTTGAACCTAGCATTAACGGTCCAAACAGTCCGCTGGTCCCTTCCAATCATTCTCGCAATATCCGCATAAGTCAGATTTGATTCTCTCAGAAACGACACCAGCGATTCAAGAATACTCAATCGCGAATTTTTAAAGACACTCAACGGCACCGTGAGGTCTGTGTTTGCCAAAATTAGTGGTTTCTTGTGCTTCACCGCGGCATAGGTACTCCAGATCGTCCTGACATCGCGACCAAGTAAAAAAGCTATGCGCCTATTTTGAAGACCTTTGATTTCTTTCAAGTATTTAACGACTGCTTGGAGTGGAGCTAGATTGCTTCGAAAGATTGAGATTGGCAGGTGGAGCTCGTTCTCATATCTTATGGTTAAATAAGAAACAGAAGGCAATTCTGAGACCCCGCCTTCTTGCTCAAATTTGGATTCGCCAGAATCTGCCTGCAAACCATAGTTTAACATATCGTGACTTACAAAAAGGTACTGTTTGGCCATTTATAATCATATAATGTAAGTATTAGTTTATAAATATTTTGATTTAAAGCATTACTAATTAATACTTTGTAAGTATTATATTCATACATTGTAAGTATAATAAATACGGGAGCCGCACCCCTGGATAAGCACAAAACAAAAGGTTTAAATATGATAATCCAAGAAAAACGGATTTGGGAGTGAAAAAGTTCATGAGGTACAAACTCAAAAGCATAGTGGTTGTGATTTTATTCATATTCTGGCTTACCAGCATCAGCAGTTTTGCTCTTGGAAAGACAGATGAAGTCATATCAAACTCAGCAGACTGGCGAGATGTCTATTCATCAATAATTTACGCTAATCTCATCGGCGCCAGCAACCACTTCCTTACAAGCACACCTCACGGCCCCATCCTACTGTTTGAAATCCCAAAAAACAGGGAAGGTATACAGATAATTACCTCTGCGGACAAGCCATTCTACGTAGGCTATGAATCTTTGATGAAGAGCAAAGGTTACAACAATGTTGAAGAGCTAATCTTCTCACAGTCAAACCTTGAATTAGCCAAACGACTTCCCCAAGAGACAGATAGTTTCATTGTCCTAGATGATGCATACGGATACAATGCGTTAGCCGTCGCTCCCTTTGCCGCAAAGGCAAAATATTATGTGCTGTTTGCCAACAGAGGGAACATTAACGAAATAAGTGATTTCCTATCAACAAAGACAGTGAAAAGCATCATTATGTATGGCCAACTGGATCGTGAGGTGAAAGCTGCTCTATCGAGATATAACCCTGAGACTATAAATAGTGAAAGCGGAAGCCGTTTCGAGAATAACATGAAAATAGTTGACAAATACTCTGAGATTGGCAACATCAAGCAGGTCATACTAACCAATGGAGAGTTTATTGAATCAAGCATGATGAGCGGTGATGAAGCAGTTATTTTCATAGGAAAAAACAATGTTCCTCAGGAAATAAAAGATTACATTAACAGCAGAGGTGTAGATATTGGGGTTCTAATAGGAAACGAACTCATCGGCAGCGCGACAGACATCAGACGACAGCTGGGAATAAGCGTCTTTGTAAAATTTGCCAGGGGATCCAGAGTGCCTGGCGGCTCAATAAACCCTGTTGAGGATTTGGACCGGTTTCCAATGCCAAGTTATCAACTGAGCCTAAGTATAGTATCCATCTCGTATAACAAAGCGACCGGACTTCTGGAAGTCACATATAAAAACAATGTTGACCTAGCAACCTACTTCAAATCGACAATAACAGTTAGAAATGTCGATGGCGAGACTATAGTCACAGATGGAGATGCCGGCATCATATTTATAGATGGAGGAGAAACTAAAACAATAACCTACAATAGGACCAGGGGAATAGACCCGACGCGATTAAACGGCGAACTCACTGGCGAGATATACACAATTTACGGAGAGTCCAAAACATCTCTAGAAAATGTTCTCAGAGGAACATTCAAGATTGAAACAATTGAAGTCATGGATAATACGGATATAGAGATAATAGACCTTGTCTATGATAAGAACCGAGGAATGTTCTATGTCACCATTGAGAATACAGGAAAAGTAGACGCATATGTCAGCGCGGAATTAATTGATTTATGGATTAATGGCGAATATGTCACTGTCGCTTCTGACGAAATATTCAAGATAGCTGTCGGACAGAAAAAAGATATCCCTGTTAAGATAGCGCTTGCAGAAGAGGATCTCCTTGATCAAAAGAACTCTGAGATAGACGTCCTGGCAAGGTTTGGTGAGAGAATGCATGCTCTGATTAATAGCAAAACTAAATCATTCAATCTCAAATTCAGAGAAGGGACTATGTGGTACTATGGTGTGCTGATTGTTGTCATAATCCTGCTGTTGTTACTGCTCATAAGAAGACGGAAGAGATGCCCTAGGTGCAGAATAATGAATAAGAAGGATGCCACTACATGTAAAAAATGTGGGCATCAATTGTAATTCTAAAAAAAAAAAGAAATAGCTCCCTATGGTTTGAGGAAAAGGGGAGGGTGGTTGGTCTGAGAATTTTGACCAAAGGGAGCCCTTCTTTTTAACATGAGTTACTTTTGTTTGAACATTAGTGGCCTGGGTGGTTTCCTGTATTCCTGCAACCACATTAGACCGATTCGCATCATGTTCTTGTTGAACTTTTCACTGAGTTTGTAGGTCTTCTTGTACATATCGTAATCAATCAAACCCATAGTTTTCATTGGAGTGAGTATTCTATCGTAAAATTGCCTTTTATTGTATGAAATCTTGACTTTCTTCTTTATTCCTAGTCTTTCATCTGAAACGACCTCAATATCGATCCCATCATGTAGCTGTGTCGCAAACATCGACATTTCTGTCTTCCCGATCTCACCTTGCTTAAGTTTCATCTCTTCGATGAGCATTTTTCCAACAATAACTTGTTGTTTTGTTGCAAAGATGATCTCATATATGTTCTCTGGTAGGTTGTACTGATCGAATAATATAACCATACACCATACAAAGCATAACTAGTATATAAATATTTCGTTTCGTATACCTTTTAGTATACTGTTTATGAGTAAATAAGTAAAAAAATAAGTAGATTTATAAATTTTGAAGTATTTAAAAATAACAATGGAGTTCAGACGAAAACTTTACACTCGTGGAAGCAGCTATGAAACGACAATTCCACGCCCGCTCCTATTCTCAATCGACAAGCAAAAGAAATACGAAGTTGTGTTTGCTTTTGATCCTACTCTTAATAAATGGTTCATCGAGATAAAAGATAGAGAAACATAAAATGAACGAACAGAATAAAAAAATTGAGGAAATCGTGACTGTGGTATGCGTCTCGCTATTACTGCTCACCACCATGATCGTATTTGAAAAAATGATAAATGTTCCATTCGAAAACGTGACCGGAGAGGTGCTAACAACAGTCCGTATCATTGAAACCCGCTCTGCCTACTGCAACTTCACCCTAGAAGCAGGACTTAATTTAGTCTCTTTCTTTTGCATAAGAAACGGCGCACATAGGGATGAAGTGATTGAAAACATCACAAACCTAGAATCTATCTTTGAGTATCAAGAGAATGCACAGGATCGATGGAAGAGCTACAATCCTTCGTTACCTTGGTTTGTTATCCAGGACCTTGAGCTAATGCATCGTACCGAGGGATACTGGATCCGAATGCGAGCCAGGGAGGATTTTCTCACAGAAGGAGGATTAAGATTAATCAATTATGTAAATCTTGTTCCTGGTTGGAATCTGGCAGGTTATCCGACGAACAAAACCAAGTCTGTTAACGAATCATTTGCATCGATTGAGGGCAACTTCACAGAGGTAAGAGCATATAATGCATCAACGCAAGTCTTCACGAACTATATTCCTGGTGTTGGCGGCGGCCTGACTGCGACTACGCCTAATCTTGGTTATTGGATCAACGTGAGTGTGATTGAGGTGTGGGTTGTTGATTAAGATTAGTCGGGCTCAGGAAAGAGAAAATTCTGTCCTTGGAATATTCTTACGAGTATTTCTATGCTTGTTTATGGCTTTAATATCCCTTGAAGTAATTGCCCTCGCAATCCCGCCATTGCCAACCGAATTCTACGGCAGGATCCGTGATTATAACAACAATGCGACACCAGGCGAGACAGTTTATGCTTATGACAGCAGCGGCACCTTGTGCGGCTCTTTTACCATCGTTAACACCGGATTCTATGGATCACTTACCTGTATGGGTGATGATCCTGAGTCAAGTTCTGATGAAGGCGCTGTTCCGAACGAGAACATATCTTTTAGATATAAAGGAGGATTCACCACCGCAACGGGTGATGTTACCTGGGAGTTGGGTGTGTTCAAATATGTAAACTTGACCTATCCGGTGGTTTTCTGCGGTGATGTGTTCTGTGATGCTGAATTTGAAAACAATTTTATCTGCCCCATCGATTGTCCGCTTTACAATGCTTCTCAGAACATCTCAATAAATGGAACGATGAATATTACCTCAAATGAGACCAATGTTTCTGCTGGAGGAGGAACGGGTCAAGGCGCAGGCGTAGGAGGCGGAGGAGGAGCGCAACCTAAGCAGATTAATAGAGAAACACCCGCTGGGCTCCAAGGACCGACAATCAATGCATCAGGGATGGAGGGCTATGGCCTGGAATGTAAAGAGTCCTGGAGCTGTTCTAATTGGTCTGTTTGCAGGATTAATGGGTACCAAGACAGGATCTGTTCGGATAGCAATAGGTGCGGTAGCTTTGAAGATAAGCCTGCTGAGGTCCAGAAGTGCATTTATACTCCTACGTGTTCTGACGGGGTCAGAAATGGTTTAGAAGAGGGCATTGACTGCGGGGGCCTTTGCCCTCCTTGCATTGGTTGCTTTGATGGAATTCAGAATTGTCATGATGATAAATGTGAAGAAGATATTGATTGTGGCGGCCCATGCGCTCCTTGCCCTAGCTGTTTTGATGGCATGAGGAATTGCCACGAGGGATTATGTGAAGATGGAGTGGATTGTGGCGGGCCTTGTGATGCTAAATGCCCTGAAGTCGAACTACCAAGGCCTATCTTTGTCTGTAAGAAGGATGTCAATCCGTTCTCCAATGGCAGCATCTTGTTCTTCATGGTGATTCTTTTGGTCATTCTCGGGGATATTATCTATTCGCAACATAGGATCAAAGAGTTGAGGAGGAACAAAGACCTCAAAGATATTGAGCGTATAAAGGGCATCTTCTCAACCAGGAGAAAGATGTATCTTTTCATACTGATAACTGTGTTAATTGCCATACTTCTTTACCTGTATTATTATTTCTTTGTCATGTGTGAGACTGACTACAAGTTCATCTGGTGGCTGCTGCTTCTGCTGTTAGCAGTTCCAGCGATAATCCATGAAGTGATAAGATATCTTGAGTATAGTGAGAGCAAAAAGCTCAAGAAATTCGAAGATCTGTTGAACACGCATTACAAACAGATAGATTCGCTCATAAAGATTGAGAACGAGAGCCTTGAGGAGATGGAGCAGGAACTATCAGCTCAACTTGATATAGTATTGGATAGCCTAAGAGGAGTTTCGAGCGATGAGTGCGTCTTGCTTCTACGAGAGATATACGAGCTGTTGAATTCGCTTTACATCAAATACAGGAATCGGGAAAGTCCTTTTGAACAGGAGAAACTCCTTTGCGAAGACATATATCACTTGATAGAAAATAAGAATTACAGCGCATCCATAGAGGCAAATCCGACGCTTAAGAGTATATTTAACAAACTTAAGATTTTATATCTTCAATATGAGGAGAAGCAGAAGCTATATGACGAGCTTGATAAGGTAGACTCATCTAGGAAAGAGCTTGGATTAGAGCTTAGCGGTGGCGGTGAAAAGAAAGAATAAAGATTTTGGTTTCTATGGCGCTTCTGCTGAAAACACCACTGTTCCATTGCATACACCGAATGGGTTTATGGTCTCATTCACATAAATTCTCCAGTATGTTGTGTTTATCACCTGGTTGAGATCGTCAATTTGCTGGGGGACAAGCAATCCAGTTATGTGCACTCTTGAACCTGTGATTGGAGTCATCGCCCCATAGGCTGTCGCAGGATTTATCGAGTATCTCTCATTTGCTAGCGTCAGGTTCCTTACTTCACAGAGCATCGCATAGTTTGCGCCAAGAGTCTGGTTATCTCCGCCATACCCGTAAACGCTGACGTTTATGTTCATGTTCCCGAAGTTGGTCACGTTGGCCTGGATAGGATCGACTAAGTCTCCTTCTCCGACAGCCAGGTCTCCAAAGTTTATGACAGGGGTGACGTTTAGTGCATAAAGTGGTGCTATTGTCGTGTTTCCTGTTCCGTTGACAACATAATGCCTGCTTGTGTTGTATGTTGAATTATCTCTTACGATCGCTGTCATTTTCCATGTCCCATTGTTGGCGTAGTAAAGGACATCAAAAGTGCAGGTCCAATTTGCATACCATCCGTTGGTGGTGTTTTCTGTGCAGCTTTCGTTGGTGTAGTGTGTGTTGTTATCATCTGGATTTGAGGAATAGTTTTGGGAGTAGTAGAATGTTCCGTTCACGGTCCATATGGTGTTGCCTCCATTGTAGTCCAGGATCTGGACCAGGCATGAGACTGTCTGTGTCAGGCCTGCAGTCAGTATTATTGATGAGGTAGAATTGGTGCAGGTGACGTTGTAGACTATTGGCATTGCGTCTGTGATGTTTACCGTGGTTCTGACGCTTACGTTCTTGTAGTTAGGGCCAGGACCCCAGCTTATCACTGCAGGCAGAAGATTGTATATATACATAAGAAGTACTGTTGCCAATAGCAGTGTTAAAAGCAATCTGTTCTTAGTTTTCATCTTACCATCTCAAAATTTACACCGTGCAACACAATTGGTATACTATAATGTATATCAGTATCTATGCAAATATATAAATGTTTCGATTTATTGGGCGGCATAAGGACTTTCTTTCTAAAATGCGCGAAAAATCCCTCTCGCGCTTTAAAGAAACCCAAAAGCCTAGTTAACCTCTTCATTTCTGCTTACCTCAACAAATTGTTCATAAAGTGAGTTCATCTGGAAGTTCAATTTTAGTTTCTCCCGCTGGGATAGCTTTGCCCCAAAATATGCGTCCATGGCAAGAGCATATTTAAGGCGAGCACCCTCCAAATCATTGTTTTGTAGGCAAGCGTATGCCTCTCCGATAAGCGAGTATATGCTAGCGGGAGTGACAAATGCGTTTCTAGCAGGATCATCATGCTGTAAAGCCTGTAGCTCTAGTTCACGGTTAGCTGTATCTCCTTCCAGTTTAAATTTTCTGATCTGTTCTTGCCCATATGCGCCCTCAGGTCTTAGGAAAATGAAGTAATAGACTGACAGGATCACTATAACCAATCCAATTAGGACTATGACCAGATTCGTTGGCGATAGCAACGGCGCTCCTTGCGCTGTTATCTTGCCTGTCAGTTCACTGTCATTTAAGTTCTCTTGAGCAATGGAGCTTAAAAGTGTTTCTAAATCAAAGAGCAAGACTGTCTTTATTGATGCCAGGCTTATTGGGTCCAAGAGCGCTTCAGTCTCATAGGTTATCTCTGAATCTGAGAGCTTATCTAGAGACCATATGGCCCCAATGTTGTTCAATTCCAGAGGTTGTATCTTAAAGTTCAGATCCGCTATCTTGATCGCTGGTTTTGGTAGCAATTCCTGGATCAGTACTCCTGCCTGTGTTGAAGGGAAAAATATTTTTTCCTTCAAACGGGTTATTGTCTTAGCCTGGCTGTTCTTGAAGATCATCTTATATGTTGTGACCTCCTGCGTTATTCTGATCTTTTCCTGGAGCTGTTCTGTTGATTGGTAGTAAATCTCTCTTTGAGAATCTGTTAGTGCTCTGTTTTTGAGATATTCATTGATTGCATCCTTCAGCACTGCATCATCGTAGGTCTGCTCATTGACTTTCTTGTCTTCCAAGCTCACTCCAATTATAATGGTGGATTCAATCTCGTTGATCTTTGAATCAACTAAGCGTATCCTTTCGTTTAGATCTGGGAGGGTCATTCTTGTCTCTCTGTAGCTCTTGAATTCTCCGACGAGCTGTTTGAGATCATCTCTTGCTTTCTCCATTTTCCCCACAAGATCACGATCTCCTATGAATTCTGCAAGGTCAGGATCGCCTTCCTGTCCAAGCCTAGAGATCTCATCTTCAGTGGAGCGTATCTTGCCCTCGAGTTCATTTATCTTGTTGTTTATTCTGATCAGCAGGTCTGGATCCTGCTTGAATGGAGCTGAAGAATTCTCCTGTTCAGTCATTATGAATATCTCGTCGGATAATGGACCTTCATTTCCTGCTTTGTCTACAGCAGTTACCACATAGAAGTATCCTATCTTGTTGGTAACATCAAGGTCATAATATTCTTCTGCGGTCGTGCTCGTCTTGAAGTCGGCCCTGTCTGTCTTCCCGGCGGTAGACCTGTATATGTTGAAGTGGTCTGTCTCTTCTCCTTCATATGACCAGGATAACTTAATCCTGTTGTTCTCATTGGCGGCCTTAAGATATATTATCTTTGGCGGCAGCAGAGTGTCCACAATCGCTAGTTTTCCTGATGTGATCTCTGTTCCCGTCGTTCCTTTGGAATCGATTCCTTGGAAGAAGAATTCTCCAATGCATTCTCCGGCTCCGTCAGGTATTATTAAGTATCCTTTCCAGCTCTGGCTGCTCCCTTCAACGGGTATGTAGGTGCTTCTGCCGCAATATATGATGGATAACCCCGGAGCTTGGTTCATTGCCTCGGATGTTGAGAGTGAGACTTCATAGGTTCCGTACGTTAGTGATCTATAACTCCCATTGTGCTGCAGCCCTATTGCTGCCGTCGGGGGTGTGTTCAGTTCTATGTTGAGCGTCACTGGTGCATTGTTGTTCCCTGTCTGATCCTGGCAGCTTAGATAGTATGTGTTGATTCCCTCTGAAAGTGATATTGGCTGTTCATGAATGACAGATCCTGTCGTTTGGAAAACGTTTGGGAGTTGGGTGTATGGTTGGCTTGTCCTGCCCCATCTGCAGCTCGCAAGTTCATTGGTGTCTATCCTTATTGATGTTTGGGATTGGGTTATTGTGCCTGTTGGTGAGATGCTTATCATCTGCGGCGGATTGGTATCCACCTTGAAAGTCATCCTTATGCTGTCTCCGATGTTGTTGCTGTCATCTTTGCATTTTGCGTATAATGTGTATTCTCCATCACTGAAGCTCCTCAGAAGGTTATGATTAGTTCCGTTCCCAGCTAGAGGGTAATACATTGAGTCGTAGCTTATGTTCATCGTGTCATATCTGCAGCTGCTGTTCTCATCAGTCACAAGCTTCAGTTCTACCAGGTTATAGTTAAGTGATCCTTGGGGGGTTGCTTCTATTACTCTTGGTTTGGTGGTGTCTTGTACGTTGAAGCTGTTGTTGTATTCATTGGAAAGGTTATCATCCTGTATTGTCAGAATAGTATAGGTGTTGCTTCCTTTATGCGTCGGCAGCCAGGTGTAAGTATAATAGTCATAATGCTGCGAATCCTTTGTCATTGTATGGTTCTGCTGATCGAATGTGATCAGGGCTTGCGTTATCGTCGCATTGGAGGTTATGTTCATTGTGATGGTCTGTATCGCGCCATATTCAAGCGGGTTGGTCTGGCTCACTAGTTGTATCTGCGCGTGAGCATTGGCCGCAGCCAGTGTTATGATTAGCAGAATCATGATGAGCCTGAGGCTGTGGTGCATCCTATGTCTGCGCTTATTCTCTTCTTTCTCTTCTGTTATTTTTTTGTTGCTTGTTCTCATGTTGGTCTTTCATCTATCTTTGCCGCGTTCTGAAGTCCTTCAACTATCTCTTGATTTGTGATCCTATTCCTTTAGTTTGGTGAGCACTTCCTTGTCTTTCTCGACTGCCTTCTCTATTGCCTTGGCAAGGTAGTCGTTGAGGTTTATGCCCTTCAGAACGCTTATTATTTTGGCCTTCGTGTGCATTTCTTCACTTATCGCCACGTTGACTTTCTTCATAATATTCCTCTAGATAGATTAGCTTGATCATTGGAAGTAGGCTTTAAATATTTTTCTACTTTAAACACAAAGATATTTAACTTAGTTAAATAAGTTCACTAAGTTAGATAAGCTTAGATGAACCTGAACAAGCCAGGCCCCTGTAGAAGCCAGAAAATCGTGTGCCGACTCATTTTCAGAAAGATTTATAAATTTTCAGGCAAAGTAAGACAATTGTACAACTTTTATTTAGTATCAAGGTGGGTTATGGTTGATTTGATTGTAAGAGTGTCCAGGCTCAGCGCCGTTTCGGTAATATTCTTCATGCTGCTACTAGCCAGTACATTGCCTGCTGAGGCTACAGTCATAGGCGCCAACAAGGCAGTGGCTGAGTTCAAGAATGTCCTAAAGAACGGTTATGCCCAGGAGCTGGTGACCCTGACAACAGACACTGACTTCAATCTCAGCGTGAACTACGAGAGCGAGGGTGATGTCGCTGATTGGATCCGTTTTGAACCAGTCACCTCGCCTTTCTTCATAAGCAAGGATAATTCCTACACCATCGCCATGATAATAGAGCCTCCTGGAAATGTCAGGAATGACCACTATACTGGTTCTGTGAGATTCATAACAGGATCTCTTGCGGGCCCAGAAGGCCAGTTCGGAACTGCTGTGCGCGCAGCCATCAACATAAGGATCGGCGTGGATATAACTGGCCAGGAGATAGTCAGCTGCCGCGCATCGGCCTTCAGGATAGATGATGTCGAAGAGGGATATCCCATCGAGTTCTACGGTTCGTTCAGCAATGATGGAAATGTGCGCATCAGACCTGAGTTCATCATGGAGTTCTGGAACCAGGATCAGACCAAGCTTGTGGAAACTTTGAGATTCACTGCTAACAAGAGCATCCTGCCAACGGTGCAGGAGCGCGTCTTCGGTGTGCTCAACCATAATCTCAGCCTCGGTCAGTACTGGGTTAAGATCAGGACTCCGCTCTGTGGTGATAGCGGCTATGGTTTTGTCACTATGAGTGTCATCGAAAGAGGAGGAGTGAGTGACCAAGGAGAGCTGGTCAGCATAGATCATAATCCTTGGGCTAAGGTAGGTGAGATAGTGCCGATAGATGCTGTCTTCAAGAACACAGGGACAAGAGTTGAGAGTGCAAAGTTCAAGGGTACCATCAGTTCTGGTAGCGATATATTCAAGATAATTGATACTGATCCTTTGGATGTCCTGCCTGGTGAGACTGTGAAGATAAGGACCTATTTCAATCCTGTGCAGGAGGGCCAGTACATGATCTCTGGCCGGGTGCTTTACAACAAGAAGTTGACTTTTGAGAAGAGCTCTGTCCTGAATGTCAATCCTTCTAGTAAGCCGCTCTCGATAGGCGGAGGATTGGGTTCAGCAGTCCTGATAATCATGCTGCTCATACTTGTCGTGATTGTGTTGTTGATACTCATCAAAAGAAAGAAGAATTCGTCTCATGTTCGCAGGTTGTAGGGTAAACTTTTAGTTAAGTGTTAATGAATATATTATAATAGATTATATATTTTGTTGACCAATAAAGATAGGGTGGCGGTAGATGCGTAATTGCCTTTTAATAAATAGATTTATGATTATTCTGGCCTTGATCATTCTGACATCGATGTGCGCGCCTTTCGGCGCAGGATCAGGGCCTGACCCAATCTCCCTTGATAAGCAGAGCTATCTTGTGGAGGAGACTGTATCCATCAAGATAACCATAGATCCATCTCAGTATGACCTCTTTGAGCTGAGCATCGCAGATTCCAGCGATAACTACACTTTCAGAGGAGCTTTTAATCCGGAAATGTTCTTCTACCCTACAGAGGAAGGCATCTATACCGCGGCCCTGGTTGAGCGATCGACCGGGGCTATTTATTATTCCAAGTCATTCAATGTTAGCATTGATGAGAGCAAGGCCAAGCGACTAGTGATTGAAGATGGAGTTGGCCGTGGTCCTGACAGAATAATCAATGCGACGAACCTCTCTTCACTTGGCAGACAGAATCAATATCAGGCATCGTCGGTTCTTCCGCCCACCAACCAGGACCAGGCATATATCTCTTTGGAGAGGGATAGATTCTTCATGGGTGATAAAATCAGAGTCACTTTGAGTAGCGATGTGGTCAATAATCCGAACTCATATCGCCTGTTCTATTCGTTCAATGGAGAGACCAAGCGTTATATGGGCGATATGTCTTTCATTGAATTCATCCCTTCAGGGATAGGAACGCATGAGCTCCTACTTACAGACGCAAACGATAAAAAAATATCCTCAAATAGTTTCAGCGTTACAACCATTGGTGATGATGAGGCTTCTCCTGTTTTAGACAGGGTACTGGTGAGATCCCACAGCGGTGCTCGTCAAGAGAGCGAGATCATCATCCATGATGAATTCGGCAGGGAGACTAACCTGAGCAGCATATCTAGCAGCAGATTATCTGGATCATCTGCTTCTCCCAGCAGAACCAATAGATTCAGGGCTGAAGTAATTCCAAATCACGGGCTGAAGAGCATAATATTCAATGGCCTTATACTGAATAATTCAAGTGGCTTCAATCTCGGCTTCGAGCAGATCCCGCCTGAGAACATCCGAATCAACAACCGGCGGGCCATCAATTCTTTCGCGATCGATGCTTCGAAACTTGATTTCATCTCAGGGGCGGCTGTCGGCAGGGCTGTCGGGACCGAGCTTTGGAAGTGCAAGAACTGGTCTTTTGAATCTCAGCAATGCAACGGCAGCTGGGACAAGATAATGGACCTTGTGCCTGGGAGAGAATATCAGATAACTATAACGCCAGACGATCCTGGTTACACAGAGACTGGAGTCGCCGCAGTAAACTCTCTTAAGCCAATCTACCATCCAGGAGAGACCGCTGTTTTCTGGATGGTCGTCCTAGATATGAAGGGTCATCTGGTCTCAGGCGCAAACATAACCCTTGATGTCACCACGCCGCTGAACACGACCATGATATTGACAACCACCGACGGAGAAATAAACGAGATTACAGGAGGCGTCTATGAAGCTAATTTCTCGTTTACCTACTCAGAAGGCAACTACACTCTCTTGATGAGCGCAAAGTCATCAATGACTGATAGCTCTCTGTTCTCCAATTTCGAGGTTAGAAAAAAATATGATTTTGATATAATTCGGGATTCACCGATAACGACAGACCCGTTCGCAGGCCCGTTCGAATCCTCTATCATGATAAGACCGATAGACATCAGCGGCGAGATAGAAAATTATAATTTCACAGAGGTCGTGCCGCTGAATTTCGATGTGATATCAGCGCCCAATGCCATAATCTCGCATGACGAAACAAAGAGATTCATCTCGTGGAGCAACCTTAGTGGAGAATCCATTGTCAGCTACATAGCTCAGCCGCCAAAGATCACACCCAACCTTTTCACGCTGGGAAAATCATTCATAGACTATGTCAGCGACGGCATCATCAAGCGATTCATCGAGGCTAGGTTCTGGTTCCTAGCCATAGATCCGCTGCAAAACATCTTCTTTGAGGATTTCGAGAGCGGATGGGGATGCCAGACCACTGCAGCACCAGCAGCAGGAGACAACTGCTCAAAGACTCCGTGGGGGCAATTCACCAACTGCTACACTCTGCCAGCAGCAAGATTCTGCACAACAGACGACGGGCAAGAAGGAAACCACGCAACATACGCAATAGAAATGACCAACTGGAGAAGGAACACAAGCGCAGGACTGTGGTTCACACTAGACCCATCACCATACGACGACATAAACGCAAACGGATATATATACGCGACAAACCTAGACAACAACGGAGAATACTGCGTGATATGGGCAAGAGACTCAGACTCAATAGCGCCGATATACAACTGCTCAAACTTGGTACCCGCATGCATAGGAACAACAACAACACCAAACATATCAAACTATGTAAAATTCAACACAAATCTAAGCAGCCTGAGCGGGATAAACCTAAGCGAAGACAACATATCAATACACATAGGAGGAGTACACTCAACCGCAACAGACTACTGCTTCTTCGACAGGATAAACATAACAACAATAGCATACTCTCCGAATGTAACCAATATCACCTATCCTGACAATGGCACAACCATCAATCTCACCAGTTTCAACCTAAATTTTACTGTCAACGCGACAAAAGACCTGATACTGCCTAACTGCACATTATGGACTGACCTGAATGGCACCTGGGCAGCGAACAAGACCATATACAACGTCAGCAAGAACAACATAACAAACATTTCAGTAAGCCCAATAACAGACGGAACATACAACTGGAGCATAGTATGCTACACAAAAGCAGGACTGTATGACTGGTATGACTGGAATTATACATTCTTCGTCGACGCAAGACCACCCATCAAGAATGTCAGCAGTGTTGATAGTGATTTGAGCGCCCCATGGAACACCACCAACAGGAACCCAATAATAAACCTGTCCCTTAACAAGAACGGAACCTGCAGATTCAGCTTCAGCAATGAATCATATGCAGGCATGAGCGATGACTATGATTGCACAGGAGACGGCACCGCATCGATCAGCTGCCCCTACACTGGGCTGCAGCTAAACATAACTGCCTACTATTTATACTTCGCATGCAATGATAGCTATGGCCATGCAGACAACACCTCTACCAACCTGAAGGTCGATATTGATGTGCTTTGCGATTCTCATTCAGACTGCCTGAATAATGAATACTGCGACTACACACAGAACTGCCATTCAGACGAACTAGCAGGATACCCTTGCAACACACAGGCGCACGGCCCGCTCAGCTGGAATGAAGTCTGCGGCAACGGGACCAACAAGTACTGCGTGAACGACAGCAGCTACAGCTACACAGGATGGTACTGCACAGGATCAGCCACAGACTGCGTATACAACGACCAGGGAAAAAGCTATGCCTTGACTTATAATCTTTGCATAGGCGGCACCAATGATTATAAGACATGTGACGCCGGAAACCAATGGAATGCGACAGTTGATTGCGCAGATCAATATGATCCCTTCAATCAAAGCGCAACAACGCACAGCGGGGCATATTGCGCATACTACTCTGATCTGCAATCGTGCGTCAATGGCACTGCCGGCGGATGCTCAGGAGCCTGGACTGGGTGCGACTCTCACATCTACAATCAGACCACACAAATCTGTGGTAGTTCAATGCATGATTGTGATCTTGGCTGTGGAGCAGAATGCGACAGCACGAACAGCACTGAGCTCGCAATCATTAGCGAAATATGCTATTATGATAAGAGCTGCGACGACATATGCGCATGGACGCAAAGCCAGGAAGAAGCTCCGCTTTTCTGCATAAACGACAACGACGGAGGAGTATGCGCATATAGCAACAGAACCGACCCAAGCATCCAGGATACATGCTACTGGAACACAACCTGTGAAAACACAACAGGAGCAACACTAAATAACAACATAATATTACGCGCAGACTACTGCGACCAGTGCAACTCATCTGGAAACAACAGCGGAGAATACTCGCCAGCTCCGAATGCGAGCTGCAACTCCAACTGCGCAGATGAAGGGACTGTGTACTATGACAACGGATCAACTCCACTCATCCGCTCAGACGATTGCAGCAATGGAATAACAACCATACTGAGCGATACGCTAGCAATAGGAGATATATGGAACGGAAGCACACCAGCGACATGCGACAACACAGAATGCGACCTGGACTGCGGAACAATGGTCGGAACATGCAACGCAGGCGTATGCGAATGCACAGACCAAGACAACCCTACACTGAATATAATATGGCCTGAGAACGGAACATGGACCAACAATGCAAGCGTGAGATTCAGGTACAACATCACAGACATAAGTTCAGGAATAAAGAACTGCTCGCTAATCGTTGATGGCGAGACTAATCAGACCAATTCAACGATTAATGAGAGCCTCAACGAACAAGAGTTCATACAATCATTCCCCAATGGAACTATCACCTGGAGCATTAATTGTTTCGACGACAGCGTACAATACAACAAGAACCAGTCAGAAAATATCACATTAGGCATCGACACTGCAGCACCATCAATAGTATCTCCCGGCATCAACGGAAGCAGCTTCAACATCAACCAAAAGATATGCCTAAACATAACCGCGAACGACACATACGCAGGAATAAAGGACATCATCGCAGAGATATTACCACCTGGACAGCCAGCAGAAAACATAACACTATACGATAACGTGACCACGAGCTGCGACGGAGCAAATGGCAACGGAGTATACTCTGCATCCTACACCCTAATATTCTCAGGGGATTACAGCTGGGATACAGCCTATGCTATGGATCTCGCTGAGAACCAGAATGCCACAGCCCCCGAGCTCAGCTGGAATGTCAGCGCTGGTGGCATCCTGAACCTCACGATGTACCAACCACCGAGCAATATCAAGATAAACGAATCAGAATATAATAATCATTTCCTCCAGGAGTGCAACGTGACCTGCTCAGATCAAGGAAACGCCTGCGATGATGTTATCCTGGGTTCAGAGTTCAATGATGGCTCGTCATTCCAGACCATCAACACCTCGTCGACAAGTCTGATCAATGACCAGGATGATTATGCATGTAGCAACCTTGCAATAGGCCAGAGCTGCGCCGTGACATTCAACATAACATCCGGAGCTGATTCTGGTAACAACACCTGGTCTGTAAGATGCAGGGTGGATGGCAGCAACAGCGCGACCACATTCTCATATACAAAGGACATCACCATAAATGATCACCCTAAAGCAAGCCTGAGCTATCCAGAGAACAACACATGGCTCAACGGGATGGTGAACATAAACTCAAGCCTCAGCTTTGATAGCGATGGAACAATCACCAACTACCTATTTGAATATGATGACAACACAGACTTCAGCAGCACAAGCAGCATATGCGATGGTGCAAGCAGTAACTGCACATGGAATACTACTGCGCAGGACCAATGCCAGAACAACAGCATTAGCTGCTATCTCCGAGTGACCGTGGCAGATAATGACGGGCTGAGCAACAGTACTTACATAACAATCGGGTTCGATACAGAAGGCCCTGTGACTAGCATAACCAATCCTGAGAATTTCGCAGCGACAGCATCTGATGAGCTGATGCTAAGCGCTACAGCAACAGACAGTCAGATAGGCATCGTCAACCAAATTTTCTTTGAATACCGCCAAAATGACACAGACACATGGAAGGCTGCCTGCAATGACACCAGCGAGCCATTCTCATGTAACTGGGACCTATCAACGTTGGCCGACGGAAGCACATACGAAGTGAGAGCCTATGCTAACGATTATTTCAACAACACAGGGAACACCGACGTCAAGACCAACATCACAATAGACCGCTCATCACCTCTCACAAGCCTTGAGAATCCTCAGCAAGGGTTCGCGACCACAGAACACACAATCATCTTCTACTACAATGTGTCTGACGTATTATCAGGCATACTAAACTGCGAGCTCATACTTGACGGGAACGTAGACCAAACCAATTCGAGCGTGCAGGAGGGAATCAGCCAAAGTTTCACATCCACGCTGGCAGAAGGCAGCCATCTCTGGAGCGTCAACTGCACAGACCTGCTAGGTAACAAGAACTCCTCTGAAGCAAGGAACATCACCATCGATAATTCAGGTCCCACAACAGTCCTCGATAGGCCTCCATATAATGAGAACATTACGGACGCAGCCAGCTATTTCGTGAACGCCTCTGTCACAGACGAAGGTACAGGAAACATAAGCTTTGTGACTTTTGAATACAGGAAAGGCTCTTCGGGAAGCTGGACCTTTGCCTGTAATGATGATAGGCCTCCTTTGTTTGACTGCTCATGGAGCCTTGTAGGGCTAGAGGATGGGGAGGATTATGAAGTCAGGGTGTGGGCGAACGACTCGCTTGGGAACAACGGCACCTATGACACGCACACAGGGATAAGGATCGACAACAACCCGCCTAACATCATAGTACTTAGTCCGGGCAACAACACCGTTGATGGAGACGGCGACCTGTTATTCAGCTATAGGGTTAACGACTCTGGTTCGGCGGTCTGGAACTGCAGCCTGATATGGAACAACAGCATCAACCAGACTAATTCTTCAATAATCGAAAACCAGGATATGTCGTTCATGCTACTCAACATCTCTGACGGAACATACAACTGGAGCATCAATTGCACAGACCAGTTCAACCATAAAAGCACATTAGGAAGGATGAACCTTAGCGTCAACCGGCAGAATAAGATCGTGATCAATGTCAGTACTGACAGGACACTCTACCATAAAGGCAATCAGGCTGTTGAGAATGCGACAATCAACACAACCTCGAGAGATACATTCAACAGTTCCATCAATGATGTGAACATAACAAATGATATCATCAAGATGTACACAAAATCAGAGCCTACAGGACCGTGGTGGAACACGAGCTGGATCAAGAGGAAGCCGATCTTCATAAGCAGCAACTCTGCCGTAAATCAGACTAATATCACTGTGGTGATCAATATCACAGGTCTGAATGGCAACATAACCAACTGCACAAAGGAGATCCGCGTGACCAATGCATACGGCGCGCTTACCCGGGTCAATGTGATCGCAGGAGACAATTCGAATTTCTGCTACATCGCATTCAAGGCAAATGTGAGCGCCAACGCCGTGAATCAAAGCAACTATTATGCGTACTACAATAACTCCGCAGCTCCTGATCCCGCTTATCCAAATATAATCAATGACACCTATGTCATACTATTCGAGAACTTTGACGGGGCTGGCTGGGTAGCAGCAATAGCCACCGATGATCCAGTAACCCAATGCGCAGGAGGATACGGATTGTTCAACAGCTGCATAGATTTCGCTTCATCAATGGACTTCGCTCCAACAACAGCAGGGTTCGAGATAAGTGGAGCCAATAAACTAGTATTTGATGATACTTATCCATGGGTCGCTGATAGAGGAATAATAGAGAACTTCAGCGCCACCAGCGCATGCGGCGGGGACGCATGCGACGACATCAGAGTTACAGGTTATGTAGCAACACAATCAATAGACAACAGCGCAGAATTTTCAAGGGTGTGGGCGAGGAACAGCACAGGGACTAGTTATGTTACATTGTTTGAATGCGTAGGACCTACACCGGCCTGTGAATTCAACGGCAACGACAACACATATCCATCGACAGCAGACAACTACTCATTCTTCGACCAAAAGCTCAAAGGGGATCTTGGATTAGGGTTATCATCAAGAATGTTCCTTCATATAGGAGGAAACCTTTCATCAGCATCATCAGACAATGTCTTCTTCGAGGATATAAACATAACTGGGACGAGAACTCAGGCGCCCAACATCACTGCTGTGAGGGCAGGCGCTCCCCAGGAGTGGATCACGAGGAACACCAACAGCACAGATGCCAACGGCCTCTGGAGCTTCATCCTTAACATAGCGGACATAATCAATGGAAACTACTCCACTGCCTCACTTGGCCACAAGACAGGGTATGACGAAGCATATAATTTCACATACTTTGATGTTATCTCTGACAACGTAGCTCCGAACATAACTCTCACAAGCCCTGACAATGACACAAGAACAAAAGAGCAAACAGTGCTGTTCAACTACCTGGTCAATGACACCCTGAGCGCGATAAGCAACTGCTCGTTGATAATCGACGGCAGCATCAATGAGACAGACTCATCAATACTCGAGGGCATAACGCAGTATTTCGATCCTATAAACTTGTCAGAAGGATGGCATAATTGGAGTGTCAACTGCACCGATGACTACAACAACACAGGAGCTTCAGAAAGGAGGACTATCCTTGTTGACATCACTCCTCCGAACATCACAATGGGCAATCCTGCCAACGGAACATGGATAATCGCCCCCTACCAAGGATTCAATTATCTGATAAATGCAAGTGCGCAAGATAATTATGGAGTTGGCTTTGTGCAGTTCATGTACCGTGTGAACAACAGCGATTCATGGAAGGATATCTGCAATGACACAGGAGCGCCTTATCAGTGCAGCTGGAATCTCAGCGGGCTCAGCAACGGGCAGGAATACGAGGTGCTTGCCTATGCCAACGATAGCGTCGGAAACATAGGCAACAATAGCACTCATTTCAACATAACTGTGCGTACAAAAGTGATAAATATCACCTATTTGATTGTAGACGACAGCACCAGCAGCCCTGACAACCAGATCGATCTCACAGCCGGATTGACCAAGACTGCCTACTGCAACCTCACAATAATAGCAGGAGATGAATACACTAGCATAGAAAGAGTCAATGCTACCCTTTATTCTGCAACAACAACATTGGGCGCTGCAGATTCCAACAGAAGCCATTACACTAATTCGAGCTGTTTATTGGTGAGCGGAGGAGGAGACACTGCGGATTATGTCTGTTCTTTCGACCTGTTCTACTATGCCATAAACGGCTCCTGGAGCTGCACGGTGTTCGCGGCAGATAACTATACTGCAAGCAACAGGAGCGACCAGACAGTTATCAACCAGCTCTTCGCAATCAACATGACGACCAATGTGATCAACTTCAGCAACCTTCAGCCGAACCAGGTATCATCAGAGGTCACCATCGACATGATCAACATAGGAAATATGCCTATGAACATAAGCGTCTATGGCTTTGGCGGAGAAAATAAGAGCATAGGAGAGAACCTCTCCATGATATGCAGCATCAACAACATCAGCATAAGTTCAGAGAGATATTCTACGACAAGCAATAGCTATGACTCAAAGCGCAACCTGAGCTCAACGCCAAGAGATATCGGCTTGACAATCCCTCCGACCAATGACACTCTCGGCCCTAATGTAAACACCACCTATTGGCAGTTCATGGTGCCTGTGAGCTCGCACAGCCTTGGACTGTGCAACGGAAGCGTCGTCTTCATGGCACAATCTCCATGAAATTAATTATAACCTGGCTAAGCTCTAGCTCTTATTGAAGAAATTCTCTATCAGCTTCTCGAACAGCAGTGTTATCTTTATATCCCAACTCGGAGGAAAGCACCTGAAATAATTCTTCCAGGCGTATCTCTCGTCGATGAATATTATCACTCCCTTGTCTGTCTCGCTCCTTATGCATCTTCCTGCGCTCTGGAGCGCCTTGTTGAAGGCAGGTAAGAGATAGCCGTAGTCCCATCCCTTCTTGAATTTGTCGTCGTAATATTTTATCAATGCCTCTGTCTCCAAGTCAGGCCTCTGGAGCGGCAACCCAACGATCAGGACTCCTTTCAGGTAATCTCCGGGTAGGTCTATGCCCTCCCCAAAATTTCCTCCGATGACACCCATCAGCACAGCACCAGCATTCTTGTAGCCCTTGAAAGACTCAAGAAAATCAACCTTCTCCTTCTTGGTCATCTTCTGTGTCTCCACGAATATGGTCTTGTTGGAGAGCCTTGAGAAGTATGTGTTGACCTCATCCCGTAGGTAATAGCTCGGGAAGAAGACTGCGCTGTTCCCTGGGATCTTGTTGGTCGCCTTGGCTATGATCTCAGCTATTTCCTTGTATTGCGCCTCGTTCCTGGTCTCATACTTAGTGCTGGTCTTGGGCACAATGAGATTGAGCTTGTTCTTCTCAGGGAATGGGCTCTTGTAACTAACTTCCTCTGCAGAGTCGAATCCGAGCACCTCCTTGTACATGCTCGTCGGGCTAAGGGTGCCTGACATCAATACTGTTGAATATGCGAGCCTTATCACTTCCCTTGTCATGAGAGATGGATCAAGGCAACGATAATTGACGCTTATGATTTTCTCTCCCTTGAGACTGATGCCCTTGGATAGTATCCTGGCGAATCCATGATCATCAAGAGTCCATGCGACAAGAAATGATGCAATGGTCCCGAGGTATGACTGTTTTTGCTCCTCTCTCACCAGGTCTGCGAGCAGGCTCATCTCTGATATAGCCTCATCAAAGTCATAGCTCTCTCTAAGCTCCTTGATGAGCCCATCCTTCTCGATGTAGCGTTCGTCATCAGGACCCTCTGCCAGCTTAGATATTGTCTGTTCGAGCACCTGGAGCATCCCGACTATCTCTAGCTTCTTGTATTTCCTGGCCTCATCCATAGCCCTCTTGAGTATGAATGTGTTAATCCTGTGGCTGGCCAGGTCCTTTATGCGCTCAGGCAGGTTGTGGCCCTCATCGATGATCACTATTATCTTGCTCAGTTCTTTGCCGGTCCTCTTGAGAAAATTCTCTCTTATGCTCGGATGAAATATATAATAATAATCTCCGATGATAACTCTTGCATCCTTGGCTATCAGGAGCGCCACCTCGTATGGGCAGAGCTTGCTCTCTTCGCTAGCCTTGATTATGCTCTCGGTGTCGGTCTTGCCCTCGCTCTTGAGATGCTTCACCAACTCAAGGGCTTTCTTTGACGGCTCTCCCTTCTCTCTCATGTTTGAATAGAACTCGCAGAGGTCATCCTCTTTCATGTTCTGGCAATAGTCAGTGAAATCCCTAGGGAAAAGCTTGATGATTCCTGGCTGAAGGCAAAGCCATTTCTTGCCAATTATATCTACAGCAGAGAAATTCAGCTTGTACTTCTGCTTTATCATCCGCACAGTCTCCATCGCCAGTTTGTGCTGGGTATGGCGTGATGTAAGGAAGAATACTGTAAGGTCTTTCTTTAAGGCCTCTCTTATGCTTGGGGCTAGAGCTGCAGCTGTTTTGCCAAGGCCCGTCGGAGCATTGGCTAATAAGTTCTGCTGATTAGTCACAGCATGGTTTATCCTTCTTATGAGCTCCTCCTGTGTAGGCCTGACATCGTCATGCGGGAAAAGCATATCCTTGAATTCATCTGAAAGCGCCATCTCAAGAGGAGCGAATGCGTATCGTTATATAAACGTTTAGAAACAGTCCTGTGCCGCAGGCATGCACTGTTCACGTTGACCTCTACGGATGAGAGGCGCAATCAATATCCTGGCTAGAAAATATATTATCCTTATTTCTTTGGTTTGAGTTTCTCGCCCAGCTTTTCCTTGTATTCCTTGAACAGGGAGCCGCCTTCTTTGCTGATCTTCTCTGAAGTCTCCTTTGTTAATTCCTTTGCCTTCTCCTTGAAGCGGCCGAAGGCGTCATGAGCCTGCGAGATGCGCTTCTCCCACGACACCGAGAAGTCCCTGACCGCGAGGTGCATGTATTTTATCTTTGCTCCGTACTTGTTGAAATAGGTTATTACATCGAGGTCCTTGACGACTTTTGTGTCCGGCTTCTCTGCAGGATAGCCGAAAGCGAGTATGGCTTGCGGTCTCACATTAGCAGGGATATCCAACAGCATCTTTATCTTATCTTCATCAAATGCTCCGACCCACACTCCTCCAACATCCATTGCATGAGCCGCTAAGAGCATGTTCTGTACCGCTGCTGCACAGTTCTGTACAGTGTAGAGCCTTGATCCCCTGAGACCGTAGTGACGCTCTGTCTGCTCAGGGTCTGCGCATACTACTATGAGGAAAGCAGCGTTGTGGACGCAATCCTGGCCAAGGCTGTGCTCGCTGAGCTTCTTCATCAGGGCCTTGTCATCCACGACTATGAACCTCCAGTCCTGGACGTTCCCGCTGCTGGGAGCAAGATGTCCTGCATCCACTATGTCCATTACTGTCTCCTTGTCTACGGGCATGTCAAGAAACCGTCGTATACTCCTTCTCGAGGCTATGCATTCCAAAGCGTCCATAATAGCTTAATCCTCTTTTTTGGTGTTTAAATAGTTTTCTGACAAAAATGAGCAAAACATGCTGTGAAGCTATCTTGAGTGCTCTTGAGCTATCACTTCATCTTGGTTCCGCACTTCATGCAGAAATCGGCGTAGGAGTAATGCCTTGTGCTGCAGTTAGGGCATGATATGATTGATGAGTCCTGTCGGCTCGGCCTCTGGTCCGGCTCTGATATGTGATGCTGGCCTTGCATGTGCTGGAGCTCATGAGGGCTGCTGTAATCATGGTGCGGCCTGAATTGTGACTGGTTCTGCATGCCATGGGTGCGTGCGTTGGCATGCATCTGATCGCGGTGATGAGCTGTCTTCCTGTCTTTCTCCTCAACTCCCATCTTGAATATATACTTTGCTATGAGCTTGAAAACTCCTATTATCACAAAGATTATGCCCAGCCAGAAGAAGAGCTTGAACTGGCCTGGCTTGGTCTTGGATTCCACCAATTTGGAGATGACTGATATGACAACCCCGACAATGACGTAAACCCATCCTGGTATCTTTGCCATGCAGAGAACTCTTGTTGCCTGTGTTTTAATATTTTTTGATTGGCGCCATGAAAAGAAATTTATAGTCCAATGCATTTCCCTGCTCCATGGAGATTGGAATGCCAAGAAAAAAGAGGATTATCGAGCCAGGGCAGAGGCCTGATGAGGATGATGGCTCAGGCATATTTGGAGAATTAGAAGTCGACCCTGACTCAGAGCTTCCTGTGCACGAGAAGTTCACTGACAACAGCAAGAAGCTGAGGAAGATAAAGAAATAGCCCGGCAGCCCGGCCCAGTGAAAAAGTTACTTGTAACCACCAAACAGTAAATTATTTAAACACTTTTTCTTTTTCTATACTTATGTCTAATTTAGAAAATATGATTGATAAAGAACCAGTAAATAATAATATTAAAATTTAATAATTATCTTGTTACCATAGCCAAATAGATTCGGTTCATTGTTGAAGTTCTATCTAGATTGGAATCTATCCCCACAACATTGCTAAATAATCCATTCAACACTCCATTCCCCCTTGAAAAATAAAAGACCAGGCAATCTTGATTTGTGGTTTGCAGAATTTTTCCTTTTAATGATACTAATTCTTCTCCAGTTAGATAATCCATGCTGTTGGACGCATATACTCTATCATACCATTTACTGGCTGGTTTTTTAAAGAAATCGGACAATGTAACCACTCTAAATTGTATTAAGTCTATATTGGATTGAATCTGTTGGTAGGTAACAGGATCTAAAAATGAGGGTTTCGTTTCCGGTGTATATTCCCCAAGCTCATGTCGGACCAATAAGGGATTAT
>Ga0315276_10000521_pt1 | contig 33343 bp, 35 predicted proteins | sample YL17G05_0_MG_FD_204542 | JGI IMG/M metagenome (GOLD analysis project Ga0315276, IMG submission 204542) | Sediment microbial communities from Yellowstone Lake, YNP, Wyoming, USA - YL17G05_0 | ecosystem: Environmental > Aquatic > Freshwater > Lake > Sediment | place: USA: Wyoming | collected... | reverse complement strand
CTCGCAGATCTCATCGGAAAAAGACGCTTTACAAGCTGCGAAAACTGGGTATAAAAATCAGTCAGTTGAAATCTTGTGTACCGCATAATATTAAATATGTTGCGCTGTAGTGCTAATTATGGCACAAGACCTTAAAACAAAATCAACTCCTCGCGACTGGTGTCTTCTGATGCACTTTGACGTATCTCTGATGTATCTCTGGAGTACTTCTGAACCTGTTCTGATTACATTTGAAGACATATCTGATGACCTTCTGATGACATCTGATAACAGTTAGCACGCACCAAATCCCGCCCCTGCAGTCCCTTGGGGATGGCTTACGCCATCGTTAAATCCTGCCCATCTTAACAAAAATAAGGCTTGCCAAACCGCAAATCCGGCGTTAGATTATCAGGCGTAAATTGGGATGTAATTCTCAAACACATATAAACTGGGAGGACAAAAAACGATGGGCGCCCGCCTTCGGCATATCCGGTCTGGTCGCAACTGTGTGCGGTTTCAGGATGAGCTTTACCTGGCCTTTGCCCGTGCCGTACAATTGTGCTTACGGCGAGATGTCGGTGCTGCTGGGGATGCTGTTTCTTGGAGCGAGCTGGTCGCTGGCTAAAGAATGGGATTTGCTGCCGCTGGGAATATACGCCTTTTTTGCAGGCGGAGCAGCCTGTCTGCTGGGCGTGCGGATTATCGACCAGCACCTCACTTTAACCCCGCTGATGTCTGGGGTCGGCTTTATACTCAGCGGCGCCTGCGGCCTCTTTGCAGGGCTGGTTCTCTGGTACCGCAAAATAAAGTCGTTGCGTGTTTTGGGGGCAGCCGTGCTGCTTATCGCCGCCGCAATCTGGCTGCTGACCGCATACGAGGCATACTGGAGTCATCTTGCTGCAAAGGCGAAGTAAAAGCCTTGAACCGGGACGTTTCAGGGTTTGCACTTGCCTTTGCGGGTAAAGCCTGCTATATCTTTTTTCATTATGACATATTTGACTATTCCAATAGCGGCGAAGAATCCTGACCAGGCTCGGCATCAAATCGAGACCGCCCTGCTTGCAGGCGCCGAGATGCTGGAGCTGCGAGTCGATTACATCGAGAATCTCACCGCTGATGTGGTCAAAGGTCTGATTGTCGAAATCAGAACCCGTGCGGCGAAAAACGTGCCTGTAATCGTAACCTGCCGGGACAAGCATCAAGGTGGTGCGACGGATTATCCCGCAGGCCTGCGAATCGATACCCTTGCCGCCGCCCTGAAGGCCGGCGCCGAATACGTGGATTTCGAATACGAGAATTTTCTGGCTCCTGAAAATCGCGGCAAGATACGGTCGGCTCTGTCGCAGAGCCTCAAGGGCAAGCTGATTCTGTCTACCCATAATTTCCAGGGTAAATTCCCACAAATAAGCAACCTGTATCGGCACGTCCAGACTATGTATGTGGCATCGGTGCCGAAGCTGGTTTACACAGCCAATCATATCAACGACTGCTTCGAGGCGTTCGATTTGCTGCACAACACAGGCGGCGAGAGGATAATCTTCTGTATGGGTCAGGCCGGGCTTATCAGCAGAATCATCGCAAAAAAATTAGGCAGTCTTGTTACTTTCGCCAGCATAGATGAGCAGACCGCCACGGCACCGGGCCAGATAACCATCGAGCAGTTCAAAAAATTATATCGCTATGATGCGATTACTCCCGGCACCGAGCTTTATGGCGTTATCGGCTCGCCGGTCGCACATTCGCTAAGTCCTGCGATTCATAATGCAGGGTTTGCTGACATCGGTGCGAATAAATTATACCTGCCTTTGCTTGTCGATGGCGGCGCAGCCGAGTTTAGCGAATTTATGCGCAATGTGCTTGCAAGACCCTGGCTGGGATTTAGGGGCTTTAGCATAACAATCCCGCACAAGGAAAGTGCGATGGATTATGTCAGAAGAAAAGGCGGTTTTGTAGAGCCGTTAGCCAGAAGAATCGGTGCGGTAAATACCATACTTATCACCAAAGATGGCGTCCTCAAGGCTTACAATACCGATTACGCCGGTGCGCTGGATGCGATTACCGCTGCGATGGAGATTACTAAGGAGCAGTTGAACGGCATACCGGTTGCGGTTCTCGGCGCAGGCGGCGTGGCAAGGGCGGCAGTTGCGGGACTTACCGATGCGGGGGCGCGAGTTACGATTTACAACCGCACTATCTCGCGGGCCGAGAAACTGGCAGCGGAGTTCGGCTGTGATTTTGCCGGCCTTGATAAACTGCCGACGATTAATGCGAAACTGCTGATAAACTGCACGAGCATCGGTATGCACCCGAATATAAACGAAACGCCGATGCCGAAAGAATACCTCAAATCCAATATGGTAGTTTTCGACACTATTTACAATCCTGCGGAAACGCTTCTGCTAAAACAGGCCAAAGAAACCGGCTGCCAAACCATCTCCGGCCTCGATATGTTTCTCAATCAGGCACTGGTCCAGTTCAAACTTTTCACCGGCACAGACGCCAACCCCGACCTTGTGCGAAAGACCGTTTTAGATTGCCTATCCCGCAGGTAACTCATATAATAACATAGCCAAAATCAGAAAGATTATGGATACCCAAAAACAAATTGAATACTGGGTAAAAGGAGCAGAAGAGGACTTTGCTGCTGCACAATCGCTGCTGGAAAAAGAACATATACGCCAGTGTCTTTTCTTTGCGCACCTTGCCATTGAAAAAATGCTCAAGGCACATGTGATAAAGCAGACAAACGATATACCGCCACGCATTCATAATCTTATCCGCTTGGCCAAAATTGCCAGGCTGAAACTACAACTGCAACAGGAACAATTTCTGCGAGAATTTGGTATCTACCAGTTAGAAGGACGTTATCCGGATGCAGAGCAGATTCCAATGGACAATGGTCTTGCCAAACAGGAAATGTCAAGTGCAGGAGAGATCTTAAAATGGTTGAGCAAACTGTAATAGCTTCTATAAAAAAATATCTTGCGGGGCTTGTGTCTTTTGGCATACATCCAAGTCGTGCAGTTCTGTTTGGTTCTTTTGCTGCAGGACGAGCTAACGAATATAGTGACATAGACCTGATTGTAATCGCTCCGGAATTTGACGGACCGAGAACAGTCTCATTGGTTAAGGCGCTGTGGCAGGCAACTATTGCGGACAATCGTATTGAGCCTATTCCCTGCGGCGAGAAGGAATGGGAAACCGACCAATCCCGCCCTATCCTCGAAATCGCAAGAAAAGAGGGCGTAGTGATAGAATAGAGCGGACGGCGTTTAGCATATAGCGGATAAAGGGGAAAATCAAAGAGCAAAAATCAAAGAGCAAAAATCAAAGGGCAAAATGACAAAGCAAAATGCAAAATAAAGGTATGGGTAGCTTAATCAAAGCCTTTGAAAAGTTTATCGTAAGAGACTTACTTTACATCGTGGGCGGAACTTGTGTAATACTAAGTTTCTTGTATCTGCTCGGCAAAATGAATGTTTTGGAAAAATATTCCATGACTGTGGTTTCAGAGGTACGAAATGAGTCAAGAAGTTAAATGGATTCCTGCTTTCGGGCTTGTTGCCGAAGTAGAGATTGCTTCGTCACTTGCGCTCCTCGCAATGACAGACCTGATTTTCGATGTCATTGCGAGGCCTGCCTTGCAGGCCGTGGCAATCTCGAACCTTCAATCTTGCCTTGGGCAACAAGCCCTTGCGCAGGAATGACATACGGTTAGGCGGCCGATTTACTTATTGCTCTTTTGCAGGAGAAACGGGTATATTGAAGGGGTAAAAGGGTTACGGTAGTGATATATGAGCAGTCACATAACAATACCGAAAAATGAAATAGAGGAGTTTTGCCGGCGAAGTCATATTCGCAGCTTCGGGCTTTTTGGTTCCGTGCTGCGCGATGATTTTCGCCCCGGCAGCGATATAGACGTTCTCGTAGAATTTGAAAAGGGGCAGGAGCCGGATTTGTTCAGGATTCTCGACCTCCAGGACCAGTTGGCCGAGATTTTAGGCCACAAGGTTGACCTTGTCGAACGCCGAGCGGTTGAGAAAAGCGAGAACTATATCCGCAGAAGGCACATTCTTGAGTCGGTGGAGCTGATTTATGTGGCGAGATGATGCTTATATGCTCGATATGCTGCTGGCAGGACGGAAGGTGCAGAACTATACCCGCAATGTTGGCTGGGAGAAATTCCGTGAAGACGACCTGCTCCAGAACGCGGTTATGCATCAAATACAGATTATCGGAGAAGCTGCACGCAAGGTTTCGCTGCAATATCAGCAGGAGCATCCCCAAATTCCCTGGCAGGCAATTATTGGTATGCGGAACCGCCTTGTTCATGAATATTTTGATATTATTCCTGAAAGGGTATGGGAGGTTGTCGAGACCAGTATACCTGAACTGATTCGGCTTGTTGAGCCGCTTGTGCCACCGGATGAGCCTCCCCAGTAATAGGCAACTGACAGCTAAGCCCATTCCTTTTTTTACTTTTAATTGTCTTGCAATAGCGCAGCGGATATAATTTCCGCTTTGGTTGAAAACCATTTATAGAGGTAAAAGGGCAAAGGTAAAAAGGCAAAAGGGTCGCAAACAGGAGTTAAATTATTATGCTGCTGCCGCCGGAAGAGGCATTGTTGTTCATTTCACTCTATAGCTCACTGATTGGCTTCGTTGTGGGTCGTTTAGGCGGCGTTGCAAGGATTGTCGATGCGAAGACTTTTCGGCGTGCCTCAAACGAAGCCAGAGCCAAAGCCCGTGATAAGCTCCTGGGTAACATTGCCTTGATTGACGATTTCGTGGATGAGAATCCTTACCAGTTTCCCGAAAGAGAGCTGTCCAACCTTCTGAAATTTGAGCATTTTATTTCCGGCAAGTTTTTCGTTGAGCGAGACCTGAAGGACTATACTGTTTTTTTAAATGAAGAAAATCCGCCGAAGGCTTATGGGGCGCTTGGCCTGACTGATGAGATTATCGAGATGATGCCGTGTCCTCCGCCGGTGCTTGTTTCAGCGGTGCTATTGCCCTGGAAAGGGCAAATAGTCTGTGACGGACTGATTTTGGCTTACAACGTTGGGTTTGGCAGCGGAATCAGAAAGAGCCTCAAAGAATCATACCTGCAGGCAAAAAAACAGGGAATCATCACATCTTTGGAACCCCTTTAGTCGAAGGAGCGGATTTAATTGTTGCCGTTGTGCTGCGGAAACGGGTATATTGAAGAAGTAAAAAAGCAAAAGGGCAAAAAGGCTGAGGATGTTTCGCTTATGGTAGCGATGAATGAGATAGAGGAGTTTAGCAGGCGGATAGGCGAGCAGTTTGGGGCCGAGAAGGTGATTCTTTTCGGCTCATACGCGCAAGGCACGGCTAATCCGGAGTCGGATATTGATTTGCTTGTTGTAGCCCGCACAAGCCTGCCTCCGGGTGAACGATATGGTGCTGTTCGCCGTCTGCTGGGGGATTATCCTGCCGGGTTCGATATTATCGTAGAGACGCCGGAGGAGTTTGCGCAGTGGCGAACGGTCGTCAATCATATTGTCTATTTCGCTGACAGATACGGAAAGGTTTTGTATGAAAGACCCAACTCGTGAGGCAGTAAAACAATGGCTGGCAAAAGCTGAGAGTGACTGGTCTACTGTTGAAATCCTGATGGCCAGTGAGCAATGTCCGACCGAGGCAGTCTGTTTTCACTGTCAGCAATATGTCGAAAAGCTCCTCAAGGCGTTTCTAACCCTAAAGGGTGTCGAAGCTCCCAGAACTCACGACCTTCGCCGGCTTATTCAATTGGCATTACCGTTCGAGCCTAAGCTCGCAGGATTGACCGATGCCTCGGATGCTCTGACGGTTCACGGCGTTCAATCAAGATACCCCGGCGACTTTTGGCAGGTGGAAAAAGCCGAAATGCAACGCTTGTATGAACTGTCTGAAAAATTCGCGACCATTTTGCTTCCTCGAATCAGATAGTGAATGAAACTATCTCATTTTTCTTTCCATTGTCTTGTATCAAAACAGCAGTTATAATCTCCTCCTATATTTGGAAATCATTTTGAGGTAAAAAGATGGCGAAGAAAGAAAAGGTGGTATTGGCATACAGCGGCGGGCTGGATACCAGCGTAATTCTGCCGTGGCTCAAAGAAACCTACGGCTATGACGTAATCGCCTTTGCGGCGGAACTCGGACAGGGCGATGAGTTGGAAGGCATTAGAAAGAAGGCGCTGGCCAGCGGGGCGGTTAAGTGTATAGTCAAAGACCTGCGAAGTGAGTTTGTCGAAGATTATCTCTGGCCGATGTTAAAGGCCGGCGCTGTTTATGAAAACGGCTACCTGCTTGGCACAAGTATCGCCCGGCCGCTAATAGCAAAACATCAGGTCGAGGTCGCTCACGCAGAAGGTGCTACGGGAGTGGCGCACGGTGCAACAGGCAAAGGCAATGACCAGGTGCGGTTCGAGCTGACCTATATGGCCCTTGACCCATCGCTGAAAATCATTGCGCCGTGGAAAGACCCGAAATTTGAACTGACCAGCAGGGAAGCGGCAATTGATTACGCAAAAAAGCACAATATACCCATCGAGCAGAGCAAAAAGAAAATCTACTCGCGAGACCGCAACTTATGGCATATCAGCCACGAAGGGGCAGACCTCGAAGACCCTGCCAATGAGCCGAAAGACGATTTGTATGTCATTTCAAATCCCGTGTCGAAAACGCCGAATGAGCCGGATTATGTGAAGATTGGTTTTAAGCAGGGAACGCCGACCAGCCTGAGCGGCAAAAATACAGACGGCGTCAAATTGATAGAAGAATTAAATCGCATCGGCGGCAAACACGGCGTCGGGCAGGTCGATTTGGTGGAAAATCGTCTCGTCGGTATGAAGTCCCGCGGCGCTTATGAGACGCCCGGCGGCACTATACTGATGACGGCGCACAAGACGCTGGAGAGCCTGACGCTGGAACGGGAGACGATGCACTACAAGCAGCAGGTCGCGCTAAAGTATGCCGAGCTGGTTTATTACGGCCAGTGGTTCAGCCCATTACGTGAGGCGCTGGACGCATTTATCAATGTTACGCAGAAGAACGTCAGCGGCGAGGTGCGGGTGAAATTATTCAAAGGCCGCTGTACACCGGCAGGCGTAACCAGTCCGAATAGTTTGTATAACCCAAAATTAGCAAGCTTTACTATGGGCGCTGAGTATAATCCGACTGATGCGACCGGCTTTATCCGGTTGTTCGGCCTGCCGATGAAAGTCGCCGCCGCAGTGAATAGAAAAAAGTAAAAAAATTTAGCCCGCCGTTTCACGGCGGGTCTTTAATAAGGAGCAGCGTAAAGTAAATTTATGCAGCCGGTTGACTTCAAAAATGCCTACTACATCAAACTTGGTAGGGGCGGAGAATGGGAAGAATCGAGCATTCAAGAGAATAAGATACGAATCGGATGGATTAGCTGGCCAGTTGAAGAAATAAACCAAAGAAACTGGAATAACCTCAAACAAAAATATCGAAACAGGTTTAAAAATGATGGTTCTGCCACAGCAGATATAAATGCGTTAAAGACCGTCGTTGAATCTACATCGGACGATATTTGGATAACTTTTTATGCCAGCCATCTTTGGTGGTGCCGAGTCGGAGAGCCAAGAATCTTGCAGGACGAGATTTCAAAATATCGTAAGGTGGCTGAACGATGGAATAATAAAGATATCAATGACCAATTTCTTATTCTTAATCAAATTCCCGGTAACATTTCGAAGGTGCAAAGATTTCAAGGTACAATATGTAAGGTTAAAACAATTGATGATTTAAATCGCCTGATAAATAATCGACCAAGCGAAACCTTCCAAAGTCTCTCAGAAGCAAAAAATACTCTGATAGAAAAAGTTGAAAGAGGATTAAAAAAATTGCATTGGAAGGATTTCGAGACTTTGGTAGATTTAGTTTTTCGTAATGCCGGATGGCGGCGGACAAGCATACTCGGTGAAACGATGAAATTTGTGGATATGGAACTGGAAGAGCCGATAACCGGAGATTTGTACCAAGTTCAGGTAAAGGCTGCTGCTACCGTTGATGATTTTAAAAAATATGCTCAAAACTTTTCGGCTGGCAGGTTTAGGAAATTTTATTTTGTGGTTCATAGCCCAGAGACAAGACTGGCTAATTATCAAAATGCATCGCAGGATAATATAGAATTGATATTGCCCAGCCGATTAGCTCAAATGGTAGTTGGTTTTGGCTTAACAGACTGGCTATTAAAAAAAATCAGGTAAGTTAAAGAAATACGACAAATTGCAAGGGAGTGCTGTGGCAGTAATTGACTGGGTTTGGTTTGCTTTTATTTTTGCGTTCGGCTGCTGTGTGGGCAGTTTTCTCAACGTTGTTATCTATCGTGTGCCTCGTAATAAATCCATCGTCAGGCCGCTTTCAGCCTGCCCTTCGTGCGGAGAGCATATCCGTTGTTATGACAACATACCGCTGCTGTCCTGGCTGCTTTTGGGTGCAAAGTGCCGATACTGCAAGGCGTCTATCTCGCCCCGTTATTTTATTATAGAACTGCTGACCGGCATAGTTTTCATCGGGCTTTTTTACTTGTATTTCTACGCTGATATATGCTCAGGCATCGGGCCGTTTCTGTGGGGCGGCTGGTATATTTACCTGCTGCATATCATCCTGCTGTCGGGGCTGATAGCAGTCTCGGCGATTGATTTGGAGCTTTGGATTATCCCGATTTCGGTCTGCTGGTTCGTTACAGGGGCCGGGCTGGCCGGCTCGATGGCAGGCGGTTACGTAATACATCCTGCTGTTATTCGCTGCTACACCCTTTTGCCCATTGCATCAGCAGGCACAGGCGTTCTTGCAGCGGGGGCGGCTGTGGGTTTGGTAATCTCCCTGATATTGCTGTCGAAAGGTATTATCAAGAGGAGTTACGAAGTAGATTACTATTTGGGGAATCCTGACAAGCAGCCGGTGACTGAAAATCCTGAAAACATAGTTCCGGAAGAGAAAATCAATCATCGCCTTGAGGTCTGCAAAGAGGTTATCTTCCTGCTGCCGATTATTGTCTGCTCGGCGGCGGCTTATCTGATTGTCAGCAGGATTTCGCCTGTGCGGTTATGGTGGATTGGTTTTTTGCAGCACCCGGCGGTCGCAGGGCTGCTGGGCAGCTTATGGGGTTATTTCATAGGCTGCACAATCGTCTGGGCGACCAGAATCTTCGGCACACTCGGCTTCGGCAAAGAGGCGATGGGGCTGGGCGATGTGCATCTGATGGGCGCAGCAGGCGCTGTCATAGGGCCGGTATTTGTTGTCGTGGCGTTCTTTGTTGCGCCTTTTTTCGGGCTTGCCTGGGCCGCTGTTCAGTTTTTCATAAGAAAAAGCCGACATATACCTTATGGGCCTTTTTTATCACTGGGCATATTGACTGTTATGATTTTCCACGATAGGATTCTATATCATTTGAATGCGATGTTTTACCGTTAAGGAAAAATAAACTTAAACTTTATCATTTATTATTAAGGAGAATAAAGAATGAGAACCATCAACAAAAGGACAGGTGCTGTGTTAATCGCTGTTGCGGCAATTTTGTTTCTTTCCGGCTGCACCGACTGGAAGAAAAAATATGAGGCTCTGAACGTGGAGCATCAGAATTCGCTGGGGCTGCTCGAAAGAGAAAGAGGTGAAAAAGGCCAGCTTGCCGAGAAGGTTTCACAGAACGAGCAGTTGATAGCCGACCTGCAGAAAAAGATTGCCGACAAAAAGAGCGCCGCCGAGGCCACCGGTTTCGGTCCGGGCTATGATGTCGCCTTCGATGCCGCAGCAGGCACGATTACGGTAACGCTGCCGGATACGATACTTTTCGATTCCGGCAAAGTCAATCTGAAGAAGGCAACCAACGATGAGCTTGACCACATTCAGTCGGTGCTGTCGAGTAAATACGCCGGCAGGCTGATAGATGTCATCGGGCATACCGACAACGAACCCATTCAAAAATCGAAATGGCAGGACAACTGGCAGCTCTCTGCTGAGCGGGCTCTTACTGTCGTCAGATATTTAATCGGCAAAGGTGTCGCTTCGGATAAAATCAGGGCCATAGGACGTGGAGAAAGCCACCCCCTTGCCGGCAATGACAACGCCAGCGGCAGAGCGAAAAACCGCAGGGTCGAAATCGTCGTTCACATCAAGTAACGTCTGTTTCGTTGTCCCTGTTTTGATACCATTGTGAGTAAACAGCCTTTACCCGTGTAGAGGCTGTTTTTATTTTAAATATACATCGGTTTCTATTTTGCCGGCCTTGTCGATGTGAATGGTAACTGCGCCATCCTTAGCTGTGCAAAACGACCTTGATTTGTTTTTGCCATTATCAAGCGGCTGCAACCTTTCATATTGTTTTCTGTCGCAGCTATATATCAGCATTTTCGGCTGAAGGTCTTCGATAAAATCAGGCTTCGCCGTTCTGACTGAACCGTGATGAGGAGCAATAACTACCTGCGGTTTGACAGATGGATAAATCTCAACAAATTTTTGCTGTGCAAACTTCTCGATGTCCGATGTCAACAATATCCCGACACCGGCAAATTCAATCAGCAAAACAGTCGATTTGTCGTTGTCGCTCAACTGCTCGTTCGCATCGGCTTGCTCATCCGGCCAGAGAAATTTTATTCTGGCGCCGCTGCTTAGATTTAAATCTTCGTTCAAAGACCGTTTTTTAAGTTTTTTTTCGTTTAGCCAAGCTTTAAGGAATTCCGCCGGCGGCTTTTGTTTTGCCTCGAAAAAAGCTTTATCAGCACAAACACTACCGACCCTGCAATTCTCGACTATTTCCGGTATACTGTTAATGTGGTCGACGTCGCTATGGCTGATGATAATACTGTCGATTTTGTTGATTCCGCTGTAGAACAAAAACGGGACCACAATTCGTCCGCCGATGTCACGGCGGTGAAGCGAGCCTGCGTCAAATAATACATTGGCGCCGCCCGGCAGTTGAGCCAGTATCGCCTGGCCGTGGCCGACATCGAGACAGGTCAGCACCAGATTGTCCCGATGAGTCCTCTGCCACTTTGCCGCACCGATGAAAACAACTATTACCAAAATCGCAGCGGTACAGATTGCTTTTTTCATCGCGGGCCGCTGAAAATGAGCAAAGTAGATAAAAAGAACAAGGGCGTAATAGAAAATAATCATCACCGCCGGTGTCTTGCCTATGAGTATCTCTGATATGTTCAGGTCGGCGATGTAATTCACAATCCAAATCAGCCAGCCGGCCAAAAAGTTCAGTATTACACCTAATATCGACGCTGCGGTTGGCAGGAAAAGGGCTATGACCATTTTCGGATACCCAATAGCGGAGATAACCGCTATCAGCGGCAAAACGAGCACGGTCCAGATGCTTGTGAGCCAGGTAATCGTGTAAAACTGATACAGCAAAATACCGGCGGTAGCCAAATAGGCGGCGAAACTTACGGAAAATGCGTTAAGTATAAGCGAGCCGAGCCAAGCGATTATGCGAAAGAACAAATTTGTCTTTGGCAGCCGAATATGGCCGGTTATTTTTTCACGCAGGTAAAAAATGATTCGGTTCGTCAAGGTTATAACCCCAAATGTTGCTGCAAACGATAACTGCCAGCTCGGCTCGAATAATTCTGTCGGCCTTATCAGCAACAGTATAATCGCCGCCAGCGAAAGCGAATTAAGAGGATTTGGATGCCTGCGAAAGAAAAATGATGCACAGAGGACGAAACATATAATCCCTGCCCGAAAGGCTGGTGCGTTGGATGGCACAACCAGCAGAAAGACAACCGCAGCGATTATGCAGACAATCGCGCGGGCGGGTTTCATCAGGCCGGCCGTTTTGCACAGCCACCATATAATCCCGATTACAATGCCGAAGTTCATTCCCGACAAACACACAAAGTGTAGCAGGCCGGTCTTGCGAAATGCGATGAGGGTTTTGCTGTCGATATTTGCCCTGTAACCGAGCATCAACGCCAGCAGCAGACCCTGATTTTGGTTCTGCGGGTAGGGACTATCCAGTAATGCCTGCGTAGCTATCTGCCGCAATCTGTTTTTTACTGCGGCGAAGGTGCTGCTGCAGCCGATGCGGAGAACCTCAATTGCATCATGCGACTTTACCGAGGCGGCAACATAAACGCCCCTGCGAGCGAGATATTCAGCGGTATTAAACTCGCCCGGATTGCCCGACGGGTTAAATCTCTCCAGCAGGCAGTATACCTGTATGTAGTCGCCGGCCTTTAAATCCAGCACAGGCTCATTTACCTGCACCCGGACGGTGCCGGTTACTTCTGCCCAGCCGTCGCTCGTTGCCGCTTCAGATACTTTGAGATAAAAACTGGTGCCTGGGTCGGTATGTATGAATTTTGCGAATTGCCACGGCTCGTTATTATCAAAAAAAGGCTCGGTCAAAATCCGGCCGCGAATTGTCGCCGGCTTAGGCTCATCTACAATCAGAAGGCGAATATCATTTGCTTCGGGCGCATTGAAACTATCCAGCCGAATGGCGCCGAGGCAGGCAAAGCAGATAAAAGCGAGAAAGGCGTATAGCGTATAGCGTATAGCGGACAGGGAAAACAGCACAAAAACCGCTACGATAAAGATGACCAGCAGTATCAGCCAGAGGCGGATAGGTAAATTGAGGGCGTTTTGCGTAAGTATCCCGGCAGCAAGGCCAATGGCTATGATAAACAATGGGGAGGTGACTACAAGCTGAGTGAAAAAACCTTTGCTGCCGGCTAACTGTTTGTCAATCAGTTTTAGTCTTTTTTGGATGTCGTTCATAGCCGAACAGACTACAGGCAAAAGACCCTGGACGCAAGACCCCGGACGCAAGACAGAAAATTGTCGATTTTCAACAGTCGATTGTCGAATGATGCCTGCGGCAAATATATGACGATTGTCGATTTGTTGCTCGTTGCTTGTGAAGAACAGTAATTGGCGGGCGGAAATCTAGAAAAATCGGTGGGACAAGCCTCGCCCTACAAGACTATTTTAGGGACTCATCCCCAGAAAATTGATGACGGCAAAGAAGCCAAAGTAATAAAGTGGAATGCCGAAAAGGGATCCGATAGCCATTTTCGTTTTTCCAATTATTAGGAAAATGCACGGTATCGCTATTGCTTCCAGCGGAAAGAACCAACAAGCCCCAAATAACCAAGCCGCCCATCTTATAAGGAATAAATTATACGCAATCGCAGAAAGCGTCAGAAATGTTGCGTTTGCTACTGCCCCAATTACAAGGTCTTTTATCGATTGCATCAATATATAGCAATAAAAAATTAAACAATGTAGTAAGTTGTTATCCTACCAAGAATACTTTTCTTCAAAAACTGAATCATACTATATTTCTACCACTTTTCCGATAGAACCACAATTATTTTTATAAAATCCGGATGTTGTTAAAGTGAGCATCGAGATGACTGTGCTCTTGGTGACGGTGAGGTGGCTGCGCTCGGGGTGACGAGTGGGAAAAGCAAGCGGGTGCTTCTATTTCGTCACTTTTTCCTTGCCGTTCACCCCGTTAGAGATTTTTGCTTTTCGTCCCTCATTTTTTTGTTATGCGGTCTCTAACGGGGTAAATATAGGGGTGGAGGACGGTGGGGACAGTGATAGAGCCGGCGGGGTTTTGGTAGAGTTCAAGAATTAGTATCAGTATCCAAGGGCTTGTCACGGGGTGTTTTTTCAGTAAGCAGCAAACCGGAAGACCAATTTCATCTTTATATTTGGCTGTTATTGTTTAGAACCATTGGCCGGCTGGGGTTATTTTGGATAAACTTGTAATTGCAGCCAAGTTTTGATTTCCCGCACCAGTTGCTGTTTATTTGCGGCCTGGGCCATATCGACGGCCTCATTAGCAGTGGCCATAGCTTCGGCAGTTCTGCCGGCAGCGGCATAGGAGACGGCTAATACATACAAAAATTCGGGCTGTTTACGGCCCGTAAGGACGCAAGCCTTCTCAGCAAGTACAATAGCCTGGTCAGGATTTCTAATTTTGTTATCCTTACTTACGGCCAAAAGCCGGGCCAGCACAGCCATTGCTTCAAAATTGTCTGGGTTAATTTGTATGGCCGTGCGGTAGTGTTCAACGGCCTGGTCAAGTTTACCCTGCCTCTCGAGCATGTCGCCGAGGTTGGTGTGTGCCTTGGCGTAGTCAGGTCTGACCTGCAGCGCTTTAGTAAGATATGTTACAGCCTGGTCGAAATTGCCCTGCCGGCCGGACAAAGCGCCCATATTGTTGAGCGCCTGGGCATCATCGGGCTTGAGTGACAGCGCTTTAGAAAAATGGACGGCGGTCTCATCAAGCTCGTTTCGTTCGAACACTATATCGCCGAGATTGCTGTGTGCAACGAATGAGTCGGGGTTTTTCCGGATAGTATCACGCCACAGCGTTTCCAGGTCTTTATAGATATGGCTCTGATGCCAGGTAAGCGTTCCAAGTGTTGCCAGAACCAAGACGGCTATGGGCATTGTTACGGCATTTTTCCATCTGCCAATACGGTCTCTGATAAGGCAGCCGGCTGCCACGATTAGCGTGATGGGGCCAATACTGGCTACGTATTGATAATGGTCGGCCACGTATGAGTAAAGAAAGGTATATAGTGAAATAAAACCAAGTATAGGCGAGAGTGTGATAACAAAAAAGAGAATTGCCGCAATAGGTCCTCGCCCAAGTTTGTTTCGCCAGTGCCATAAACCCCAAGCTGCAATTAAACACGCGAGCAACCAACTATATTGCAATGGGTTGGACGCATTGATTTTCCATTGTGGATAGCTGAAGGTTAGGTTAACCGGCCAGATCAATTTACCGAGATAAAACCACAGTGCCCGGCTGGCAATCAATGTGCGTTCAATTGGATTTATGCCCAGGTTGATGCGGCTTGTGCCTTGATGGCCGTGCTCCCACCATATCGTGAACAATCCCCAGGCTATGCTAAGTATGAAAAACCGCATCAAATCGCGCACGTCTTCGCGGCTAACGCGGCCGTACTTCCACCAAAGCACAACCAACAACACGATAGGAAGCGTGCATGTTACAGTTTTGCTCGATAAGGCGCATAGAAACAGAATGTACGATAACATATAGAGTCTTTCGGACTTATCTTGACCTGTTTTTATTCTAGGTCCCAACGCATACCGGAGATATGCCAGCGCTGAACTAAGATAGAATAGCAGCGAAAGGACGTTCTTGCGCTCACTAATCCACGCCACCGATTCGGTGTGTACCGGGTGGAGGGCAAAAATCGCTGCTGCAAGCCATGAGCCTGAGATGCTCAATAGCGAAAGTAACCACCATAGCAACAGCGCATTAACCACATGCAGTATGACATTGGTAAGGTGGTACCCAAACGGCTTAAGGCCCCAAAGGGCATACTCAAATCGAAAGGTTGTATAGACCATTGGAAAGTACTGCGAAGGTGAATCTCTTGTAAACCAGATTCGCCACAGTCCATCGGGTGCACTAAGCAGTTGGTTATTTGTTACGTAAAAATCATCGTCCCAGATATACCCTGCCTGGAGGGCTGGAAGGTATGCCGCCAGACAGGCTGCAACAATGACAAGAATCGCCCCCGACCGAACTATCCAGATACGCTGTCGAGCGGAACTATTCATATAACCCTTTCTATTTTAAAATCTCTTTCCGACTAAGAGTCGTGCAAGTTCTTAGATATACTCTTTTATTATTTTATCTCTGTCGTTCATATAAGGTCGAATAATTTTCGGTATCGTTATTGAGCCATCAGGGTTTTGATAGAGTTCCAATAGCGGTATCAGGATTCGTGGTGAGGCAATCACGGTGTTGTTCAAAGTGTGGCAAATCAGGTTCTTTTTTGTTTTGGGGTCTTTGTAGCGAAGGTTAAGGCGGCGGGCCTGGAAGTCATAAAATTTACTTGCGCTGTGGGTCTCGCAGTAATTTTTTCTCGAAGGCATCCAGGCCTCTATGTCGTATTTTTTGGCCTGTCCCCTGCCGAGGTCGCCGGTGCAGACGACCACGATGCGGTAAGGCAGTTCCAAAGCCTTCATTATCGCTTCGGAATTGGCCAAAATTTCCTCGTGGTATTTGTTGCTTTCTTCGATGCTGTTTTCGCAGATAACGACCTGCTCGACCTTGTCGAACTGGTGGATGCGATATAAGCCGTAAGTGTCTTTTCCTGCGGCGCCGGCCTCGCGGCGAAAGCAGGTCGACAGTCCCACGAATTTGGTCGGCAACTGCTCGATATTCAATATCTCGTTCATATAATAGGCTGTCAGCGGCACTTCGGCGGTGCCGGCGAGGTTCAGCTCGTCCCTTTCCATCTGGTAGGTCTGCTCTTCTGAGCCGGGGAAATAGCCTGTGCCTCTCATCGCCTCATTTGTCATCAGCAGCGGCACCGACATCGGCACATAGCCTTTGCCGACCATAAAATCGAGCGCAAAACGCAGGACCGCCCAGTGCAGAAGTGCGCCATCGCCTTTGAGAAAATAGTTTCTTGTGCCGGCCAGTTTCACGCCGCGCTCAATATCCATAATATCGAGTGCCAAACCAAGCTGAACGTGGTCTTTGGGTTCAAAGTCGAACCGGCGGACCTGACCTTCTTTTCTTATTTCGACATTCTCGGTGTCGTCTTTGCCAACGGGGACATCGTCATCGGCGGGCTGAGGCGCCTGCTGCATAAGCTCATCGAATACCGGCTGAAGCTGCCTGACGGTCTCGTTAAGCTCGGCTTCCTGCTGTTTTAGCTGTGAAAGATGAGCCAGTGAGGATTGTTTTTCATCGCCGGCCAGTTTCGGGATTGATTTGCCGATTTTGTTTTTTTCGGTAGCAATGTCCTGCAACTGTCTTTTTGCTGCGGCAAGTTTGCCGTTGACTTCGAGCAGCCGGTCAATGTCGACATCAAATTTTTTGGCTTCGCAGGCTTTTTTGAACTTTTCCGGGTTTTCGCGTATTTGATTAATGTCAATCATATTATTATTCCTGGAATTTTTTTACAATTACAACGTTATTTTGTCCGCCGAATCCGAAGGATTCTTTCATAGCGATATTGACGGCCATTTTCCTGGAGATGTTGGGGACATAGTCCAAATCGAGGGCGGGGTCGGGGTCATTGAGGTTTATTGTCGGGGGGACGATGCTGTCCCTGATTGCCAGGACACAGGTAATAAGTTCCGCTGCGCCTGCGGCGCCAATCAGGTGTCCCATCATACTCTTGACGCTGCTGGCGGGAATGCTTTTGGCCCTTTCCTTAAATACCGCCTTGATGGCTTTAGTCTCTATCGAGTCGTTTTCGGCGGTGCTTGTGCCGTGCGTGCTTATATAATCGACTTCCTTGTAGCTTATGCGGGCGTCGTTGAGTGCTGCGGTCATTGCCTGAATAGCGCCGCGGCCATCCTCGTGCATATCGGTAACTCTGAAGGCATCTGAACTGCTGCCGTAGCCGATGACCTCGGCAAGTATTTTGACGCCTCGTTTTTTTGCTGAAGGGAGCGATTCGAGGATGACTATTGCGGAGCCTTCGCCGATAACGAAGCCGTCCCTGCTGGCGGTAAAAGGCCGCGATGCCGTTTCAGGACTATCGTTTCTTGTTGAGAGTGCGGTGAGGCGGTTAAAGCCAGTTATGCCGAGCGGGTGTATCATCGAGTGAGCGCCGCCGGCAATCATCACGTCGGCATCGCCTCTGCGAATCAGCATCATTGCCTCGCCGACCGCCTGGGTGCTGGCGGCACAGGCGGTCAGGCAGCTTCTTGTCGGGCCTCGTGCGCCGGTAAGCATTGCGATATGGGCAGCCGGCATATTCTGCTCCTGCTCAAGCTCGTACATCGGTCGGGCGCGGCCGAAGAAAACTTGCGCCCAGCGTCCCCAGTCCATTTTGTTATTGGCTGCATCCCAGGCCTGGACGATGGCGTTGAAGAAGACATCATTATCAGCAGAGCCTTCGCCGGCGCCGAGATAAATGCCTAATCTTGTGCGGTCGATGCCATCCGCGGGTTTATCGGTGTCGATGTTAATGGCGGCCTGTTTACAGGCCTGAGCGACAGCGCCGATTGCAAATCCTGAGCCGCGATTGCAGTCTTTGTGCAGGCGGGGATTGGCGGTGTACTTTGTAAAGTCATAATTTTTGACCTCGGCGCAGAAGGTCGTGGGGAAGGTTGAAGCATCGAAAATGGTGGTTTTGGCCATACCGCTTTTGCCGGCCAATATCGCCTGCCAGGCTATTTCGACATCGTTGCCCATAGGGCAGATGATTCCTAATCCGGTTATTACAACTCTTTCAGTCATAACATACATCCCAAAGGCGAATAATGAATATCGAATAACGAATACTGAATGTTGAAGTAAGACAAGTTATTCTCCTTTTTTGGTATATTTATTTTTTTCAGCGGTCTTTGTGCTTGTAACAAAAATAGAAATAAGCTCATTACATTCCTTCAATACTGCTTCTAAATCCTGCTTACGAGGTATCAACGCTTTAAGGTGAATAATTTTTAGCCAGACTAACGTTTCTCGCAATTCTTTAAGAACTATTTTAATTTTATGAATGAAATCATTACGGGATTCCGCACTTTGTGCCTCGCCATAATTTGGCGAAGGTGATGTCCCGCAACGAATTAACTGACCGGCTATATGGTTTCCTGCTCGCGTATTCGGCAGCATTTCAACGAGATTGATAATGCTGACTGCAAAATCAATCAATCGCTTTTCAAGGTCGTATTTTCGCCCGCTTTCGCTTTCCATTAATTTTTTCACTTCATAATTCAATATTCATTATTCGATATTCAATCGGCTTTTCTCAACACAACTGCCGCTGTTTGGCCGCCGTATGTGTAACTGCAGCAAAGCACATAGCGTATTTTTATCTGCCTCGGCTGCTTCACAATATTCAGGTTGCAGCCGGCAGCTTTTTTATCGCAATTTTTTGCAGCGGGTATTTTACCATTAGCGATGGCGAAGGTCGCAGCAATGACATCGAGAGCGCCGCCGGCCGCGCCGGTGTTGCTGAGCATACTTTTGGTCGGCCAGACGGCAATATCAGACGCAGCTTTTCCGAGGACTGACTCGATTGCTTTAGCCTCGGCCAGGTCGTCTGCGGGTATGCCTGTGCCGTGCGGGACAATCAAATCAATATCCTGCGGTTTTATTTTTGCATCGGCGAGGGCCTTTTCGATTGCTATCCGGACGCCTTTGCCGTCCGGCTCGAGGCGCTGGTATTGCGGGTTTATGCTGTTACTTTGCCCGATGCCGACTATTTCGGCATAAATTTTCGCTCCTCTTTTGGCGGCATTTTCGAGACTTTCCAGAACAATCACCCCTGCCGCCTCGCCGAAAACCGAGCCTTTCGCATCGGCGTCAAACGGCCGACAGGCTGATTCCGGCCGGTCATTATACCCGGTCGCCACTCTTTCGATAAGGCACTGGCGTGACATAACTACTGGGTTGACCTTTGCCTCTGCGCCGCCGGTAACAGCGATGTCAGCGTCACCGCGGGCGATTATCTGGGCGGCCTCGCCTATTGCCAGATGAGAAGCCGCCTCGGCACAGGTTATGGTATTGCTGGGGCCCTGAAAGTCGTGAATAATCCCTATATGGCAGGCGAGCATATTGGGGAGGTATTTGAGCAGCCATAAAGGCGTCACAAGCTCAAGTCCCTGTTTGCCCCATTTTCGGATGTCGAATTTGCCGTCGGTGACACTAACTGCGACGGCGGCGGCCAGCTCAACGATGTCGCAGCTTATCAGGCCCGCCCCGAGATTTATCGCGGTGCGCTCCGGATTTATATTGACCTTCTGGGGGTCAATCGCTTTTGTAACCAGGCCGCAGCTTCTAATCGCCTCATTGGTTGCGATGACGGCCAGTTCGATGTCCCTGCACATCAGCTTGGCGGATTTTCGCATCGCTTTGGGGACATATTCCTGTATTTTGAAATCAGGCGCCTGACCGGCCAGTTTGCAGCTAAAACCCACAGGGTCGAATGCGGTAATTTTGCTTATTCCGCATCTGCCTGCGCAGAGGCCGTCCCACATTTGGCCGCTGGTCAGGCCAAGCGGGGTTACAGCACCGAAACCTGTTATAGCCGCATAAACCATTGTCAATTTACAATTTACTATTGACTATTTACTATTTGATAAAGCCTTTTGGACGGTGATTATCGACCATTTCCGCCTGTTTTTCAATAATCAATAAGAAATAATAAATAGTCAATTCGTGATGCCCTGCATAAGGGATTTGAAGGTATCGGTGAAGACGAAGTTTTCTTCCGGGAATTTTTTGCCCCCCAGATTTTTGTCGATATGGCTGAACATCAAATCAATTTCGGCGATAAGCTTGTCCTGGCGGGTTATTTTGCCGGTTGTGCCGGCGGCTTCAGGGGCGATGGATTCGATTTTTGCCTCGATTTTGAGGGTGTCACCGGGTTTTACGTAATTGAAAAAAACGCACTTTTTTATTTTTGCGAGGACAACTTTTTCCTGAAATTTTTTTGCCTCGCCGACAAGAATGCCCGCCGTCTGCGCCATAGCCTCAATCATCAGGCATTCGGGCATAACGGGAAAGCCTGGAAAATGGTCGTGCAGATGCTCTTCGGCAAGCGTTACATTTTTAACTGCCACGGCGCTTTGGCCGCTTTTAAACTCGACGAATTTATCTATCCAAATCCATCGCATAATCAGTACTCAGTGGTAATCCCTGCGTTATTTTAATTTGGTCTCGATGTAATTTACAATGGCATTTACGGTGAACAGGCTGCCGAGCTTGTTGATGCTGGGGTCTTTTTGAAACTCGGTTATGTCGGTGTGGGGCATCCTGGTCCGCAGCTCGGCCAGGCCTACAGCAGTCAGTTTGCCATTGCTGATAAGGTCAGGGTTATTCATAAGGCTTTCAGCCGGGAACAACTCTTCCCGCGGTATCTTTATCCCGAAGGCTTTTTCAAGCCGGAATACGATGTCCAGAAAATCGATACTTTCCGCACCCAAATCAGCCATCAGGGTAGATTTTGGCGTAACTTCCTCCTCGTCTACCCCCAGCGCATCCACCAGGACGGCCTGCACTTTTTCAAAGATTTCATCCCGAGTCATTACCATATCTTTTACCTCCAGCATTCCGTTAACATTTCGTGACAGGCGTTACTGTCGTAACAACTGCCATCGTTTCTTCATATTTTCGATAACTCTATCGTCCACCGCCGCCATCGCAGGGTTTTCGTCCGCGAGATTAAAGTGCCGCAGTCCAAACGAACCTTGCACAATCTCCTGACCCTCCGATATGCCGATGCCGGTAAAGCTGCTTATATCCTCTTCGATGGTCTTTGCATCGACGGTGTATTCTATCTGCGAGCCGGGCGACAGGAAACTTTTGTATTTAATATTTCTCGCTTCTTCAAGCAATATCATACTATGTGCGAAGTTTTCCGTTTCCCGCACAAGCCAGGAAGCGGATTCAACCAAGCCCTGAAGCAGCAATACGCCCGGCAGAACCGGAAACACCGGAAAATGGTCGGCCAGATATTCTTCAGCCAGAGAAACGCACTTGACGGCTTTTATTCTCTTGCCGGCTTCCAGCAGAACTATTTTGTCTATAAGGATAAACCTCATAATCGACCGTTACTTAAATAAAACGCAAGATATGAAACGCTATTTTAGTGCCGCCCCGCTGTTTTTCCAGTCTTTTTTCGCACTTTTCCAGGCTTCCTCAGTGCTATGCGGATAATTGCGGCTTACCTGTTTTAATTTTCCTGCCCTGCTCTGTTGACAAGCCGCTGTTTCGGCTTTAACATAATAGAAACAACCGGTTTATCGGAACTGCAAATTTTGGCAGGAAGGCCAGAAAAATAGTGAAGGTTATAGTTTGTATACCCGCTCGTTACGGTTCAACAAGATTTGCCGGTAAAGTTCTCGCCAAAGATACGGGTAAATTCCTCATCCAGCACGTCTGGGAGCAGGCCTGTTCAGCCAAACTGCCCGAAAAGGTGATAATAGCAGCCGATGACAAAAGGATTGCCGATGCTGCAAAATCGTTTGGCGCCGACTGTGTTTTGACATCGCCGAAGCACGCCAGCGGCACTGACCGTATCGCCGAAGCGATTAAAAAATTAGCGGATAGCGGACAGCGGATAGCGGATAGTAGGGAACTTAAAACTAAAAACTCAAAACTCAAAACTAAACGCCACACGCTAAATGCTGATGATATTATTATTAACCTACAAGCCGATGAACCCGAAATCGACCCGCAGAACATTGATTATTTAGCCAATCTGCTGATAAAAAATAAAGGCTGCCCGATGACAACTCTTGCTACTGGTTTTCAAAATGCGGAACAGATTGCCGACCCGAATATCGTAAAAGTAATAGCGTATAGCGTAGAGCGGATAGCGGACAGGAAAGGCAAAAAACTATACGCTAAACGCTATCCGCTAAACGCTAAATATGAGGCTGTTTATTTTTCGAGAAGCCCGATTCCTTATGACAGGGAAAAGGGCGGTATAGGCGATGTGAAGCAGTATTTGCGGCACGTTGGTATTTACGCATATAGAAAAGATTTTTTGCTGAAGATTACTGCTTTGCCGCAGACCCCGCTGGAAAAAATTGAAAAACTTGAACAGCTTCGTGCGATTGAAAATGGTTTTTCAATTCTGGTCGGCAAAGTCAAACACACCTGCGACGGGATAGACACCCCGGAACAGTATGCAGAATTTGTTAAACGATATAAAAACAGCCACAGAGGAAACAAATAATTTTTTAGCCACAGAGGTCACAGAGAAAAAATTAAAAATGGAAAATGACAAGATAATAAACGGTAATTGCTGGGTGGCATATTTCGATATTCTTGGGTTTAGTAATATGGTGGAAAGTTTCCCTGTCAATTTTGTTCTGGAAAAATACAAAGTAGCTATAGATACAAGTAATGATTACAGCGAGGCCTGTAAAATTAAAGTTAAATTGTTCTCAGATAGTTTCGTATTTTATACCGAAAATGATTCTCAAGATTCTTTCCGTGGCATAACAACGGCTTCAGCGGTTTTATTCCAAAAGATGTTTCTCAAAGAGATTCCGATGCGGGGATGTTTGAATGTCGGACAATTTTATGCCGATGAAAAGAATGGTGTCTTTTTTGGTCAGGCAATTACAGAAGCGCATAATTTGGCTGAAGGCCAAAACTGGCTTGGATTCGTCCTTACTGAAAAAACCAGAGAAAAGCAGATGGATTTCGAGTCGGTAGGTTTTAAATCAAATAACAAACTTCGTTATTTAGAATATGAAGTTCCTTATAAGCAAAAACCATATCGACGTAAGCTGCCCACCTATAATCTGAATCTACTCTTTATAGATTACCACACAGCAGAAGCAAAAGACTTTCAAAAACGTTTGCTTATAGCTTTAGGTAATATGCAATTTAAGGCTATCCTAATGCTTCGGCAAAGGAAAAAAGGTGAAAATGCTGCTGTTGAAAAATCCCCTGAATATAAAAAAATAATTACCAAATATAAAAATACCAGGCAATTTTTGTGCTATGTGTATCCAACACTAAAAGGAAGAAAAACAAAAAAATTGAACGGAGTTAATCCGTGCGAATCAGTGTCAAAAAAAATTAATTCTCTGTGTTCTCTGTGACCTCTGTGGCTTAAATAAAAACTAAAAATTTGCTCTGTGGCAAAAAAATAAGGAAGTTTTATGACGAAAGAAAAAGACCTTTTAGCTTCAGTCAGCGATACCTCGACGGACAGTGAGTTTTTCTCGCCGATGCCGGCTGGGTATAAAAAAGGAAAGACACGATACTGCTTTGTCCTCGGCACAGTAATGAGCGGCCTGGGCAAAGGCATATTCGCATCCTGCCTTGCGAAACTTATGCAGGATAAGGGCCTCAAGGTCGCTCCCATCAAGCTCGAAGGATACCTGAATATAGATTCCGGCACGCTGAATCCGTTCCGGCACGGCGAGGTGTTTGTGCTGGATGACGGAATGGAATGCGATATGGATTTGGGGACTTATGAGCGGATGCTCGACAAAGACCTGAGCAGGGCGAATTTTACGACCAGCGGCCAGATATTCAGCTCGGTGCTGCACAAGGAGCGGCACGGCGATTATTTAGGCAGAGACGTGCAGATGATTCCACACGTTACCGGCGAGGTCAAACTGAAGCTTCGCCAATTGGCTGCCGACAGCGATGCCGACATTGTGTTTGTCGAAATCGGCGGCACGGTCGGTGATTTGGAAAATGCCTACTTCATCGAGGCGATGCGGGAAATTGCTTACGAGGAAGGCCCCAATAGCTGCTGCTTTGTTGCGCTGACATATATACTTGAGCCGAAAACATTAGGCGAACAGAAATCGAAGGCCGCCCAACTCGGTATCAAACAGCTTATGCAGTGCGGCGTTCAGCCCGACATTATTGCCTGCAGGGCGGAAACGGCGGTCGGCGAAAAAATCCGGCAGAAAATAAGCGTATACAGCAATGTGCCGCTGAAGCGTGTCTTCAGTATGCCCGATTCGGCCAGTGTTTATATGATACCGGCGATGCTGCGGGATGGCGGCCTGGATTTCGAAGTCCTGCGGCTGCTCAAAATCGAAGACAGAATCAACCTTCAGCACGAGCGAAAAGCCTGGCAACGATGGTGCGATTTCACCGATAAAATCGGCCACGCCGATTACAAGATAACCATCGGTATTACGGGAAAATACACCTCGGTCCGCGACAGTTACGCCTCGATAATCAATTCGCTCGAACACGCCGGCATTGCGCTTAGCTGCGATGTTAAAATCAAGTGGGTCGACACCACCGACATTACCGAGAACAATGCGGCCGAGCATCTGGGCGACGTCGACGGCATTATTGTCCCCGGCGGGTTCGGCACCCGCGGCACAGAGGGCAAAATCGCCTGCATAAAACATTCGAGGGAAACCCACCTGCCTTATCTGGGATTATGTTTTGGTTTCCAGATGGCCGTTATAGAATTCGCCCGCAACGTTTGCGGCCTGGAAAAGGCCAACAGCACGGAAATTGAGCCGGATTGTGCCGAGCCGGTTATTGACATTCTGCCGGAGCAGAAAAAAATTGAAGGTCTGGGCGGCAATATGCGTCTTGGCGGCAGAGACATAGAGTTGAAACACAACACGCTGGCCTGGAGGCTTTTCGGGCAGGCCGGCACTGTCAGGATGCGGTTCAGGCACCGTTACGAGGTTGACCCGCGTTATATCGGTCGGCTGGAAAAGGCCGGTATGGTCTTCTCCGGCAAAGCGCCGAACCAGCCGATTATGCAAATACTGGAAATCCCCTCGCACCCGTTCTTTATGGGGACACAGGCCCATCCCTGCCTGACGTCGCGGCCGCTACGACCGCAGCCGATGTTTGTCGGACTCGTCGCAGAAGCAATGCGGAGACGTTACCCGCTGGAAGGGCTGCCCAATTCCGCAGAAGCCGCAGAGAAGGTATGCAATCACATCAGGTAGTTTTACTGCGAAGGTTTGTTTTCCGGCTGCTTGTTGGGTTCTGCTATCTGAGCCTTGAGTTTTTTGTTCTCTTCACGCAGCCTGGCGTTACTTTTCAGAATAGACGGCAAAATATCATTCGCATCTGGACGAAAGCCCTTTTGAAGGTTTTTTTGCAGAAACTTTTTTCCCTGCAGGCAGCTTTCGATTTGTTCTTTTTGTGTCTTAATTTCCTCATCTCGCTGCCCCAGCTCTTTCTTCGACTGCTCCGCCTCTTTCTTTAGCTGCATATTTTCATCGGCTATCAGTCTGCATCTTTTATCGTTTGTCTGGTCGCAGCCTGCAATCAGTGCAAAAACACAGAAACAACCGAACGCCACAGCAAATTCTGTCATAATTAATCTTCTTTTCATAAAACATCCTTTCGAAAAACAGTCCTCCTTTATTCAAAAAGCGCTTTTAGCCTTTTCTTGTCGGCCGGACTGATTTTATCTTTATTTGTCCAGACCGCAAGCTCAAGGCTTCTTCTGCAGGGACAATCCTCATAAACAAGCTCATCTTCACTTTCCAGAATCGCATTGATAAGTTTCAGACAATTATCTGCTGCTGTTTGCAGGTTGGCAATAATCTCTTTCAGAAGAGTTCGTTTATTTATGCCCTCATTGTGCTGCTGCCAGCAGTCGTAATCGCTCGGCAGCGCAATCAGTGCGTAGCAGATTTGCGCCTCTCTGGCCAATTTGGCCTCCGGCATAGCCGTCATACCAATCAAGTCGCCGTCCCATTTCCTGTGCATAAGCGACTCGGCCCTGCTGGAAAATTGCGGGCCTTCCATACAAATGTATGTCCCTTTAGGGTGCGTTTTTATGCCGGTCTTTTTCGAGATGTCCGCCAGTTTCCCGCAAAGCCTGCCGCAGACGGGCTCAGCCATCTCGCAGTGGACCGCCCCGAAGCCGCTGAAAAAGGTGTTCGTCCGCCTGAAGGTTTTGTCGATAAACTGGTCGACGATAACAAGGTCGCCGGGCCGAATCTGTTTGCGCAGCGACCCGACAGCTCCGCTGCTTATTATTGTATGAACGCCCAGTTTCTTCAGGGCAAATATATTGGCTGCAAACGGTACCTCGCTGGGCGAGAGTTTGTGGCCGTCGCCGTGGCGATTGATGAATGCTATCCCTCTGCCGCCGATTTTGCCGACCATAATATCGGTGCTGGGCCTGCCGAAAGGCGTTTTGACATCACAAAACTTCGCATCGGATATATGCTCGGCCAGTGCATCGCCAAGACCCGTCCCGCCGATTATGCCAATTAGTTCTTTTGCCATTTTTCGATAGCTCCCGCAAGCTGCGGTAATATTACAGTTTTGCGGCTGTATTTACAACACAGAAATCCGCCTTGAGAAAACGTTACAATAAAGCGATTCAGCCCGGCTTTGGTGGATGTGCAAAGCCGGTTTTCACTTGCTTTTTGGCCTTGTTTCGTCTAAAATGTAGTTCTAAAAGTAATATCCGCCCAACGTTGTAATAAGGACGGGTGATGAAAATCCTTTGTGGCAAACATTTTAGAAGAGGGGTGTTTGCGAAGGGAAGGGGCGTTTTCTGCCTCGGCCATCGCAGCGTAATATCCGCATTTACACTTTTTTTGCTGTTTTTTATTCCGGCGAGTGTTGTTATAGGACGCAGCAGCAATATTGTCGAATTACGCAACCCTGATGTGCGCCGGCAGATAGCTGACCGTTTGGCAGACGAAAGCGAGAAAAGAAAGGCGGCAGCCTGGGCAATAGCCCAAAAGCAGGGCTGGGTGCCGAAGGGCGATTTTAACGGCGTTTCGTTCGAACTGATGGGGATTGAAGATAACGGGGTCTGCATTTACAAAACGTGCAACGTAAATGCTGCTATATCTGTCGCGTCCAACCTCGTCAGAAACACCTACCCGTATGATGTCAATGGTTTAGGCTTAACCGTCGGGATTTGGGATGCCGGGTCGGTGCGCAGCACACATCAGGAATTTGTCGGACGTGTTACAATTAAAGATGGGGCCGCCAATCACGACCATTCAACTCACGTCGGCGGCACAATCGGGGCAGCAGGCGTGGTGGCCTCTGCTCTTGGAATGGCGCCGCGTATTCACATTGATTCTTATGAGTGGAGTTACGACTTGTCGGAAATGACTTCGCGGGCGATGAGTTATCCGAACGAGCCGGACAAGATACAGGTCTCAAGTCACTCATACGGCTATTCCTGCGGCTGGGAATACGGCTACTCACCTCCCCGCTGGTTTGGAACCTGGGGCTACCGTGAATCAGACGATTTCGGCGTTTACGATTCGGAAACATCACAGTGGGACCAGCTTTGTTATAATGCTCCTTATTATCTGCCTTTCAGAGCAGCGGGCAATGACCGCGATGACAACGCACCGGCAGATGGACAGACTTTCGAATATTTTAGCTGGCCGAAATGGCGCACAAAGGCTTACAACAGCTCTACAGACCCTTACAGTGACGGGTGGGACAACGGCGGGTTCGATACAATTATGAAGGTTTGCACAGAAAAGAACATTATGACCGTAGGCGCTGTTAATGATGCTGTCAGCGGCGGCCTCCGCAATTTGAATCAGGCAACTATGACGGGTTTCAGCGGCTGGGGACCGACAGACGATGGCCGTATCAAGCCCGACATCGTAACAAACGGCACAACCTTGTATTCACCAGTCGCAGGCAGCGACAGCAGTTATGCCTCATACACCGGCACCAGTATGGCCACACCCGGTGCAGCAGGCTCGGCGATGCTGCTGGTGAATTATTACAAAAAACTTTTCCCCGGCCAGGCAATGCGGGCAAGCACTATCAAAGCCCTCATACTTCACACCGCAGATGACCTCGGCAACCCGGGGCCGGATTATAAGTTCGGCTGGGGACTGATGAACACAAAGGCTGCCGCCGACCAGATAAAAGACCACAGCATTTTCCCTGGTATACATAAAATTGCGGAAGGCGAACTGGACGATGTCAATTCGGTCGCCGATTATCCGTTTAAATGGGATACTACAAGTCCGATTCGGGCCACATTGTGCTGGACAGACCCGCCCGCAACAGCATCGACCGGCCTTGATAACCGCTCGCCTCGCCTGATAAACGACCTCGACCTGCGTATCATCGACCCCAACGGTTTGGTTTATTACCCTTACGTGCTGGATGTGAACAATCCCGCCAATACGGCGACAACGGGCGATAACAGGCGTGATAACGTTGAGCAGGTATTTATTTCCTCACCGGCCATACCAGGCAGTTACACCGTGCAGGTGAGCCACAAGGGGACACTAACCAATGGTCAGCAGTATTACTCCCTCATTTTAAGCGGCCAGTCGCCCGCCGACTTTGACGGCAGCGGCATCGTCGATTTCAACGACCTGAATGTAATCACCGATAACTGGCTCACCGCCGAGCCATCGGCAGACATCGCCCCGCCTGGCGGCGACGGCAGCATCGACTTCCTCGATTTTGCAGAATTCGCAAAATTCTGGTATTGATTTTATTCCGGCAGCGGACGGTTCTTGGTTTCGGGGCAGAACCAGATAACAACAAGCCCAAAGGCATAAACAAGACTTATGACTGCACACATCCGGGCGTAGTCTTCGTGGAAATAATTCAGCAGGCCGCCCGCGCCGAGCGTGCCGGCGGCGGCAAGCACTCGTCCGCAGTTAAAGGCGAAACCCTGGCCTGTCGCCCGAATCCGGGTCGGGAAAAGTTCGGGCAGATAGAGCGGCAGCCAGCCGAAATAGCTTGCCGCCAGACCGCCGACGATAAATACCCAAAAGAAAAACTGGTTGTTATACGCCATCGGCGCCCTGAACAGATAAGAGCAGGCCAACACCGACATCAAACTTAGTAAGAAATAACCCAGCCGCCGGCTGGTCCACTGGGCAAGATACGCACCGAGCAGACAGCCTATAATTGCGCCGCTGGATGTCCAGATTTGCGCCCAGGATTTGGCTGTCGGCACCTGGTTGCTTAATTTATCCGCCCAGGAAGGAATCCACTGCACCGAACCCCACGTCCCCAGCAGGGCGACCGAACTTATGACCGCACCCATAATAGCGACCTTGCCGAGGCCGCCTTCAAAAATATCTCGTATGCGATTTTTGGGACCGGTGGCGGCGGCATGCTGCCATCGCTTCGATTCGGGGACAAAAATTCGAATTACAAACGTAAACAGGGCCGGCAGTGCGCCGAGTAAAAGCATCATTCGCCACCCTGAATTGGCCAGCAGGGCATCTATCCACGATTGCGGCAGACCGATATTTGCGAGGAAAGTACCGAGTTCGGTTATGACTTTGGTTATTGCCAGTCCCATAAGCGCAATCAACAGAAAACCGAAGTTCCCTATAGCGCCGATGAGTCCTGCCAGCATAGTTCTGTATTTCGAGGGCCAGGTCTCCATTACCAGTGCCACGCCGAGCGACCATTCGCCGCCCATTCCCAGAGAGGCAATAAACCGCAGCGCCGCCAACTGCCAGGGCGCCGTCACAAACACACACAGGCCGGAGAATGTGGCATAAGTTGCCACGCTCCAGACCATTGCCCGCACCCTGCCGATGCGGTCGCCTAACCAGCCGAACATTATGCCCCCCAGCGCAGCGCCGATTAAGAAACCTGCGATAATAATAGCTATCCACGTGCCGATATTTGCACTGGCCTGCGCTCCCATCAATTCACGAAGCGCGGGCCTTGCGACGAGGGGGAAAAGCCCCATTTCAAAGCCATCGAACATCCACCCCAGCAGTGCCGCCATTAGTGTCATCGCCAAATCTTTTCTGCTTGCTTTTAGTGTTGTTTCGTCCATCATATTTTCTCCTTTTTGCCATTGTCATTGCGAGCCCGCCGCAGGCGGGCGAAGCAATCTCGTTCGTTAAAAATGTTTAGAAAGGCGTTATTTTACAGTTCCGGTCGCAATTTACAACAGATTCTTTCGCAAATAAAACCTCCTCAAAAGCGGGCTTTTGCTTGCTTAATCGCTTCAAAACTGATATTATTTTCAGATTAGGTCGTGGTCTTGAAATGGTGGTTAATAATATGGAGAAAGATATGTCGGCACATCGCAGAGCGGTTAAAAGCATATATCTTATATTTTTATTGGTATTTTCCTTCGTTTTTTGCAGCATCGCTTATGCCGCAGGGGAAGACAAGCCCTGTATAGTCAGGACGATAGAATATCCGGGCAAAGACCCGACAATGTGGGACGGCTTATACGCCGCCAGCGACGGCAAGGTCTATTCGGCGCTGATTACCGAAGGCGGCAGCGCACATTTTTATATTTATGACCCTGTTAAGGGCACTCAAAGAATGTTGTATGACATAGCCGATTTTGTGGGCGAAAGAGGCAAGGGGACGAGGCTGTCCTGCAAGATTCACTGCAGGCCGGTCGAGGACAAAGAGGGCAATATCTATTTCGCCACCTTGAATAATGGCTCCGGTCCGGCAGGCGTGGATTTTACAAGCTGGCAGGGTGGCCGCTGGTTCAAATATGACCCGAAGACGGAAAAACTGGAGGATATGGGGCTGGTGGGGCAAAACGAAGACGGCCCATACCCACTGACCATCGACAGGGAAAGGATGTATCTTTTCGGCATCGGTTTCACGGGCTATCTATACCGGTTTGATATAAAAAATCGTGTTACAAAAAATTTAGGTAACGTCAGCCAGCCGGATGTTTGCCGCGGCATATTCTGCGATGATGAAGGAAACGTCTACGGCAGTTTCCCCGTGGCCAGAATCTGGAAATACGATGCGAAAAAGGAAAAGGTTTACGACCTGTCAATTCGTATGCCCTATGATGCCACAATATACCCATCTCGTCTGAATAACCCTACGATTGACCGAACTTATGACTGGCGCTCCATTCAATGGGACCCTGTCGAAAAGGTCGCCTACGGAGTAACCTGCGGAAGCGGCTCGATACTATTCAAATTTGACCCCCACGACGGTACTGAAGGCAAAACAACCGAATTGGCGAAGTTGTGCGACAGCAAATTTTTTGGCCGCAAGGACATCCCTTATTCCACGCTCGCCTTCGCCCTCGATGCCAAAAACAAAAGGATATATTACGCCCCATCGGGACGCCCATATACGCCCAACAACTATGTCGAAACCTTTGGCAGCGGCGAGAACCACCACCTGGTGATGTATGACCTGAAGACCAATCAGCGAGTAGAATTGGGCGTGCTTCGCAGTGACGATGGCAGGCGTGTGTTCGGCTGTGAAGGAGCTGCGGTTGCGCCGGACGGGACATTGTATCTCTGTGGACAGGTCGAGGTCGACCCGCAAAAAGCCACACGCCATACAAGAGGCACCGATATCCCGATAGCGTTGCGGCTGATAATTTATAAACCCCAGCTTAATTGATTTTAGGTTGATAAAAATGAACCGACACATAATTTGCCGGAGGATTTAATAATGACAGATTGTCGAAGGAAAACTTTCATATTAACCGTTTTATTTGTTTGCTGTTTTTTGGCAATGATTCAACCGCTCTCTTACGCCCGCGAGGGTTCGCGAACAAATATAAATCCGCTTCATAGGGTCGATGTCCGCGATTTGGGCTATCCGCTGGTAAACGAAATCCCAAACAATAGCTGTGCCATTACTTCCCTCATCACAGCAAAAAACGGCAAAATCTACGGCGGCACCAGCGGCGAGTGCGCTTACCTGTTTCTCTTCGACCCCGCAATCAATAAAGTCAGGCACCTCGGCAGAATAAAAGACCAGCAGGCAATCCACCACTCATTGGTAGAGGACAAGGACGGCAACATTTATGTCGGCACCGGCAAGGATATGTTCGAAGAATTTGAATTATCAAAATACGGCCCGCGGCCGGAACAGACGGATATGATGCCCTGGGATGATATTACGAAAGTTCTTGGAGAAAATTATTCCGACCACGTCCTGTATGAAATGAAACTTTCCAAAGGCGTTATGGGCTGGCAGTATGTAGACATAATCCTCTGGAACGATATTAAAAATCATTTCAAAGATTATCCCGGCGGACATCTATACCGCTACAACCCCAAAGCAAGCAACAAGACCGTTAAGCTGCCTGATATGGATTGTGAGCTTGAGGATTTGGGTATACCGCTTCCAAATAATTCCATATACGCCCTGACCACCAACCCGAAGGGCGACACCATTTACGGCCTGACATATCCTGACGGCCATTTCTTTATTTACGATATCGCTGCCAAGAAATTCAGGGATATGGGAGCAATTGATGAGAAGATTATCTTCCACGGCCCCGAAAGACGATGGAGAAGCCTGCCGCGTGCGCTTATATCCGACAACTCCGGCAGGATATATACCTCCGGCACTGATGGTATGATTGTCTATTATTGCCCCGAATCGGACAAGATATTTTCCACAAACCTCAAAGTCCCCAGCGACGACTATCACGCCCAGAGTTACATCGACTACGCCGTAATCGATTACTTCGCCAAAGACGCTGCCGGCCTGATTTACGGCGGCTCCTCGGACGGATACCTCTTCCTGCTTGAGCCTCAAAAAATAGAATTAGTCAACCTCGGGAAACTTCGTGCAGACCGGCGGTTGAGATGCTTGACCGTAGGCAAGGACGGCAAGGTCTATATGATTGCCGGCGAACGTTCTGCATCGAGGGTCTGCCAGTTCTATTCTTACGACCCCGCTAAAGGCGGTTTTGAAGACCTCGGCCTTTTAATGGTCGACAGAAGCCCCTATTATTATTATCGCGGCTATCAGTTTGACAGCATAACGACAGGTCTGGACGGCACTATATACGCAGGCGAAAGCGAACGCCGCTCTCATCTGTTCCTGTATATCCCCTGACCCAACAGAGGGTAAAATTGGGTTCGTTTGGGTTCGTTTTGACCAAGTGTCCATTGTCCATTTTTTGTTGTAATTCGTTGTTCTTATTAAGGTTATAAACATTTGACTTTTTGAAAAATTGGGTTCGTTTCGCATAATTAA
>Ga0315276_10000520_pt1 | contig 33343 bp, 31 predicted proteins | sample YL17G05_0_MG_FD_204542 | JGI IMG/M metagenome (GOLD analysis project Ga0315276, IMG submission 204542) | Sediment microbial communities from Yellowstone Lake, YNP, Wyoming, USA - YL17G05_0 | ecosystem: Environmental > Aquatic > Freshwater > Lake > Sediment | place: USA: Wyoming | collected... | reverse complement strand
AGCTCCATGCCTTTACTTTTCAGGTCGTCGTACGCGTCGCGCGGCGTGAACGAGCGGTCGGGGGGCACCGCGCGCGCAAAGCGCGCGCCGAGCGGCGCCTTGGCCGGCACGATGTTGAGGCCGACGCCGCCGGCGGGGGCCAGGGATTTTAGGTTACGGCCCATGCGGGGGCAGTCGAGCCAGCCGGTGGGGAGTTCGAGGCCGGCGACCAGGGGGACGGGGAGGGGGGCGGGGGGTGGCGGAGGGGCGGCCACCGCCGCGACCGCCGGCGCCGCCGCCGTCGTGACCGTTTCTCCAGCGACTGCCTCGGCCTTGCCGTCGGCCGCCGACTCGGGCCGCGGGCCGGCGCGGCGCGGCGCGGCGTCGCCGGCGCCGGCGCCGTCGGCCTCGCGCGCCCGCTTCATGGCGGACGCGGCGCGTCCGGGCGCTGTCGACCGCGGCCGCGGCGCGGGGCGGGCGCAGCGGCGCGGGGTGTGACGCCGCCCGCCCATCGCCGCACACTGCCGCGCCGCCGGCGTGCGGCCCGCCCCAGCCATGCGCATGCTGCGCGCGCCGCGCGAGCTGCACAGCCTGATGGTCGTCTTGGGGTCGGGTGAGAGCGGGAGGGATGAGGCGCGGCCAGGGATGCGCTCAGGGTCGCGCCGCTGGGCCCACCGTCAGGCCGAGAGGACGATGGCGATACAAGGAGCGCGACAAGGCAGGCAATCGACCTCCCACCTTCCCCTACCCTCCAGGCGGCCACACTGCGGAGATGCTCGCGCTCGTCGCGCGCCTCGACGCCTCCTGGTACGCCCCCCGCACGTACGTGGTGGCGGCCACGGACGCGCTGGGGCCGTCCAAAGCGGCGGCCGCCGAAGCGGCCGCGGGGCGGCCTGCGCCGACGGTTGCCGTCCTGCCGCGCGCGCGCGAGGTGGGGCAGAGCTACATCTCCTCGGTCGCCACCACGCTCGTCGCGCTCTGGGCGGCGGCCGCCGTCGTGTGGCGGGCGCGGCCGGACCTCCTCCTAGTCAACGGCCCCGGCACGTGCGTCCCCGTCGTCCTGTGGGCCGTCGCCCTGCGCCTGGTCGGCCGCGCGCGCACGAGGGTCGTGTACGTCGAGTCGGTGTGCCGCACTGCGTCGCTCTCGCTGACCGGGAAAATACTCTACAGGGGGCGGCTCACGGATTTGTTTCTCGTCCAGTGGCCTGCGCTGGCGGCCGCGCTGCCGAGGGCGGTGCATGCCGGGAGGCTGTTTTGAGGGTGGTGGTGTCGCGGTCGGCGTGTTGCAGCGTTGGGAGGCGGGGTCTGTGACAAAAGGCAGAGACAGACCGCCGCACCGGCGGTTGCGCCACCACACTCGCCCCTCCCCTCGTGCGCCATGCATTCCGCGATTGCGTGCCGGCCGGGCGCCATCGCCCGGCCGCCGCGGCGCGCGCCGTCGGCGGGCCGCCCGATTGCGCGCCGGTGCCGGCCAGCGGCCCGCCCGTTGCCCACCTGCCTGGCCACGCCGCAGCGCACCGCCGACCGCGGTAAAGCGCCCGGCAAAGGCGGCGGCCGGCCCGACGGCGGCGACGACGACGACGACGGCACTTCACTCGCCCTTTTCCGCTGGGCGCTCTACACGCGCCCCTGGGACGTGCCCTGGGGCGGCCGCGAGACGGCGGGCGTCATGCTGGGCTGGGCGGCGGCATTCGTGGCGACCGGGGTCGCGGTCGGCCCCCTCTTTCTGCGCGCGCTCGGCGCCGTGTCGCCCGCCGACCTCTCGGCGTCCGACAAGGCGCTCTATTTGCTCGTCAACCAGATTGCGGAGACGGTGGTGGGGCTGACCATCGTGTACAAGGGCGTGGACAAGTTTCGGCCGCTCCCCGGCGACGTGCTCGTCACCGACCCCGCCCGCCCGTTCGCCCGCCGCGACGGCTGGCTCACCTGGGCCCTGCTCACCGCCGTCGCCTCCCCGTTCGCCATCGCCGGCGCTGGCGCGCTCGCGGCGGCCGTGTCAGGCTCCGAGCCCGTCGGCCGCGGCACGGCCGACGCGGTCGCGGGCGTGCTCGGCGCCGACGCGTCGACCGTCGCCGCGCTCTTCGTCGTCACCGCGATCCTCGCCCCCATCCTCGAGGAAACGGTCTTCCGCGGCTTCTTGCTCCCCTCCCTGACAAAGTGGATGCCGGTCCCGGCGGCGGTGTGCGTCTCCGCGCTGGCCTTTGCCGGCGCGCACTTGTCCGCGCGCGACTTCCCCCAGCTCGCCGCCTTTGGCGTCCTCCTCGGCTTCTCCTACGCCCGCTCCCGCAACCTGCTGACCACGATGGCGGTGCACGGGGCCTGGAACGGGTCGGTGCTGCTCGTGCTGGCCGCGCTCTCCGCGTCGGGCGTCGACCTTGGCAAAATGTTGGCGGGCGAGGGGGGTGGGTGAAGGAGGGTCGCGGGGAGAGAGCGTGGCGTCTGTCGTATTCTTTCGGGGGCGCGCGGCGGCGGCAACAGGCCCAAAATGCGTCCCTCCCGTGTCTCTGTTCGCCCCATTCACCTCTTGAGCCCCCCCTTGCTGCCCACCGCCGCGTTGCTGGCCAGGGACAGGTACGCCGTCCACGCCACGCCGCACAGGGACATGTAGAGCACTTGGTGGCGCAGGGGGACGAGGTAGAAATTGGCCGACGCGGCGGGCACCCAAAACTTCCACCCGTTGACCATGGTGGGGACTAGATCCGCCTTGATCTTGTCTGGCAGGGTATTTAATTTCCCTGTGCCCGCCGCCGACCAGGCAAAGACGGCGGCGAGGACGACGGGCGCGAGCAAGAGCTGGTTGGCCGCCACCTTGCCCACAAACGCGCCCGTGCTGCGCCCCGGCAGCGCCCGCGCCAGGGCGCCATACCACCAGTGTTGGTAGGGGCCGTAAAAGGCGAGGCCAAAGGCGCCCATGCGGGCGGCGCGCTTGGCGTCGACGTTCCCGATCAGGCCCTCGCCGCCGGCCAGCCGGTGGGTCAGGGCTTGGGCCAGCAGGTCGCCCACGAGGGTGAGGCCGCCAGAGGTGAGGGCGGCGGCGAGGAGGGGGTTTGTTGGGGCGGGGGCGGGGGTCGAGGCCGACGCCCGCACGCGCTGCGACGGGCCGCGCCGCCGGGGGAGGCCGCCGCCGGACGGCGGGCGGCGCGTGGTGAGGACCCTCATATCGAAAAGGGGGTTCGGAGTGGCGGCCGACGCTGACGCCGACCATCGCCACTGCCGACGCTGTGGCCGTCATGCCCCGCGTGCGCCCTGCAACGCATGCGGGCTCTTGGTATTCCGCCGACGGCGACACGCTGCGCACGTCGTTCGACGGCTGGCTCGCTGACGCCGCGGCCGACCCCGGCACCGCGGCCGCGCTGGCGGCGGGCGCCGTGCGCGCGGTGATCGGACCGTGCGTGGCCGGTGTCGGGCGGGACGTTTGGAGGAGGAGGAGCAGGGAGAGGAGCGGCGGGCTGGGTCGACGCGCGCCCCCTCCTCCTCCCTCCCCGCTACCAGCCACGCCGGCTATTCGTACTGCGGCCACGTCATGGCCCACGCGTACGCCGCCGTCGCAGCCGCCGCGCCCGCCACGACGCGCGTGCTCCTGCTCGGCCCGAGCCACAAGGTCGCGACGCGCGCGGCGCACCTCTCGTCCGCGGCCGCGTACGCGACGCCCCTGGGGGATCTCGTGGTGGACACCGACACCATCGCCGCACTGCGGGCGACCGGCGAGTTTGACGGCATGGACGCCTCCACCGACGCGGCCGAACACTCGCTCGAGCTCCACGCGCCCTGGCTCGCGCACGTGTTTGCCGGGCGCTTGAGCGAGGTGACCCTAGTCCCCATCATGGTCGGCGCGCTCGACGCCGCGAAGGAGGCCGCCGTCGCGTCCGCACTCGCGCCGCTGCTCGCCGACGCGCGCACCCTGGCCGTCGTGTCGACCGATTTCTGTCACTACGGGGCGCGGTTCGGGTACACGCCCGCTTTTGACGCGCCCACGGTGGCGGCCGGCATCGAGGCGCTCGACCGGGAGGGCATCGCGCTCGTCGAAGCCGGCTCCGCGCCCGCGTGGCGCGCCTACCTGGCCCGCACCGGCAACACGGTGTGCGGGAGGTACCCGGTGTCGCTGCTGTTGGCGACCGCGGCCGCGCTGGCGGCGGGAGGGGGGCCGCGGGTGCAGGCGCGGTTTCTCGCGTACGGCCAGAGCGAGCGCCTCGGCCCGCCACCCGCGGGCGCGGAGGGGTCGAGCGTGAGCTACGTGGCGGCCGTGTGCTGCACTGTGGGCGACGGGTGATGGTCTGGGCGGCGTTTTGCAGGCGTAGCGGGATAAGAAAGAGAGAGGGTCGGGTCGGGCGACGACGACGCGCCACCACTCTGCGCGCTCCACCACCTCTCGCACCCCCTCCCGCCCCGCCCCGACGGCTCTCCGCGCCATGGCGCTCGCCCTCCGACGCGCGCCCGGCGCCGCGGCCGCGCGCGCGGCGCCGGCGCCGGCGCGCGCGCCGGCGGCGGCTCGCTCGGCCCGGGCGGTCGTGCCCGCGCCCGGTGGCGCACGGTGGGTAATAGGGCGTCGGTCTATGGGCGCGGCTGGGGCAATGTGCGGCCTCCGCGCGGCCGACGCCGACGCCGCCCCCCCCCCAATCCCCAGCCCCTGGCCCCGCTCCCTGTCGGCCGCCGCCGCCGTGCAGACCGCGGGCGCGCCCGCGCCCGCGGTCGCGCCCGGCGGCGCCCCCCGCGTGCGCTTTGCGCCGTCGCCGACCGGCAACCTGCACGTCGGCGGCGCGAGGACCGCCCTGTTCAACTACCTGTACGCCAAGAATGTGGGCGGGAAATTGATTCTGCGGTGAGAGAGGAGGGAGGAGGAATGAGGGGGAGAGGGCCGTCGTCGCCGCGCCGCGCGCCTCCGCCCACCCCTCTCCCCCCTCAGCATCGAAGACACCGACGCCGCGCGCTCCACCAAAGAGTCGGAGGACGCTGTCCTGCGCGACCTGAAGTGGTTGGGCATCGAGTGGGACGAAGGCCCCGACGCGCCGGGCGCCGCGGGGCCGTACAGGCAGTCGGAGCGCACCGCCCTGTACCGCGACTTCGTCGACCGCCTTGTGACCGACGGCAAAGCGTACCCCTGCTTTTGCACGGACGAGGAAATCACGGCGATGAAGGAGGAGGCGGCCGCCAAATCGCTGCCCCCGATCTACCGCGGCAAGTGGGCGTCGGCCCCCGCGGCCGACGTCGCGGCCGAGCTGGCTGCCGGCACGCCGCACTGCTTCCGGTTCCGGGTGCCGCCCGGGCAGGAGGTGGTGGTCAAGGACGCGGTGCGCGGGGACGTGACCTTTAACACCGACGCCGTCGGCGATTTCGTCGTCCTCCGCTCCAACGGCCTCCCCGTCTACAATTTCTGCGTCGCCATCGACGACGCCCTCATGGGAATCACCCACGTTATCCGCGCCGAGGAGCACCTGCCCAACACGCTGCGGCAGCGCCTGGTGCTTGCCGCGCTCGGCTTCACGCCGCCGGCCTATGGCCACGTGTCGCTCATCCTGGCGCCCGACAAATCCAAGCTGTCGAAACGGCATGGCGCGACGTCGGTGGGCGAGTTCAGGGAGCAAGGGTTTCTCGCGGACGCCATGATCAACTACCTCGCGCTCCTCGGCTGGAACGACGGCACCGAGCAAGAGATCTTCACGCGGGACGAGCTCTTCTCCAAGTTCTCCCTCGACCGCATCACTAAGTCGGCCGCCGTCTTCGACGTGGCCAAGCTGCGCTGGATGAACGGGCAGCATTTGCGCGCGCTGGGGGATGGGGACCTGATCCCTCTCCTGGGCTCCGCCTGGGTCGAGTCGGGGCTCGTGCGGGAGGCCGACTCGGAGTTTGTGCGGGCGGCCGCGGCGGTCGTCAAGACGTCGCTCGAGGTAAGGAGGCCGAGGGGAGGGGGTGATGGGGTCGCCGCCCGCCCCCACCCGCCACCCAACCACCCACCCACCCCTTTCTCTCTAGCTCGTCACCGACGCCGACGTCGAGCTGCGCAAGCTCCTCTCCTACCCCCTGGCCGACACACTGGCGTCCGGCGCCGCCACCGCCATCCTGGAGGACGACTTTGCGGCCGTCGCCGCTGCCACCGTCGCGGCAGCCGACTCGGGCGACCTCGCCACCGCTGTCGCCGCTGCCGACGGCTACAAGGGCTGGGTCAAAGCGCTGGGCAAAGCCCAGGGGCGCAAGGGCAAGCGCCTGTTCATGCCGCTGCGCCTCGCGCTCACCGGGCGCACGCAGGGGCCGGAAGTGGGCGACCAGCTGGCCGTGCTCGCGGCCGCGAGCGGCGCCGTGGCCGACGCGGGCGCGCTCGTGCCGCTGGCCGACCGGGTCGAGGCGCTGCGCACGTGGCTGGCGGCGCAGTAAGAGAGAGAGGAGGTGGTGTTGGTGGGGTTACTGTGACGAGGGCTGGCGGTGTCGCGGCTCGGCGCTCGTTTGTCTCTCGACCGCCGCCCCCCCCATATCATGACTTGTTGGCCGCCACCTTGTATATGTACAGCCCCAGCGCCAGCAGGATCGCCAGCAGGGTGATGTCCAGGCAGAAATTGCGCGACGTGCGCAGCTGGAGAGGAGAGGAGAGGGGCGGTGAGCGAGGCGCGGCGGCCGAAACCTCCCCCACCCCCCCTCCCCTCCCCTCCTTCTCTAACCGAAACCAGCAGCCCGGTCATCCTCTTATTGCTCTGCTTGATGTTGGACGACGCCTCCCCCACCTTGTCGTCGATGGCGACGGCTAGGACGGCCTGCGCGTCGAGCGCGGCGCCCATCGCGTCGCCCAGGCCGCGCAGGTCGCCAACCCCCCGCTCGATGTCGGCCAGGACGGCGTCCTGGCACGCGGCCGCGGCGTCGACGTCCTGGGAGGAAGAGGAGGGGGGAGGGTAGTGGCCGAAAGGGGAACAATGAACGACGAGGCGCTGAAACACATGTCCTTTTTGTTTCCTCCTAACAAACCTTGCGAAATGCGGTCACAGCCTCGCTCCCCGCGTAGTACCCGTCCGCATCGTGCCGCTTGCCCATCTTGGCCTCGTCCAGCATGACGACGGGGCGCACCTTGCCCTGGCCGGCGGCACGCGGGCGCGGCGGGCCGCCCGCGCCCGCGCGCGGCGCGTGGACGCCGTCGGGCACCGCCGTGACCGCGTCCCGCGCGGCCGCCGTGCGCGCCTCGCGCTCGGCCAGGGCGCCGGGGGGGAGCTTCTTCCAGCCGCGGCGGGCGAGGCGGTCGAGGGCGGGCAGGTCGGTCTCAAAGAGGGCGGCCTTGCCGCGGCTAGAGGGGGTAGGGGGGGCGTGAGCGCAGGTTCGCCCGCCCCACGCCGCCACCACCTCCCCCTTCTCCCTATACCGAATCTCGGCGTTGAGCGCGGCGCGCGTGGCGCGGTCGCCGCCCGCGGCCGCCGCCTCGTCCGCCTTGGCCATGAGCGCAGCTGCCATGACCAGCACCTCGGCCAGGGCCGCGCCGAAGGCGTCGCCGGCGCCTGCGTCGGCATCCCGAGTGACGACATACTTTTCGTACCTGGGAGAGCGGGGAGGAGGGGAGGGGGGCGGGCGTGGGCGCGGCGCGGTCAACGTTTTTCCGCGGACCGCCGCCGGACCCCTGCCCACCACTCTCCACTCCCTCACTTGGAATAGACGACGTTGGTGCGGTCTATGAGCTCGTGGATGGACATCGCCGCGGCCGCGGGCGCGCCCTGCGGCGCGCAGTGCGGCGCGTCCACGTCGGCCGCCCACTCTCCCGGCGCCCTACGCCGGCGCCCCCGCCCAGACGGCGCCCTCCTTGATCACCATGAGCGTCCGCGCCCGCGGCGCCGCCTGAGCGCGCCGCATCGCCCAACCAATCGCGCCTCTGCGCGCGCCGCCCTCGCGCCCCGCCCCGCGATGAGCGCGCTGCGCCGCCTGCTGTCGCGGCGCGACTTGGCGCATAGTGTGGAGCCGACGCTGGCGTGGGCGCGGGCGGCGACCGGCGCCGCGGCGGGCGCCGCGCGGCGCGGCGCGCACGCGCTGGCCGAGCCGGCGGCGGCCGACGCGCCCAAGCGGCGGGGGCGGCCCCCGGGGAGCACGAAAGCGGCCAAGGCGGCCAAGGAGGCCAAAGAGGGGGTGGCCTCGGCGCCCTCGTTGGCGGCGTCCTCGGCGCCTCGGACGCCGCCAACGAGGGCGCCGGCCGCCGCGGGCGAGGCCGCGGCCGCGCCCAAGCGGCGCGGGCGGCCGCCCAAGGTTAAGGCAGAGGAAGGAGGCGAGGCTGCCGCTGCTGGAAGGGTGGCGCCGGTGGACGCGCCGCTCGCGGGCGCGCCTTCCACCTCCGAACTGGCCGCCGCAGCGGCGCCCAAGCGGCGCGGGCGGCCGCCTGGGTCGACAAAAGCGACTGGAGAGGCGGCTCCGGCGGCGGCCGCGGTCCAACCGCCGCTTCCGCCGCCGCCGCCGCCAAAAGCCGCCGCCGCCACCGCGCCCGCCCCCACCTCCGAACCACCCTCTCCCCAACCCGCCATACGTCACCGGCCCTTCAAACCGCGCACCCAGTACTCGGCCGCGCCCGTGGTGGGCGGCGAGGCGGGCGGCGCGTCGATTTTTTACAAGACGCGCCTCTGCCGCGACTGGGAGGCGGCGGGCGCGTGCCCCGCCGGGGCAAGGTGCGGATACGCGCATGGCGAGCGCGAGCTGCGGCCGTCGGTGGACGTGGGAGGAGGGCTGGGGCGGACGCAGGGCGGGAGCGCGCCGCTGCGCGGCAGCGCGGCGCGGCCGCCCCAGCGCGCCTGGCGCGCCGACTGGTCGTCCCTGGACGGTGCGGTCAACGCTGCTGTCGCAGGAAACGCCCCGCCACAACAGCGCCCTCCGTGGCGGCCGCGCGACGCGGGCGACGGCAGCGCGCGCGCTCGCTGGGCGCCGCGCGACGGCGACCGCGCGCCCAGCAGGCACCGGGACGCCCAGGGACAGGCCGACCAGTATGGTCGCGCCCAGGAGGGCGGCTATCAAGACCGAAACGCTGGCCGCTGGCAGCCGCGCGACGCCCCCGCGCCGCCCCCCGCCGAGCGCGTGTGGCGCCAGCCCGACGCCACGCCCTGGCGCGGCGCCGCCGCCCGGCGCGCGCCGCGCGAGGCGCCCGCGCCCGCGCCCGAGGCCAAGGCCAAGGCCAAGGCCAAGGCCAAAGCGGCGCCGGCGCCGGCGCCGGCGCCGCGCGACGTGGCCGTCCCCGCCGGCACGACCCTGCGCCAGCTCGCCCGTCTGCTGGCGGTTGACTTAACCGCCCTCGAGGACACCTTGGCCTCCCTGGACGCGCGCCCCGCGTCGGCCGAGGACGCAGTCGACGCCGACGCGGCCGAGCTCGCCGCGCTCGAGCTCGGCGTCGCGGCGCGCGTCGCGCGCCCGCCGCCCGCCGACGCCGCCCCCCGCCCGCCGATCGTCGCGGTCATGGGGCACGTCGACCACGGCAAGACGACCCTGCTGGACACGCTGCGCAACACGAGCGTGGCGGCGGGCGAGGCGGGCGGCATCACGCAGGCGGTCGGCGCTTTCGAGGTGCGCATGCCCGGCTCGGCCGCCACCATCACCTTTTTAGACACGCCCGGCCACGCCGCCTTCACCGCCATGCGCGCCCGGGGCGCTGCGGGCGCGGACGTGGCGGTGCTGGTGGTCGACGCGCGCGACGGGGTCAAACCCCAAACGCGGGAAGCGATCAAGCACGCGGCCGCCGCGGGCGCGCCCATCGTGGTCGCCATCACAAAGTGCGACCTACCGGACGCCGACCCGGCGCGGGTGCGGGGGCAGCTGCTGGCGGAAGGGGTCGAACTGGAGGCCGCGGGCGGCGCGGTGCAGTGTGTCGAAGTCTCGGCCCGCTCCGGCGCCGGCCTGGCCGATCTGGAGGACGCCCTGCTGCTGCAGGCGGCGACCATGAACCTGGCGGCATCGCCCACCGCGCCCGCGGCGGGCGTCGTGGTCGAGGCGCGCGTCGACCGCGGCGTCGGCCCGGTCGCGACGGTCGTCGTGTCGGAGGGCACGCTCGCTCCCGGCGCGCCCATCGTTGTTGGATGCGAATGGGGGCGGGTGCGGTCCCTGACCGCGCCGGGCGGAGGGGGCGCCGTCTCATCCGCGGGACCCGGGACGCCGGTCGAGGTCGCGGGCCTGCGCGGCGTGCCGTCAGCGGGCGACGCGCTCACCGTCGCGCCCTCGGAAGACCGCGCGCGCCGGCTGGCGGCCGCCCGCACCGCGCGCGCGGCGTCGACGCGGCACGGGGCGAGCGCGGCGGCGGTGAGCGCGGCGGCCGAGGTGGCGGCAGCGGCGGCCGCGGCTGCCGGCGGAGACGCCGACGGCGCCGCCGCCGCCGCCACCACCCCCACCCGCGTCGTCCTGCTCGTCAAGGGCGACACGCATGGCGCGGCGGAAGCCGCGTCGTCCGCGCTCGCCGCGCTCTCGTCGCCGACCGTCCCTGTCGCCGTCGCCGCGTCTGGCGTTGGCCCCGTCTCCCTCTCCGACGTCCAGCACGCGGCCGCCATCGGCGCCACCATCGTCGCGTACGGCGTGCGAGCCGGGGGCGCCGCCATCGAGCGCGAGGCGCGGCGCACCGGGGTCGGCGTCTTGGCGCACCGCGTTATTTACGCCCTGGTCGACTCCGTCGCCGCCCTCGCCGCCGGCGCCGCGCCCGCGACCGCGGTGGAGACAGTGGTGGGCACGGCGACCGTAGTCGCCCTCTTCCCCGTGTCCAAGGGCGGCGCCGTCGTCGCGGGCGTGCGCGTGACCGACGGCGCGCTCGCCAAGCAGGCCACCTTTCGCGTGCGCCGCGGGGGTGTCGTGGTGTTCGAGGGCGCGGCCTCCTCCCTGCGCCGCCACAAGCTGGACGTGGAGCGGGTGGGTGCCGGCTCCGAGTGCGGGCTGCTCCTCGACGGCTTTGCCGGCGCGCGCGCGGGCGACGTCGTGGAAGCCGTCGCCGTCGAGTACGTGGCGCGCGTCGCGGCTGACGTGCTGGGGGATGCGGCCGCGGCGTCCGCGTGACGGTCTTGGTGTCGGGGGGCGTCGCGGTGTGTGTAGCAAGGACGTGAGGCAAAGCGAGCGGCGGGCGGGGGTCTGGGTCGCTCCTCTTCTCCCTTCTGCACAGCCACCACCATGGCGACCGCCCCGCCCCCTCTACCCCTGCCCGACCCTTCCTCCAGCAAGCGTCTCACGTCGCTGGCCGACGTCTCGCGCGCGCTCGCCGACGTGGGCGCGCGCGAGCGCGCGATCGACGCGCGGCTCGACTCCCTGCTGGCCGGGCGGGCCGCCCTGGAGGCGCGCTTGGCGCGCGTGGTGGACGACACGGCCGAGGTGGGTGGGAGGTGGATCGGGCGGGGGCGGCAGCGGGGCCGACCGACGATTGGAACGTTGGGCGCCCATCCCGCCCCTCTCCCTTCTCTTCAGGACCTGGCCACACTGCGCGCGGATGCCCAGTCCTTGGCCGACGGCATCACCGGCACCGCGTCCCTGGCCGAGCGCGTCTCACGCGCCGTGCGGCAGCTCGACGCCGCCCAGTCGCGCGTCAAGGAGACGCTGACCCACATCGACGCTGCCGTGGGGCGCGCGGAAGCTGTGGAAGGTCTGCGGTCCGCGCTGGTGGCGGAAGATTACGAGGGCGCGGCGGCGCGGGTTGCTGCGTTTCGCGACCTGGAAGCCCGCTTCCTCGCGGGCGGCGCGGGCGCGGACGACAGGCAGCTGCGGGAGCAGCGCCAGGTAAGTGTTGATGGGATGTGGGGAGGTGGAGGGCGGTGGTGGGCGCGAGGCAGGCGTAGGGCGTTCATCTCATCCCCCTCTCTTCCTCTCCTCCCCTTCTAGGCCGTCGCCGCCGCCCGCGACAAGCTCCTCGCCGTCGTCCACGCCCGCCTGGAAGTCGCGTCCCGCGCGGGCGACCACGAGGGCGTCGTCCGCTTTGTGCGCCTGCACGGCCCGCTCGGCGTGCCCGACGGCCTCGCCTGGTTTGCCGCCTACTTGCGCCGCCTGGTGGCCGACCGCGCGGCGGAGAGCTACACCGTGTTGATGGAGGGCGCGAGTAAGTTTTTTTTGCGGTGGCTCTGGGGCGAGGGCGGCGGCGAGAGTCGGGGGCGGCCGCGCACCCCCCCCCCGCTTTCGGCCCCCGCCCCCCAATTTTTCGATCCCACCCCGCCCCCTCCAACCCCCTCCATCACCCCGCACAGACCGTCAAGGCACCGATTTCGTGACCGCGCTCACCGACCTCTTCCGCGACGTCGGCGGCGCGCTCGACGCCAACCGCGCCGTCGTCGCCGACGCCTACGGCCCCGCCGCCGGCCTCGACCTGGCGCGCGCTCTGCACGAGGAGGTGGATGACCACGGCGCTCGCATCCTGAAGCGCTACTGCGAGCACCGGCGCCTGGACGCGCTCGTCGCTGCGGCCGTAGCGGCCGCGTCGCCCGACAAAAACCACCCCGCGACCCCTGGGCCCCCGGCCGACCCGCGCGCGGTCGAGGAATACTTGGAGGAGGTGCTCGTGCTCTACCAACGGTGCGAGGAGTACAACCAGTACTTGCTGGCGGCCATGGCCGACGCGGTCGCGCCCGACCCGCTCGGGCCGACGCGCGAGCACGCCTTTCGCTCGGGCGATTTCAACGTCACCGTCCGCGAGCTCGTGTCGCACTACATCAATTTGGTGTGTTGCAGGGGTGTGTGGGGGACGATGGGGAGGGCGGCGTGGAGCAACCGCCGACGCCACCCCCCCCTCTTCAGGAGGAATTCTATGCCGAGCAAAACGTGCGCACCGCGGTCGACATCGACGACTGGACGCCCGGCGCGCCCCTGACGAGCATGGTGGACGACGTCTTCTTCATCGTGCAAAAGTGCGGCCGGCGCGCGCTGGCGACGGGCAATGTGCAGTGCGCGTGCGCGGTGCTGACCGCGGGCAACGGCCTGCTGGCGTCCGATTTGAAAGCGGCTCTCGACGCCAAGTGGAAGGTAGGATGCCTGGATAGAGATGCGCCGCATGGGAGGAAACGCGGAGCAAGCAGACGTCGAGCGGCGGCGTTGCGGCGGAGTCGAAAACGCCGCACTCGACCTCTCCCGCACACACAGCCCGCCGCGTTGCGCCTCTCTCAACTCCTGGGCGCCGCCCTGGACGGCGACCCCGGTACGGGCGACGAAGCCGCGGGGCAGACCGCGCTGTTCAACAACGTAGACGCGAGCGCGCAGTGAGTGCGGAGTTTTGAGGGGAAGGGTGGAGCCGCTTTTGCCCTTGCGTTTGCCACACACTTTGGCGCACAATCGTCGCGATGTGCGTGCGACGCACTGTGCGGAGGACAGTGCCAACCACACAACGCTCTCGCAGGTACACGCTCAAGCTCAAACAGGATTTCGAGTGCGTCGCAGCCGACGCCTTTCCCGCTCCCGGCGATATCGATCGCATTCAATCCATCCTCGCGGACATGAACAAGACCGCGGGTGACCTGGAGGCGATCGTGGGGCGCCTGGTGGAGCAGGCGAGCAACGTGCTGCAACCCCGCATCAGGTAAGCCCGCTAGCGCCGCATTGTGGTCCGTCGTTGGCATTGCGCCGCACGCTGCGCCTTTGCAAAACCCATGCGACGCATTCACTCCACCCTCATTACAGGCCAACGCTGGACGAAGCCGCCGCGGCCTCCTACGAACTGGGCGAACAAGAATTCGCCGCCAATGAGCTGGCCGAGACCTGGGTGCAGCGCCTGCTTGCGGTGTTGCTCACCTGCTTCGAGTTTGTGCAGCCTATGCTGTCGCCGGGGCTGTATGAGGCGTTGGTGGATGCGACGTTGGACAAGGTGAGTTGCATTGGTCCGTTGTGGCCAGTTGCGGCGTTGCGTTCGCCGCGCTGTTGCGGAGGTGTGTGGATGGCCATGGTTGCGTCGCACGGCGGCGAGACTGGGGTGAACGCAAGCCGCATGGCGCCGCGCGCACAATTTGGGGCTGCCCTCGACCGCCCCCTCCTTCCCCACCTCGACCGCCTTCTCTGCTCTCCCACTGACGCCCACCCCCTCACAACCCTCTACACAGATTGTCGACCGTCTGGAGGCCCTGCTCCGCCTCAAGCGGTTCAACATGCTTGGCGGCCTGCAGCTCGACCGCGACGTGCGCGCCCTGGTCTCGACCCTGGCCGACGTGACCCAGCGCTCGGTGCGCGACAAATTCGCGCGCCTGTCGCAGATCGCCACCATCCTGTCGCTCGAGTCGGTGGACGAGCTGCGCGAGCTGTGGGGCGCCGACAGCGCGGCGTCGGTCACGTGGCGGCTGACCGAGACCCAGGTGCGCGAGGTCCTCTCCCAACGCTTTGACTTTGACCAGGCCGCCATTTCCATGCTGAACTTGTGATGAGAGGGGGCGGAAAGAGGCGCGGGGAGGGAGGGCGCGCTGTCGGGAGGCGGGCACTCGTTATTGGTGTCGTGTTTTGGGGCGTGCACACCGTGGTCGCAATTTCTATGCCGTCTCCTCTCCCCCGCTGGCGTTTTTGGTTGCTTACAGTGCGATGCGGAGGGCAGCGGCCAGCGAAGCGCGCTTCGAAAAACTGGGTCTCGGCTGGGCGCCGCTCCCCCTAGCCGCTCTTCTTCCCCCCCGACCCTCTCTCCCGCGCCTCTCCGCTGCTCCTCGCCCTCGTTTAAGTCTCATAATCACATGGTGCACCCCCAAAATGGCCCACCATCACGCCCGCACGGCCTTGCCCTTGCGCGCCGCCGCGGCTTCACTGCCGTCCTCGTGGGCCAGCGTCACCCGCGCGTCGGCGCCCGATGCCTCCTCAAGGTCGGACCCCCAGCCGAGAGCCAGCAACGCCGCCAAATCGCCGACGACACACAGGGCCAGCCCCGCGACGAGTGACGGCGCGAGGCGCTCGCGCGTGCACAGGTGAAACAAGAGCGACCCGCCCGCGGCCGCCAGCGCGCCCACGGCCGCCGCGCGGCCGCGCGCGAGCCAAGTGGCGCGCGAAATCGCGACGCACGCAATCGCAACCGCCACCAATTGCGGCGCAAAAGCCAGCAGGGAGACGGTGGTGAGCGCCGACGCGGCGTAGTCGCCCGCCTGCTGCGCGGTGGCGGCCGTCAGCTGGCCTACGACGCCAGCCAACAGGCCCAGGCCGGCCAGGACGAGGCCGACGATGGCAACGACGCGTTGGGGGAGGGCGGACCGGTCGGCGTCGCCCGAGCGCGCGGCGCGCACGCCCAGGGCGGCCATCAGGCCCCAGTCGGCGACCGAGCACAGCGCGGCGCCGGCCAGGAGGGAGCCGCCCGCGCCGGGGCCGTAGGGGGGGAGGGCACGGACCAGGGTCATGGTGGAGACGGCGGCGAGGAGGCCGACGGCCGCGAGGCGGGCGCGGCCGTACGCCGCGCCGGCGCTGGGCGGCCACAGCGCGACAGCCGCCAGGCCGAACGCGGCCGCCTGCAGGCACACCTCCCAAAAGGCCGCGCCCACGGTGGGCAGGACGAGCGCGACGTCGGCGTGGGCGAGCTCGCCCGAGCGCACGCCCGCGCCCGTGGCCAGGGCGAGCCAGCCGACGGACCCGACCGCCAGGCAGGCGGCGCCCACGCGGCGAAATGCGGGCACGAGCGCGTCGCCGGTCGCGCCCGCGGTCGCGTGCGGGCGCGCGCCGAGCGCAGCGACGGCCGCGAGCGCGGCCGCCGCCGCGCCGCACGCGCCCACCGCGGTCGTCGTCGACCTCGGGCCGGCGCCGACCGCGCTAAAGTCGGACGCCACGATGGCGACGTAGAGTAAGCCGGCGTAGGCAAGGGCAGCGGAGCCGACGGCGGGCAGGCGGGCGGCGGCGGGTTTGGCGACCGCGACGCAGGTGACAATGAGCGCCACCGCCGCCACGCCCAACGCCACCCACACCGCCAGCAAGTGCAGCGAGGCCAGGCCGCGGCCGGCGGCGTGCTCGCGCTGCAGGCCGGCCGCGCCGCCCAGGGTCACGACCCAAAAGCCGGCCAGGGAGGCGGCCGCGACGCACGAGAGGGTGCGCCAGGTGGAGCTTAAGGCGTGGCGTGTTGGACGAGGTTTGTTGGAGGGAGGAGGCGGGCGCGGGGGCGCCGCATGCAGGCGCGCGCGCGCCGCGCCCACGCTGCGGCGCGCTGCTTACCTCATGCTGGACCGGGGTGGGGCCTTCGGTGGCCGGGGCGGTGTCGGCGAGGGGAGAGGAGCGCGCACCGCGGGCGGGCGGCGGTGTGAGGGCGCGCCCAACCGCGCGGCCCGGCCCACGCTCTTCTCTCTCGGCCTCTGTCACAGCCCGTCGTCGCTCAAACCGACTCCGCCTCCTCCCTCCACTCACTGCGCCGCGGCCACCGTCTCCGTTTTTTCTATCGCCCGCACGCAGTCGGCCAACGACGCGCCGCGGTCCATCGCGCCGCACAGCGCCTCGTACTCGGCGTCCCGGTCGCGCAACAGTTTGGCCGCCGTCCACACCGCCCACCGGGTCGCGTTTTGCTGGGCCGACGGCGACAGGGGCGGGCGCGCGCGGTTGAGCACTTTTTGGAGGTCAAACAGGTCGGCCGTCTGACCGACGACCGTCTCCGACCACCGCCCCTCGCCCGCCACGCCCGCCATGGCGGCCACGGCGTACGTGTTGAGGGCGGCGTCGTCCAGGAAGCCTTCGATGAGGCGTTTCGCTTAAAGTTGGGAGGAGGGTGAGAAGGTGAGTTTTTGTTTTTGTTTTTTATCGGGCCCACCCCGCCCACCAATCCTCCCTCCCCTACCTTCCTCCGCTTCCGCGACGTCGGTGTGCGACGACCCAATGTCCAGCGAGTAGCCGGCGACGGGCAGGCCGAGCAGGTAGGACACGAGAAAGTGGGCGGCCTCGTGCCGGCGCACGCGCTCGCGGTAGTCGGGGAAGACGCGGGAGAATTTGTCGGTCGCCCACGTGAGAAGTTGGGGGGCGGTGGAGCCCTGAAGAGGTGGGAGAGGTGGGGAGAGGTGGGGGCGCGGACTGCGGCGGAGCTCGGCCCGCCACGCGACCCTCCCTTCACCCCTCCTCACCACGGCGAGCACGACGATCGGAATGCCCCCCACCAAATACGCCCCAAACCCGCCCCAATCGCCGGGCAGCTGGCCCACGAGAACGGCGGCGGCGGACGAGCCGAGCACGGTCGTCGCGAGAAACGCGGCGTCGTTGCGCACAGACGGGACGGCCACTTTTTCGGGATCTTTGATGCCCACCTGGCGCAACTCGCCCAGCATGATGTTGCGGCGCGTCAGGGAGCCGTCGGCGCGCGCGGAGCCAAACTTAGGGATAGCGTTCTCCGCGCTCAGCGCGGCTAGCGCCGCCTTGACGTCCTCGCCGTAGGCCAGCTTTTCGCTAGGGGGCGCCTTGGCCCGGGCGGCCGCCACGTCGTCTAGGCCGGCCCACAAAGAGGCGGAGGAGGTGGCGCGGAGGGGCTGCGTGCGCGCGCGGGGGCGCGCCACCGGCAGTTGGACGCCGCGGGGAGTAGGGGGCGCGCGGGCGCGCATGGCGGCGATGCGGGGGCGCGAATGCGGGGCGCCCGGGGGGCGGGGCGGCAGTGAGAGTGCTCCGCGGCCCGCCGCAGACCGGCGCCGGCGGCGGCCGTCCCGGCGCCGCCATGGCGGGCAGCGACGTGAGTCCCGGCGCGCGATGATAGTTTGGGCGTGCGCCGTCCCGCAGCGAAGCGAGCGACGAGCGGCGGCGGCAGACGCGCGCGGCCGCCCACCCCCCTCCTCCTCTCTCCCTCAGGCCAAGCTCGCGGCCGTCGCCGAAATCGTGGCCGAGCTCACCGCGTCGCTCAAGGACGGGCGGGACGTCAACCTGAACGCGGTCAAGCAAGAGGTAAGGAGAGGGAGAGGGGAGGAGGTCGGCCGACCGCGCGCGCCACCCCACCCCACTCCCACTCCCCCATCCCTAGGCCTCGCGCCGGCACGGCCTGAACAAAACCCCCAAACTCGTCGACATCATCGCGGCCGTCCCCGAGGAGGCGCGCGCCCTGCTGCTGCCGCGCCTGCGCGCGAAACCCGTGCGCACCGCGTCGGGCGTTGCGGTCGTCGCCGTCATGTCCAAGCCGCACCGGTGCCCCCACATCGCGACGACGGGCGCGATTTGCATCTACTGCCCCGGCGGGCCGGATTCCGACTTTGAGTACAGCACGCAGTCGTACACGGGGTACGAGCCGACGTCGATGCGCGCCATCCGCGCGCGCTACGACCCGCGCGCCCAGGCGCGGGCGCGGGTGGATCAACTGCGCCGCCTGGGCCACGCCGTGGACAAGGTGGAGTTTGTGCTCATGGGCGGCACGTTTCTCTCGCTCCCCGCCGACTACCGCGACTGGTTTGTCCGCGGCCTGCACGACGCGCTCTCGGGCCATGCTTCCGCCTCTGTCGCGGAAGCCGTGGCCTACGGGGAGGTCGCCCACACAAAGTGCGTCGGGCTCACGATCGAGACGCGCCCCGACCACTGCTCCCGCGCGCACCTGTCCTCCATGCTCTCCTACGGCTGCACCCGCCTCGAGATCGGCCTCCAGTCCACGTACGAGGACGTGGCGCGCGACACAAACCGGGGGCACACCGTGGCCTCGGTCGCGCGCTGTTTCGCCGACGCGAAAGACGCGGGCTTCAAGGTCGTCGCCCACATGATGCCCGACCTCCCGCACGTGCCCGCGTGGCGCGACCTGGAATCGTTTCGCGAGTTTTTCGAGTCGCCCGACTTCCGGGCCGACGGCCTCAAAATCTACCCGACGCTCGTCATCCGCGGCACCGGCCTCTACGAACTCTGGCGCAAGGGCCTGTACCGCAACCACCCGCCGGCCGTCCTGGTCGACCTCGTGGCCCGCATCCTGGCCATGCTGCCGCCGTGGGTGCGCGCGTACCGGGTGCAGCGCGACATCCCCATGCCGCTCGTCACGTCGGGCGTCGAGCACGGCAACCTGCGCGAGCTGGCGCTGGCGCGGGCCGGCCAACTCGGCCTGCGCGTGCGCGACGTGCGCACGCGCGAGGCGGGCATCCAGCGCCTGCACGGCGGGGTCGCCGCGGCCGACCTCGAGCTCGTGCGCCGGGATTATGCGGCCAGCGGCGGCTGGGAAACCTTTCTCGCGTACGAAGACCCGAGGAGGGACGTGCTCGTGGCCCTGCTGCGTTTGCGCAAGCCGCGGTCCGACCCCGCGGCCGACGCGACTCGCCAACCCGCGCTGCGCGGCGCCGTCTCGATCGTGCGCGAGCTCCACACCTACGGCGCCGCCGTCGCCGTGCACGCGCGCGCATCCAGCGAGGACCGGCACCAGCACCGGGGGTATGGCACGCTGCTCATGGAGGAGGCGGAGAGAATCGCGCGACACGAACACGGGTCGGACCGCGTTGCCGTCATCTCCGGCGTCGGCACCCGGGCCTACTACCGGCGGTTGGGGTATGAGCTGGAGGGGGCGTACATGGTCAAGCGGTGGGGGGTGGGGGGTGACGTGTCGCAGTGAAAAGACTCTCTCTATCCAAGCCCGACGGGCGTCGTTGCCACACCCGCTCCCGCCACCCCGCGCCCGGCTCTCCGGCCCCCCCTCCGCCCCCAAAAGGGACGCGGCACGAACATTTCGCGCAAAGTAGACCAAGCCGGGCGCACTTTGCGCACCCCCGCTCACCGCCGCACGCCCATCGTGCCAATCTAGCCAACCACATCGCCGCAACGGCCCCCGCCGTCCCCGCGCGCCACACTCTTCACCCACGCATCTGCCAACCATGTCGCGTCGCACTTTCACCCTCCTCTTTGCCGGCGCCGGCGCCCTGACCGGCACCTTGCTCGGCGTCGCCCTCTTTGCCGCCCCCGCCTTTATGGCCGCCGCCGACGACACGCTGAGAGACGTCAAGAACAAAGCCCTGGCCGCCGTCATCCGCGCGCCGTCGGCCGCGGCGAAAGATTACAACACCCTCGTGCGCAAGCTGCACCCCGACATCCAGAAGAAGCTCTACGACCGCCGCAAGCTGATCGCGGAAGCTGAGAAAGCGATGGCCGAAGGGCGCGCCCCGTGCAAGCACGACTGCTCGTCCGCGGCGTCTCACTTTTGCGCGGTCAAGGCGGGCGTGTGCATGATCAAACCCCTATGCCGCCGCTCCGAGACGCTGGACGCGCTGCGGGCGGTGGTGGAAGGCAAGCGTCCCCTGCCGCCGACGCCGCGCGCGGTGAAATGGATCCCCGCCAACTACACCGGGACGCGTCCCCCGCTGCACCCGTCGGCGCGCAAGCTGGTGCGGCAGGTGGCGGGCGCGCACGGCGGCATTCCCGGTCGCTCCGCGTGAAAGGGCGGCGCGAGGGTGTGGGGCGGCCGCGCGGCGACCCGGCGCGGTCGCCGCGCGGCTGCACCCGAGTCCCTTCCTGCCTCGCCCCAGCCAGACTCCTTCTCTGGCGGGGCGAGGCCCATAACAAATTTTGCGAGCGTGGCGGGCGGGCGGCGACCTTTGGTCGTTCCCCGGCCGCCACGCGCCGCCGGCCGCCGCCGCTGCGCGCGCGCGCAGCGGCGGCCGCCGGCCGTTTTTGAGTCCCGCCCCTCGACGCTCCCCATTCATGTGCTCTCTTGCACGGTCCTGCTTTGTCCCCGTTTTTTGGTTTGCCCGTTTTTGTTTTGTGGCGCGGCATCTGTGAACCAGCGCTCGCGGCCGCCGCTCGACGAGGGCCGCCCACACCGCCGCAATGCGGGCCCGCCCTTCTCCCCGCCCCGCGCGCGCCGCGTTCACCATGCCCACTCTCCCCCCTCTCTTTGGCGGCCGCGCCGCCGCCGACCGGCGGGACGCGGCCAAGGCCGCCCTGCTCGCGGCGGTCGCGCCGCTCGCGCGCGGCGCGGCCGCGACCGACGCCCAGAAAGCCTACGTCGCTTCCAAGTTTGCCGCGCTGGAGAAGCTGAATCCGACGCGCGCGCCCCTGGCCGCGCCGGAGCTCAACGGGCGGTGGAAGCTCTTGTACACGACGTCGGCCGGCATCCTCGGCACGGCGCGCCCGCCTCCTTTCCGCCCGTTCGGCCCCATCTATCAGCTGCTGGACGGCCCGAATATGAAGGCGCAAAACCGGGAGGTGAGAAAGAGGGAGAGATCGAGGGAGGGAGAGAGATCGAGGGAGAGAAAGTCGGTGCGCGAGCCCACCTCCTCCTCCTCTCTCTCCTCTCTCAGACCTTCCCCTTTTTCAACCGGGTCGACGCCGCGCTCACCCCCCAATCCCCTTCCCGCGTGGGCGTCCAGTTTCTGACTTTTCACATTCTCGGCCTCATTCCGGTCAAGGCGCCGCCGACCGCGCGCGGCCAGCTCGACATCACCTACCTCGACGCCACCCTGCGCCTCTCCCGGGGGGACAAGGGCAACCTGTTTGTGCTGGCCATGGACGAACCCAAGGACAGGCCGTGATGGGGAGGGGGGGGAGAGGGGGAGAGCAAGAGAGAAGAGGGGTGCAGTGCAAGAGCCGTCGGATCACACACACGCCACCACCCCTCCCCCCGCTCTCTCTCAATACCGGTATTTGGTCGAGTAGTCTTTCGGGGAGACAACCAGCCCCCGCCCCTTGCGCGCGCCGACGTACACCGTTTCAACGATGTCGACCAACTCTTGCTTGTCGGTCAGCGCCCACCCGATCTTGTTGTTGTTGCCGGTGCCCAGGTCGACCATGATGTGCTTGTTGCGAAAGAAAAACATGGTGGAGCAGGGGTCGTAGAGCTCGTACATCTCGTTGAAGTCGGGGACTTCTGAAATGTCGACCAAGTACACGACCGCGAAATTTTTGACGCGCTCCGCGACCGACGCCAGCACCTCGTCCTGCTGCATGCAGGTTTCGTCGTGGTCGAGGCCGAACCGGATGACGACGACGCGGTCCTGCTCCTGAAGAGACAGAGGGAGGGAGGGTGGCGGTGTCGGCGGTGGCGCCTTCTCTCCACCTCTCCAACCTCGCGCCGCCCCTCCACCCACGCACCGAGAGGATGGCTTGGTCGACCGCGTAGCCGTTGTGCAGGTGAGGGAGGAGGTACGACATGGCGGGAGGAGGGGCGGTGCTGGCGCGCGCGCGCGCGGGGCGGGCGAGGCGCGGCGGAGACGCCGGGCGCCGCGCGGGCTGCGGGAGCGCAAGTGGCGAAGAGTGGAGCGCTGCGTCGCCGGCGCCGATGCAGACCCGCCCTCTCTTGCGCCCCGCTGTCCCTCGACCTGCCAACGGCCGCCCAGCATGCAGGCCACCCGTTCCGCCATCAACCGCGCCCTGGCCGGTCGCGCTGCGGCCGGCGGCGCGGCCGCCGCGGCCGCGGCGCCGGCGACCGCGCACGCGTCGGTCGCTGCGCCGCCCGCGCCCGCGGACGCGGCGGCGGGCGGCGGCGGCGGTTGTTCCGACATCGCGGTGCAGGTGGGGAGAGCGGGTGGAGGGCGAGGGCGGCGAGGGCGGCACGCGACGCGCCCGACCCCGCGCCCCCCTCCAAGCCGTCTCTCACGCCCGACGCCTGGGCCGCCGTCACCGCGCACGACGTCGCCGCCGTCGTGGACGCGGTCACCGCCCGCCTGGCGCCGCTGCCGATGGCGGTGGCGGCCGCCAGCTTCGACCTGTCGTCTGACGACGAGTCCGCCGAGGGCTGGACGCTGGCCCCTCCTCCCCCATCCGCCCAGGCCCAGGCCCAGCGGGCCGCGTTCAAGGCGACGCTCACCGCCCTGCTCAATGACGCCGGCGTGCGCGCCGCGTGCGGCGACGCGCTCGCGGCGGACCCTTCCTTTCGCGCGCTCGTCGACGCGGCCGCCGGCCCCGGCGCCTCGGTCGAGCTCGACTCTCTGCTCCCGCCAGCGGCTGCCGCGGCCATGGGCGCGCCCGACACGGGCGACCCGCTGGGCGACGTCGCGGCGGCGGTCGCCGACGCGCTCGCCGCGGTCGCCGCGCGCGTCGCGCGCCACGCGGCCGCCGCGGGCGAGCTCGTGGGCGACGCGTTCCAGGCGCTGGTCAGGGCGGTGTTGCGTGTTGGCGGGCGGCAAGGGCGGCAAGGGCAAGGGCGCGCGCGGCGCCCGCGCGCTCCTGCCGCCGCCGCGCGCGACTGGGGCGACCTCCTCACGATTGTCGCCATGGCCGCCGTCGCCGTCCTGGCCGTCGTGCGCGGGCTGCCGCCTCCCCGCCGCGGCGTGGCGTGAGGGAGAGAGAGGGGCCGGGGCGGCGCGTGCAAACCGGCGCCCGTCGCCCGGCGCCACCGACCGACCCGTGCTGCGCCCTCACACGCCCCTCGCCCGCCGCCATCACTGCCCCCCGCCACCGCCCTCCTTGTCGTACCACGTGTCCAGCGTCTTGGCCGTCACCCGGCGCAACACTTCCCGGGGGAAGATGCGGAGGAGCGACCACGCGAGGTCGAGCGACTGTTGAATCGTGCGCGCCTCGTACGCGCCCTGCGAGACAAACTTGGATTCGAACGCTTCCAGGAACTCCAGGTAGAGCAGGTCCTCCGGCGACAGCGCTTCCTCGCCGACGACCGCGCGCATGGCGACCACGTCTTTGCCGATCGCGTAGCACGCGTAGAGCTGGTTCGACACTTCCGAGTGGTCGGCCCGCGTCATCCCTTCCCCGATCGCCGACTTCATGAGCCGGGACAGGCTCGGCAGCACGTTGATGGGGGGGTACACTTGGCGGTTGTGCAGCTGGCGGTCGACGTACACCTGGCCCTCGGTGATGTACCCCGTCAAGTCCGGGATGGGGTGCGTGATGTCGTCGTTGGGCATGGTGAGGATGGGGAGCTGGGTGATGGACCCCTTGCGGCCCACGATGCGGCCGGCGCGCTCGTAGATGGTGGCTGGGAGAAAGGGGGGGGGGGGGCCCGCCCCCCGCCGCCCCCCGCGGGGGGGGGGGGGGGGGGGGGGGGGGGGGGGGGGGGGGGGGGGGGGGGGGCCCCCCCGGCGTCGGCGCCCTTTTGATCCCGCATCCCGCCCTCGCACCCCTGACTCTCTCTCTCTACTATCATACCGAGATCCGTGTACATGTACCCGGGGTACCCGCGCCGCCCCGGCACCTCCTCGCGCGCGGCCGACACCTCGCGCAGCGCGTCGGCGTACGACGACATGTCGGTCAGGATGACGAGCACGTGCTTGCCCAGCTCGTAGGCGAGGTACTCCGCGGTCGTCAGCGCCAGGCGCGGCGTGATGATGCGCTCGATGGTGGGGTCGTTGGCCAGGTTCAGAAACAGGACTGTGCGGTCCATCGACCCGTTTTCCTCGAAGTCGGCCCGGAAAAAGTGGGCGGTCTCCATGTTGACGCCCATGGCGGCAAAGACGATGGCAAACTCGTCGTCGTTGTCGCCGCTGCCGGCCGCCGCGTCGTCGCCGAGCAGGTCCGCCTCCTTGCCCTCTTTCTTCCCCTTCCCTTTCTTGACCAGGCCCGCCTGCCGACAAATTTGGGCCGCGATGTCGTTGTGCGGGAGGCCGGCGGCGGAAAACAGGGGAATTTTTTGGCCGCGCGCGATCGAGTTCATGACGTCGATGGTGGAGATGCCCGTCTGGATCATCTCCTCGGGGTACGTGCGCTCTGCCGGGTTGATGGACGCGCCGTTGATGTCGCGAAACGCTTCCGCGAGCACGGGCGGCCCGCCGTCGACGGGCGCGCCGGACCCATTAAAGGCCCGCCCCAGCATGTCGCCCGACACGGGCGTGCGCAGCACCTCGCCCGTGAATTCCAGGGATGTGCCGCGCGTGTCAACGCCGGACGTGCCCTCGAAAATCTGGACGACGGCTTTCGTGCCGTCGACCTCGAGCACCTGGCCCCGACGCATGGAGCCGTCACCCAGGCGCACGTTGACGATCTCGGCAAACATGGGGCGCTGAAGAGGAGGGAGAGGGAGGGGAGGGGTCGGCGGCGAGGTCGGGGCCGCGCGCGGCGCGCCGCGCCCTACCCTCCCCTTCTCACACCTTGACGTGCTCCACGATCACGAGCGGGCCGCTCACGCCGGCCACAGTGGCGTACTCTGGGGAAAGCAAAGGGCGGCGTGGGCGCGGCGCGGCGATGGGGGCGCGGCCGCGCCCTCCTCGCGCCCGCGCCCGCAGCCTGCCCGCCGTCCCACCCCCATCATCCACTTACCCAGGCGAGGTTCCACCACATAGTCCCGGGCGGCGGCGTCCAGCTGCGCCTTGAAGCCGTCGCCAAAGGCGAGCGCGCCATCGCCGCCTGCGGGGCGCGCGGGGGCGGCCGTCCCGCCCGTCATGGTGTGGTCGAGAGGCAGGAGCCGGCGGGAGGGGGCACGCCGGGCGGGAGGGGCCGCGGGCGCGTGGATAGTGGCCGCGCGCACAGAGGAGCACCACGGCCCCCGCGCCGGCCCCGCCGACGTGCCCGAGGCCGGAGGAGGGGCTCTGGCACAGCCCTGGCCGCCACCCGGCGGCATCCATGGACCGAGGCTCGCACGGTCAGCCGGCTTCCGTTTACACCGCCGCCCTCGCGTTCTTGCTCACGTCGAACATGCGCGCCACGGCCCCCTCCGGCGTGCCCACCAGGACACCGTGCCCCAGGTTGAGGATGTGGCCCCGCGGCCCGGCCTTGGCCAGGACGGCGGCGACGGCGGCGTCGACCGCGGCGTCGCCGGCGAAGAGGGTCACCGGGTCAACGTTGCCCTGCACCGCCTGGCCCGGCCCGAGCCTGGCCCGCGCGTCGGCCATGTCGACGGTCCAGTCGAGGCCGACGACGTCGGCGCCGGTCGCGCCGAGGCGTTCGAGGAGGCCGCCCGACCCGTTGGCGTACACGGTCACAGGCACCCCCGGCGCCCGTTCGTGCACCGCGTCCACGATGCGGCGGATGTAGGGGCCCGACCACACGTCCCACATGGCGGGCGGGAGTTGGCCGCCCCAGGAATCGAAGAGTTGGATCGCGTGCGCGCCTGAGTGCGCCTGGTGGACCGCATAGTCCGCGATCGCGGTCGCCAGCTTGTCCAACAGGGCAGCAAGCACATCCGGTGCTGACAGGGCCATGCGTTTTATCGTGGTGTAGGTGGAGGACGACCCGCCCTCGACCGCATAAGTCGCCAGGGTCCACGGTGACCCCACAAACCCGAGCACGGCCGCGCCCGAGGGCCCCACTTCCGCCCTCAACGCGGTCAGCGATTCGCCGATGAAGGGGAGGGCGGTCAGGTCGAGGGCGTGGAGCGCCGCGACGGCGGCCGCGTCGCGCACCGTGTGCGCAAGGACAGGCCCTTTGGCGTCGTCGATCTCAAATTCCAGGCCGATGGCGGGCAGGGGGGTCAGGATATCGCTGCAGAGGGAGGAAGGGGGTGGGCGGGGTGGCGGCCGCGCGCGCGCCGCGCCGCGCGTCCCCGCGCCGCGTCTCTCCGCCGACCTGAAGAGGATCACGCCGTCGGGGCGAAAGGATTTCCAGGGCTGCAAGCTGATCTCCACGATGAGGTCGGCCGTCTCGGATCTGAGGAGGAGAGGAGGGAGAGGGGGCGTCGGCGCCGCGCCGGCCGCGTCCTCGCCTCGCCTCCCGTCTGCCCCTCCCTCCTACCTCTGCCGGAACGAGGGGTGCTTGGCCGCCAGGTCGCGGTACGCCTTCTGGTAGCGGCCCGCCTGGCGCATCATCCTGAGGAGAGGGCAAGAGGGAAACGGGTGTGGTTAGAGGGGGTCGGGTTCAGCCGTCGCGGCGCTGCGCGCTCCCCAAGCCCCTCCTCCCCCAATCCGCGCCCGCACCAGCATGGAGTGCGCTCCACCACCTCGCCGCGGGCGGCGCGCACGAGCAGGGGGTCGGCTGAGGAGGAGGAGAGGGGGGGCGTCGGGAGGGCGGCGTTGCGCCGACTGCCCCTCGGCGGGCCCGCGCCGGCGGCCAGCGCCCGGTGGGCCGCTTGGCGCCGTCGGTCGACACCCGATGGGAGCCCCCGCCACTCACCCGAGCCGTCGGCAGCTGCGCGCGCCGCCGTGCACGCCAGCCGGGGCGCCCGCCGCGCCGGCCGCGCCAGGGGCGGACCGGTGCCGACTCCGTGCGCCGCGGCGCGCATGGCGTAGGGCGGGATTGGGGGAGCACGGGAGGAGGGCGGGCAGACTGCGGCGACGCACCGCGACCACACTCCCGCCCCGCCGGGGCGGCGCTAGTCGGCTCCGCGCCCTACCGCAGGCGCATTTCACCTCTGGCTCGCGCTCCATGGACGGCGTCGACGCCGCCGCGTCGCTCGCGCCCCCGCTCGCCGCCGCCGCGGGCGCGCTCGCTCTGCTCGTCGCCGCCTTGCGCAAGCCGGCGCGCGGACGGGTGAGCGCGTGTGGCGGGAGCGGAGGGAGGCGTGTGCATGCGCAGGCGGCGGCGGCGAGGCGCGGCGGCTTGGCCCGCCTGTCGAACCCCTTCCATCCCTCTCCTCCCAGCCCTGCCTCCGCTGCCGCGGCGCCGGCGTGCAGCAGTGCGCCCTGTGCTACGGCACGGGGTCGACGTCGCTCCCCGGATACGTAAACACGCTCGACCGCGCGCACAGGCGCCTCTGCGCCCGCTGCGCCGGCTCGGGCGCGCACGCGTGCGGCGCGTGCGGGGGCGTGGCGGACGCCGTGGTGGAGCGCGAGGAGGTGGGAGCGCGGGCGGGTGCTGCGGAGCCGGTGCGGCGACCGCCGCCCCCCGCGCCGCCGCCCGCGCCGCCCGGCGAGTGGGAAGATTTTTGAGAAGGGCGTTGGCCGGCACCTGCAACACTGGCGCAGCACTGGAAAGAGAGGGAAGGCGGTGTGGGCGAGCGTTGGCAGTGACCCCGCGCACAGGCACTCGGACGCCTCCACACTCCCCATCCACCCCCCCCCCCCCTAACCTCGGCGGCTCGCCACCGGCGGCGGTCGACGGGCGATGCTGGTCGACCGCCCGGACTGGGCGTCGCATGGTGGTGCGCGCAGGGAGGGGAGGGCCGCCCGCCGCCGCCGCGCGCCACCGCTGATGCCGCGCGCGTCCCGATGGCGCGCCGCAGCGGCGGTCCGGGCCGGCCGAGCGCGGCGTGGCCTGCGGCACCGCATCGCGGCCATCACCCCCTCCTCTTCCTCTCTTCTCCAGGCGCCGCCATCTACGCCGTCGACGTCCACCCCGCCGGCACCCGCTTCGCCACGGGCGGCGGCGACGGCCGGGTGCGCGTGTGGGCGGCGGCGCCGCTGCTCGACGCGCGCGCCGAGGCCGACGCGGCGAGCCCGCGCCTGCTCGCCACCCTCGCCGGCGCCCCTGGCTCCGTCAACGCGCTCCGCTTCTCGCCCGACGGCACCCGGCTGGCGGCGGGGTTCGACGACGGCGTGGCGGCGGTGTACGAGTTGCGGGCGGGGCCGGGGGCGGCAGCGGCGCTCGGAGAAACGCCTCCAGTCGAGAATTGGCGCGCCGTCGCCCACCTGCGCGGCCACTCGAACAACGTGACCGACATCGCGTGGTCGCCCGACGGGGAAAGGCTGGCCACGGCGTCCCTCGACAACCGCGTGGGGATCTGGTCTGGGTCGACCGGCGCGCACGCGGCCTGGCTCGACGGCCACACCTCGTACGTCAAGGGCGTGGCCTGGGACCCTGTGGGCAAGTACGTCGCGTCCCAGGGGGACGACGGCCGCATGCTCGTGTGGGCGGTCGACGGGTGGGCGCGCTCCGCGACGGTCGCCGACCCATTTAAAGGCGGGGCCACGATCACGTCCTCCTTTGCCGCGCGCCCGTCCTGGGCGCCCGACGGCGCGTTTGTAGTGGCGTGCAACGCGTTCAGCGAGGCGGCGGGGGCGCACTTGGCGCCCCTGGTCGCTCGCGGCGGCGCGTGGGCGGCCGGCCACCAACTCGTCGGCCACACCGGCGCCGTCGTGGCCTCCCGCTGCGCGCCCGTCCAGTTTCGGGCTGGCACAGAGGGCGACAAGGCGCCGCCGGCCACCCTCGTCGCGCTGGGCGCGCAAGACGGGCGGGTGTCGATTTGGTCGACCGCGTCCGCGCGGCCCGCCGTCGTCGTCGCGCGCCTCTTCACGCAGTCCGTCGTCGACCTCGCCTGGACGCCCGACGGGCACGCGCTGCTCGCGGTGTCGACGGACGGGGGGCTGGCGTGCCTGCAGTTTGAGCGTGGGGAGGTGGGGCGGCCGCTGTCAAAAGCGGCCGCGGCCGCCCACCTCCGCTCGCTGTACGGAGACGCGCGCGCCCGCACCGCCCTGTTTGCCGAGACCGCGGGCCAGCTGGCGCTCGAGGCGGGGCCAGCGGCGGGCGCGGCGCCGGGGCTGGCGGCGCGGCTCGCGCCGGCGGCGGGGTCGCGCGCGGCGCTCGCAGCGCCGCGGAGGGCGGCGCCGGCGGGGGCCGCGCTCGCGCGCCCCCCAGCGTCGCTGGCACCACCGCCGGCGCCCCTCGCCGCCCCCCCGGCGTCGCCCGACCGCGCGCCCGGCGCCAAGCGGCCGCGCGGAGCTGCGCGCCCCGCCCCCCACCCCGTCCCCCCCGCCCCCCTCCTCCCCGCGCTCGCCGTCCCCCTGCCGTCACCCGCCGGCGGCAGCAGCGCCCCCGCGGGCGTCGTGGACGCGGCCAACCCGCGGCCCGCGCCGCCGGGCGCGGCGCGCGGCGCGGCGGCGGTCGGCGTCTCGCGCGCCGGCGTTCGGTCCTGGGACGACGCCGTGCCCGGCGCCGTCACCGCGCTCGCTGCGTCGGCCCATTTCGTGGCGGCGGCCACGGACGATGGCACGCTAATCGTGTGGTCGCCCGCGGGGCGGCGCCTGCTGCCGCCCGCGCAGCTGTCCGCGCCGCCGTCTGCGCTCGCTGCGCGCGGCTGGCGCCTGCTCTCCCTCACCGCCGACGGCGGCGTGAAAGTGTACGACATCGCGGAGCGCGCGCTGGCGCTCTCCTGCTCGCTCGCCCCTTTGGTCGCGCGCGCGGGCGGCGCCCCCGTCTCGGCGCGCCTCTCCGACGCCGGCCTGCCGCTCGCCATCCTGGCCGACGGCACCGCGGCCGCGTTCGACCCGGCGCTGGACGCCTGGCTGCGCGTGGCGGACGGGTCGTTCCCGGGGAGCGGGCTCGCGCCCGCGCGTGGCGGCGCGCCGCCTGCCGGCGAGCTCGCCTGCCTGCTCGCGGGAGCGCCCGCGGCCGCGTCGGCCGACGCCGGCTTGGCTGCATTGACCTCCAGCCGGGGCGCGGGGCGCGAGACGCGGGCCGACGCCGAGACGCGGGCTGCGGCCGCACTCGCGCTGCGCGCGGGCGCCGAGTGGCGCGACGCCACGCTCACCTGCGTCCGCCTGCTCACCGACGACGCGGACGAAGGGCGGCTGCGGGAGCTGCTCGGCGAACTGCTGGGGCCGGTGCGGCTGGACGGTAGCAGTGGAGGCGGCGACGAACCGACCGCCGACGCCCCCGCCTCTTGGGCGCCCGCCGTCGGCGGCGTCGCCCGCCGGGCCGTGCTCAAAGAGGCGCTCGTCGAAGCGTCCCGGAATCGGGCGGTGCAGCGCCTGGTGGCGGAATTCGGGGAGCTGCTGGCAGCGGCGGGGTGAGGGGGGGGGGCGCGTGTGAGCGATCCGCCGCGTTGCACCCTGCCACCGCCCCGGGGTGAGAGTGCGCACCAGGAAACCTACACACACACACACACGCCGCGCGAGCCGCGGCGGGCGCCGCGACCCACACCGTGCCTTTCTTCCGCGGTCAGTCGGTCCCCGCGTTGAGCAACTGCTGCACCTGCTTGACCCGGGACGCGATCGACAGGTCGATGTGCTTGTCCCCGATGTCGACGACGAGCCCCCCGATGATCGCGGGGTCGACGCGCGTCCCCATCTTGAGCGTGCGCCCCTTTGGCAGTTGCTCCGCGAGACCCTTGCGAATCTCCTCCTCCTCCTCTTTGCTCAACGGGTCGGCCGTCGTCACCATGGCCGTCACCTGGCCCCTCGACGCGGCCAGCAGGGACGCAAACGCGGGGCCGACGCGGGGGAGCTCGGCGAGGCGCCCGTTTTCGGTCAGGACAGAGACGAACGTTTTGGTAACGTCCCCGACCTTCAAATCGGCCAGCAGCACCTGCAGCTGCTTGTCTTTGGCGCCTTTGGCGACGGACTTGTCCTTGAGCAGGGACGCGAAGGCGGGCGTCGTCGCGGCGAGCGCAGCGAGCTGGATAGGGAGGGGAGGGGGGCGTCGGCTCTCGCCCTCGACCCCGCCACTCACCCCACACGCCCCTCCACTCTATCACCTCGGTCATGTCCTTGTCGACGGCGTCGAGCGCGCCCGCCTTTTTCGACGCGGCAAAGAGGGCGGTCGCGTAGCGGCCCGCCACGCCGTGCACGCCGGCCACGGTTTCCTAGGGGTGGAGGGAGAGGTGCAGCGTGGGTGAGGGGTCGCTGCAGCGCCGGCCCTGCCCATGCGGGCCGCGATCCGCGCGCCGCGCGCCGCGCCCGCGTCCCTCCGCACCTCCATGGACTCCCCCGCGGCCGCGGTCGGAGACGTGGTCAACCAGCGCGTGGTCTGAGGGAGAGTAAGGGGTCGGCGGCCGCGCGCCACGTGCGCCGCGGCGCGCGCGGCGGCCGCACGCTCGGGCGCCCTCCAACCGCCGCCGCCCCTTCTCGCACCAGCGCGTCGGCGCGACGGGCCAGGGCGCGGCCGGCGACGGCGCGCAGCATGGTGAGGGGGCGGGGGAGAAGAGCGCGAGGGCGACGGGTCTGCGGGCGGCGCGGACACTCCCGCTGTTGCGCGCCGCAATGCGGCTGGCGCGCCCGCCCCCGGCGCGCCCGCTGCGCCCCCTGGCGCCGGCTAGAGCGGCGCCCGGGGCCGCTCGCGCCCCCCGCCGCGCCCCGGCGCCGCCGTCGGTGTGGCCGTTCGATCTCGCGTGGGGCACAAACCTGACCGCCGCCGACGCGACCCAGGCCGCGTCGACCCTCTTTGCCGCGTCCCTGTTCCCCTACCTCGGGTTTTTGTTTTATTTGGGGCGCGTCCCGCGCGCCGCGGGCCTCACCTGGCTCACCAACTTTGGCTTCCGCTTCCTCCTCGTCTTCGTGGCCGCCTCCATCCCCGCCGGCATCTACTGCAAGGCAAGAGAGGGGTGGAGCGCGAGGTTGGCGCGCGGCACGCGCGGCGCCGACCCCGACCCTCGCCTCCACCCCCCTCCCCCTCCTCCACAGGTGACCCTGGGCAAGATCCTGGCCGACGTCGACTGGGTGCACGGCTCCGCGGAAGCGTTGCTGACGGCCACCAACCTCTTCGTCGTGCTGGGGTTGCGGCAGGCACTGCGCGAAGCGGCGGCGGCGAAGGAGGCGGGCGGAGGGGTGGCGCCGGGCGACGAGTGAGGGGCGCGCTCGCCCTGTTTTGTAGCCCGCCGTGCTGCGTGTGTGGCGCTGATCCTCTCTGGCTGTGCCGCCCGCGGCCGCGGTTGCACGGGGGGCGCAGAACGGGCGCTCGTGCAGCGCGCCCCTGGCTGCCAGGCCGCAGGCGCCACTTGCCCCCTCCTTCCCACCCCACCCATGACACAATGGCCACGCCATCGTGCCTCCACCGTCAGCGCCACCCGCCGGGGTCTAGCGGCGTGGGGCCGGCGCCGCGCGCACGGCCGCGGCTGCCGCGGCGGGCACCCCGCCGCCACCCTCCCCCTCCTTCCCCTCCCCCTCTTTGACCCCATGATTGTGCGCCCCTTCATACGTCGTGACCAGCCTACCCCCAACGTCGGCCGCCCGCTGGGCGTGCTTGCGCGCGGCGCAACCCGGCACGGAGCACCGGTAATAAGCCCGCGGGAAGGGCGACCCCGACACCCGCTTCTGGCCATACTTGCGCCAGCGGTAGCCGTCGGGGGGCGGCCGGGCGGTGGAGGGCGAGTCGGCGACGACCGCGCGGCGTTTCCCGGGCGGGGGCGGCGTCGCCGCGCGGCGGGAGCCGGAGCGGCCGCCGCCGGCGGCCGCCCGCCAGTCGGGGACGCTGCCGTCGTCCGTTTCGCGGCGGCGGGTGCGGTGCGCGCGGAGCGGCGGCGAGGCGCTGCCGTCGGGCTGCGGCGGCGGCCGCCCCGCGCGCGCGCCACCGGGGCGCCGCCGCCGGCTCAGCTCCTCCGGAATGGGCAGCAGCTGCTGGCACCCCGGCGACGTGATGTCCAGCAGCGCGGCCAGGCCGGCGGGCGTCGGGGGCGACCCGCGCAGGGGCGGCGCCGCGCCCGCGAGCGTGGCCGCTGTCGCGGGGCGCGGGGGAGCCGCGCCCCGCAGGGAAGGGGGGGACGCGGGGTGCAGGTAGGCCGGGGGGGTGTAGAGAGGGGACGGGACGGTGTGGGGGGGGGCGTCGGCCTGGGGAGATAGGGTGTGCTGTGTCGCACACAAAATGTTGGCAGGTGGTTTAGGCGGGCTCCCCAACGCGCCCCCGCCGAAACGCCTCCCTCCCCTCCCCCACTCTCGCCTTCCCCCCGGGCCAGGCAGCCCCCTCGCTGGATGCGGTGTCGCCGGCCGCCGACCGGGGGCGCGGCCGCGAGCGGGCGGCGGCGCGCAGCGCGCCTCCGGGCGTGCCGCCGCGCGCCGCGGCGAAGAGCAAAACGGGCGACCCGAACGAGCCCGCGCCCTCCCGCGCGAAGGGCATGCGATCATCGCTCATG
>Ga0315276_10000519_pt1 | contig 33346 bp, 28 predicted proteins | sample YL17G05_0_MG_FD_204542 | JGI IMG/M metagenome (GOLD analysis project Ga0315276, IMG submission 204542) | Sediment microbial communities from Yellowstone Lake, YNP, Wyoming, USA - YL17G05_0 | ecosystem: Environmental > Aquatic > Freshwater > Lake > Sediment | place: USA: Wyoming | collected... | reverse complement strand
TTCGACAGAAAAGGCGTTGTCGACGCCTCGCAAAAGCTCCTCGGAACGGTCCGCAACGTGTACTCATTCTTCGCGATGTACTCGGAGATCGACGGTTATCGCCCGGGGTTGAAAGGCGCCGAGCCCAATCTCCTCGACCGCTGGATCCTGTCGCGGTTTCATTCGACGGTCGCCGAGGTGCGCCGGCAGCTCGGCGACTACGACATGACCCGGGCCGCCCGCGCGCTCCAGACGTTTGTCCTCGACGAGTTGAGCAACTGGTACGTCCGTCGTTCCAGGCGGCGGTTCTGGAAGGGAGAAATGGGTCCCGACAAGATCGCCGCGTACAACACCCTATACGCGGTGTTCAACGGGACGCTCCGGCTCCTTGCCCCGTTCGTTCCTTTCGTCGCCGAGGAGATCCACCAGGCCGTCCACTGCGCGATGAGCGGCGAACCGGAGGGACCCAGCATCCATCTGCAATCTTATCCGGAAGGCGACTCCGAGTGGACGGACGGGGAACTCGAAGCGTTGATGGACACCGCCCTCGTGATCTGCGCGCTCGGGCGCACGGTTCGTAACGACGCCGGGATTAAGATCCGCCAACCCCTCTCGGAGATGATCGTCCACGACTATTCGGGACGGTGCCAGAAGCTTCTCGCGAGCGAGGAGCTTCGCGATATCGTTCTCGACGAGCTTCACGTAAAGGGTCTGCGCGTCGCCGGCGATCCTTCGGAGCACGTCACCATGAGATCGGCCCCCGCGTACCCGGTTTTGGGGAAACGTTTCGGGAAACGCGTCCCCGAGATCGCGGGTCTCATCGGAAAGCTCTCGCAAAAATCCCTCGCGGAGTTCTTGCGGGATGGACAGATCTCGCTGATGACGGAGGATGGAGAGACGGCGCTCGGCCGCGAGGACATGGTGGTCACCGTCGAAGGGGTCGCCCCGTACGGCGGGCGTCACGAACACGGGATCACCGTCGCGCTCAACCTCGAAATCGACGACTCGCTCCGGCTCGAGGGGATCGCCCGCGAGATGGTCAATCGCATCCAGAACCTCCGGAAAAAGGCGCTCTTCGAGGTCAGCGACCGCATAAGAATACGTTACGACGGCGGCAAGACGGCGGACGGCGTGTTCGCCTCCCAGGGGGATTTGATCAAGCGAGAGACGCTTGCGAAGACCGCCGACAGGGGAAGCGCCGACTGGAAAGACTCTGCCGAGCTCGAGGTGGACGGCGAGTCGATAAGTCTTTGGATAGAGAGAATCTAATTGACAACCCCACGTGGCGTTAGTATGTTATCAACGCTTTTTTTTGACCGTCCCCCGATTCGCGGATCACGCAATCAACGCACTGGCAAGAGGTTGGCATGAACAAGAAGGAGCTGGCACGCTTCCGGAAGCTCATCGAAGCGGAAAGAGACCGGGTCCGTCATAATATCGGCATCATAGAAGAGGAAATCTTCGATAGCACCTCGAACAAGGTCGCCGGGAACCAGGGTTACTCAAACCACATGGCCGACATCGGGACCGACGCGATGGAGCAGGAGCAGGCGTTTCTCCACGCGAGCCAGGAGACCGAGTATCTGAAACAGCTCGAAGACGCCCTCAAGCGGGTCGACGACGGGAGTTACGGCCAGTGCGAAGAGTGCTCGGGCACGATCCCCTTGAAGCGTCTCGAAGCGTATCTCGCGGCGGGGCTGTGCGTGGCGTGCAAGGCCAAACAGGAGAAACTCCAGAGGAGCTGATCCGTGGCGTTTCTTCTTCCAATGCTGATCGTCGTCCTCCTGGACCAAATTTCCAAACAATACTTCTGGGCCCTTGGGAAGAACTTTGAAGTGATCGACGGGTTGCTTCGGATCACGCTCGTCCGAAATTCGGGGGCCGCTTTCGGGATGTTGCAGGGTGGACGAGTGTTTCTCGTCGCGGCGAGCGTGGCGGCTTCGATCTTCATCATTTTCCTCGCCGAACGGATCGCCCCCGAGGAACGCGCAAAACGCGTTTTTCTGGGGATGATTCTCGGCGGGGCGCTCGGCAACTTGATCGATCGCCTGTACCCGGGACATGTCATCGACTTCATCGACATGGGGCTCGCCTCTCACCGATGGCCCGTTTACAACTTCGCCGACACCGCCGTCACCGTCGGCGGCGCGTTGCTCGTACTTGCTTTCGCAACAAAGCGTGAACCAAAACCCGATCAAACCCACGACTGAGGTATTCACCGTCTCTCCCGGCGAGGGGGGGCTTCGGCTGGACATCTTCTGCGCGTCCCGGCTCGCCGGATGCTCCCGGAGCCGGGTCCAGAAGCTGATCAAATCGGGGGCCGTTCTTGTCGACTCCGCGTCCAAGCCCGCAAGCCACATCCTCAAACCCGGAGAGTCGATTCGAATCGAGATCGCCGCTCCCGCGCGCTCGGATGAAGAACCCGTCCCGCAAGACATTCCGCTCCGCGTGGTGTTCGAGGACGGCGACCTCGTCGTGATCAACAAACAGCCCGGCATCGTGGTGCACCCCGCGGTGGGGAACCCGGACGGCACCGTAGTCAACGCGCTCCTCGGGAGGGGGACACCCCTGTCGAGTCTTGGTGGGAGGGACCGCCCGGGGATCGTGCATCGATTGGACAAGGACACATCGGGTCTTCTCATTCTCGCCAAGACCGATCGCGCGTACAGAGGGCTCGCCGAACAGATCAGCGGTCGCGAGATCCGAAAGATCTACCACGCGATCGTTTGGGGGCACCTCGGCGTGCCGGCGAGAAGGATAGAGGCGCCCATCGCCCGCGATCCGGTTCATCGGACGAGAATGGCCGTTGCCAGACACGGTGGCCGCGCGGCGCTCACGGAGGTGTTTGTGGTAGACACCTTCGAGCACTTCGACTATATTCGGCTCAACATAATTACGGGCCGGACCCATCAGATCCGTGTGCATCTCGCGCACATCTCCCATCCGATTCTCGGTGACCGTGTTTACGGTGGAAGCCGGCTGAAGGGCTCCCCGGCGAACGCGAGCATACGCGCGCGGATCGAGGGCCTGGTCAAAGCGATGCAGCGTCAGGCCCTCCACGCGTCGAGAATTTCCTTCACTCATCCCGTGACGGGCCATCCGATGGAATTCAGCACGGCGCTTCCGGACGACATGAGATCGGTGTTGGAGGCGCTCTACCGCGAAGACAAGGTCTGAGGAGGCACGCGCGACGAAGATCGGCCAGCGGGAATACAAGGGGTACGCGGCCATCGACCTCAAGGGCAAACTTGCCGGGGGGCCGGAGGCCGAGGTGTTTCGGGATTTGTTCAGGAGCCTTGTTCAGCGGGGAAAAAAATACGTCATCATCAACCTCGGCGAAGTGGAGTGGATTTCCAGCACGGGGATAGGGATCCTCATCCGAGGCTACAAGACCATCCGAGAAGCGGGCGGCGATTTTGTCCTCGTTCGGTTGGGGGAGAGGACTCAGCAGGTTTTTAACGTTCTCAGGCTGGACCGGATCTTCGTCGTTCTCGCCGACGAGGACGAGGCGGTCGCGTATATCGAGAAAACGTCGAAGCCGGGCAGTCCCCTTGAAAAAACATAGGGAGGTGTGGCAGTCTCATGGGTGATTCTCGGAGTGCTACACTCAGTGGCGTCAAGGAGGGGTCGAGTTGAAAATCAACCAGAGAGAGCTCCAGGGCACCGTGGTTCTGGATCTCCAGGGAAAGTTGACAGGCGGACCCGAGGCGGAACAGATCCGGGCCACCTTTAAGGAACTCGTCAACGACGGGAAGAAACACATCATCGTCAATCTGAGAAAAGTGGATTGGATCAACAGCACGGGGCTCGGGATACTGATCAGCGGTTATACATCGGTCCGTAAGGCCGGCGGAGATCTCGTGCTCTGCAACGTGGGTGACAGGATCGACAGCATCCTGTACGTCACCAAGCTCAATTTGCTTTTTCACGCGTTCGAGAGCGAATCGGACGCGGCGGAATACCTCAAGAAGGGCACTCGAGAGTAGTCGCCCGGCAGGTGAATCGATGTCCGGTCCTCACAACGCCTTGGAGCTCATCATTCCCAGTGATTTCAAGTACCTGGGTGCTGTTGACGCGGCTTTCCAAGACCTGGCCCGTGAGTTTTCCTGCGCCCAGCGATGGATCGATGATTTCAGCACCGCTCTTGTCGAGGCTTGCACGAACGCGATCGAGCACGGGAACAAGTATTCGAAGGACAAGCGGGTTCGAATCGTCGTCGAGCTCACGGATAACAGAATCATCGGACGAATCCAGGACGAGGGCGCGGGCTTCGATTTCAAAAAATTCCTCTCTGGCCCCCCGCCGGATCCCCTCAGCGAGCGCGGTCGGGGCATCATGATCATGAAAGCGTTCACGGACGAGGTCCGCTTCTCTATCGACGCCGGTCGCGGTCTCTGCGTCGAATTGACGAAAGCCTGCGGAAAGACCGGATCCGGGTCGCCGGGAGACGGAGAATAGAGCGTGCTTCACCGGCGACGGAGCCCCGGCGGGCGGTGTCTCCCCCTCGGAACCTTGGGTGCCGCCCGGGCGTATTAAGTAGTTGACCGCCGTACGCTCCCCCCCCAAGCGCCGGATCGAGTCAAATGGTTGCGACGTATACGCTTTTAGTTTCCATCCTGTATCTCGTCGTCGGCGTATTCATCTTCCTGCTCGGACTCACGATCCTCCGGACGGGGACGAGCAGCACACCGACCCGGGCGACGGCGTTGATCCTGTTCTTCACGGGTCTCGGACCCGTGCTCACCGCCTCCAGCATAATTCTCCAGAGCACGCTCAAGCAGGACGCCGTCCTGTACCGGTCGATGGTCGAAAACTTCGAGTACCTCTGGGAGTTTTACTTCCCTTCGCTTCTCCTTTTCTCCCTGTCGTACCCAAGGGAAAACCGGATTCTCCGCGCTTTCGCTCTCTCGGGTCTTTTCTTGTACCTGCCGTACGTCGCCCACTTGATCACCATCATCATGGGCGAGGGGATGCTGAAGAGCTTCTTCGACGCCGCCAGGGACCTCCCGCTCGGCAGGGATCTCTCCATCGGCGAACGCTCGATCTCCTTCTCAGGGGCGGGAAACATCATTTCCGTCGCGATGGGCACCCTGGTAAAGCTCCACAAGCAGCTCTTTCTTCTGGTCAACGTGGTCTACGCGACGATCGCGCTGTATTTCATCGCGAGAAGCCTCCGGAACCAGCCCAATCCGCGGATCGCGCGCCAGCTGAAGACGGTGCTCGCCGGGCTCATCGTGAGCCTCGTGGGATACCTTGCGGCCAAGATCATCGACGGCGCCGCTTCCGAAAACGTGAGCCTCGCGCTGGTCAATTTTTCGCTCGTCGCCGGGGGTGGGTCGGTGGCGTACGCGGTGGTCAAGCAGCAGTTTCTCGGTATCAGGTACGTCGTCCGGAAGAGTCTGCTCTACGCCGGGGCGGCGGTGATGTTCGCCGTCGTCTATCTCTTCGTGGTGAAACCGGTGAGCGACTATTTCGGGCAGTACAGCGTGGTCGGCAAAGGGGCTTTCGAAACCGGGTTCATCATTCTCGCCATCCTCGTTTTTCAACCCACGCTCTTGCGGGTCGAGGAGATTCTCGAAAGAATGCTCCTCAAGGGCAAGGACGATCTCCAGGCGAGGTTCAAGGAACTTGGCGCGGATATCCCGAGCGCAGCGAGCGAGGAGGATCTCGAGGGGCTTCTTCGCGCGGGGTTCGAGAGAATCCTGGACGCGTCGTCGGTGGCTCTCGCGCTCATGGGGGCCGACGTCACCGGAGCCGGCGTCGACGGGGCCGATGAAAGAACGCGCCGTCTGGCCGGTCTCCTGGAGGATATCGGCGAGCCGGTGGTGAAGCAGGATATCTTCAAGCTCGCAGAAAAAGGGCGGTTTTTCGGGCAGCCCGGCGGGGACACCGCCGGGCTCAACGAGAAGGAGCGCGCGAGAAAAAGGCTCGAAGAAGCCGCGGAGCTCGTCGGCGCGGACGAGGTCCTCGTCCCGATCCTCAGGGAGAAGAAATGCGTCGGGTTCGTCTCGCTCGGCGAAAAGACGTACGGGCTCAAGTACACCGCCGAAGAGCTCGCCCAACTCTCCCTGATCTCGAACCAGATCGGGGTGGCGATCGATAACATCCGGTTGCTTCGCGAGAACGTCGAGAAGAAGCTCATCGAGCAGGAACTCCAGATCGCGCGCCGCGTCCAGTCGCGCCTCCTCCCCGCGGGGTCGCCGAGGATACCCGGCTATGATTTGAGCGCGACGACGATCCCAAGCCGATACGTCGGGGGCGATTACTACGACTTCGACGTTCTGGGGGAGGACACACTGATTCTCGTCGTCGCCGATGTGTCCGGAAAGGGGATCCCGGCCTCGCTTCTCATGGCGACGCTTCGCGCGGCGGTCAATTCGAACGTGGACGCCAAGGTGACACCCGCCCTGATGCTCGGGCGGATCAATACGCTTCTCTACGAAAGCACCTCTTCCGAGGAATTCGCGACGCTCTTTTATGGCGTGGTGAACCTCAAAGACGGTATGATGAAGTACGCGAACGCCGGGCACGAATTTCCCTTCCTCGTTTGCGGCGGCATCGTCCGGCAGCTCGCCGAAAGCGGGATGGTGATCGGGTGCGTCGAGAGCTATCCGTACGAGGAGTGGACCTGTGAGATCCCGAGGGGCGGGACGCTTGTTCTCTACACCGACGGGATCACCGACGCGGCGCGCGGGGACGAGAGCTTCGGCGCGCCTCGCCTGAGGGAGTTGCTCGTCCGGGACGGTCATCGGATGTCGGAAGAGCTCTGCGCGAATATTCTCTCGGAAGTGCAGCGGTTCGCCGAGGAGGGCGCGACGCTGGACGACCTGACCCTGGTCGTGCTTCGGAGGGAGTGAAGGGTCGAGCGGCGCGTCGGTGGGATCCGTGGGTCAAACGGCGGCGCGACCGGTCCGGTGTGGTTATGCGAGTTCTGGCAATCGATCCGGGGGAGCGGCGCGTGGGTTTCGCGGTGAGCGACCCGCTGGGGATTACCGCGCAAGGTTTGGAGACATTCGACTCGAGGAGCGGGATCGATCTCGTCGAGTACGTAAGGGGTCTCGTCGAACGCTATGAAGTGGGGGAGATCGTTGTGGGGAACCCCGTGGGACTCTCGGGACGCGAAGGAGAATCGAGTAGAAAGGCGTCGGCGCTGGCTCGGAATCTCCGCGATGATCTCACCGTGAGGGTCACGCTTTGGGACGAGCGTTTGTCGAGCCGGGAAGCCGAGCGGGTGCTGCGCGGCGAGCGGGCGCCGAAGAGCGCCGTGGACAAACTTGCCGCTATCATCATTCTTCAAAGTTACCTCGACTACCTGAGGAGATCCGAGTGAGCCGGGCCGGTCTCATATACGCCGCCGTCCTCGTCGTTCTCGCCGCCGCCGGTGCCGGGTTCTTGCTCCGTGTGGTCAACACCCGTCCCGTCGACGCGGGGGCGCAGTCCACGCCGGCTCGATTCGCCGTCCAACGGGGAGAGTCGTTTAGGTCGGTCGCCCGGCGGCTCGGGGAACTCGATCTCGTCGATCACCCCGGTGTTCTCGAGATCTACGCCTGGGTACGCGGGTGGGATCGCAAGGTCAAAGCGGGGACCTACGAAATCACGCGCGGCCAGACACCGAAAGATATACTCGGGAAGCTCGTTTTGGGAGACGTGTTCAGAGTGGCGGTAACGATCCCCGAGGGTTTCATGCTCACGCAAATCGCCGGCGCCCTCGTCGCCGCGGGCGTCGATTCGACCGCGTTCGCGGATCTCTCGACCGACGAGGAAACGCGGAGGAGACTCGGCGTGGCGGGACCGACCCTCGAAGGGTATCTTTTTCCGGACACCTATATCGTGGCGGTCGGTATGACACCGGCGGAGGCCGCCGAGATGATGAAAGCGCGGCTCGACGAAGTCATGGACGAAAAAATGGCGCGGCGCTTGGAAGAGATTTCGATGACCCGTAACGAAGCGCTCACGCTCGCGTCGATCATACAGGCTGAAGCTCGGCTCGCCGAGGAAATGGCGCTCGTGTCCGCCGTCTATCACAACCGTCTCCGGAGCGGAGTCAGGCTCGAGGCGGATCCGACCGTCGCTTACGCCATGGGGGGGTACAAGGGGCGGCTCTATTACAAGGACCTCGAGATCGATTCGCCGTACAACACATACAGGTACGCCGGGCTTCCCCCGGGTCCGATTTGCGCGCCCGGGAAGGCGGCGATCATGGCCGCGCTCTACCCCGATACGAGCTGCAAGGCCGTTTATTTTGTGGCGAAGGGCGACGGCGGGCATATATTTTCACTGACCCTCGAGGAACACCTCGCCGCGGTCGAGTCCGTGAAGAGGGCGAGAAGCGCTTCGGACTGAGTCGCCCCATCGGCGGGGAGGAGATCGATGACCGAACCGAACATGTCACGCGCCGAGATCGGCGCCGTCCACGAGAAACTGCGTGCGGTTCTTCGACGGTACGGGTCGATGGTGGTCGCGTTCTCGGGAGGAGTCGATTCGGCTTTGCTCGCCTTCGTGGCCCGCGAGGTCCTCGGCGAGCAAATGCTCGCGGTGATCGCGTCGAGCCCCTCGCTTCCCGGCGAAGAGGAGGCGGAGGCAATCGAGTTTCTACGGACGCAACGAATACCCTTCGAACGAATCGCCACCGACGAAATCGAAAACGAGGCGTACGCGAGAAACAACCCGGACCGGTGTTACCACTGCAAGACAGAGCTCTTTGGCCGGCTTCGCGAGATCGCTTCTTCCCGCGGATATTCGGTCGTCGCCTACGGCGCCAACGCCGACGATAAGGGAGATTACCGTCCGGGGGCCGCCGCCGCCGCGGAGAACTCGGTGACGGCCCCGCTCATCGAAGCCGGGCTCGGCAAGCGGCTCGTACGGGCGCTCGCGAAGTCGTTCGATCTGCCGCTGTGGGACAAACCGTCTTCTCCGTGTCTGGCGTCTCGCATACCTTATTATCAGGATGTAACCAGGGAGAAACTCGCTCAGATCGAGAGGGCCGAGCGAGTCCTGAAGGATCACGGTTTCCACCTCTGCAGGGTCCGGCACCACGGAGATCTGGGCCGGGTCGAAGTTCCCGTTGAAGACCATCCCCGGATCATCGACGCGGCCGTGTGGCGGGCCGTGGTCGACGGGATCAAAGCGGCCGGCTTCCGGTACGTGGAGCTCGATCTCGAAGGGTTCAGGAGCGGGCGGCTCAACGATGCGCTCACAGGGAGGAAAGGCAATGGAGAAACGAGTTAAGTCATTCAGGTTCAGATGGAAGTTATTTTTGGCGGGAATCCTGGCGATCGTGGTTGGTTACGCGCTGCTCGCGGCCGCGGGGATCACGACCGCCCCGATTCTCCTGGTAGTGGGGTACTGCATTCTTATCCCATTGTCTTTTCTATAGTTCTCCATCCAGGCGGCCGGGCGAATAGCTCAGTTGGGAGAGCGCCTGCCTTACACGCAGGAGGTCACAGGTTCGAGCCCTGTTTCGCCCACCACCCCTCCCTCCGCCTCCGGCCGGAAACCCGCGTCGGCGCGAACGAATCTCACTGTTAAAAAGCGGTTGAACGGGAATTGCGTGTTGACAGTACGCGCCTTTTCATGGTACAATTCTCGGCGTCGAGTAAGGCTGCACCACAACTGGTGGAAGGATGTGCTTATCCCCTGGCTTCTTTCCATTGGGTGGAACGCCACCCAATCTTGTGAGTGTGTTCATTCCGAACTTTTTGGAGGTGTAACGAATGTCCAAGGTTCTGCTTTTCGCAGCCTCACTGCTGTTGGTAGCGGGGATCGCCACGGCGGGGATCATTGATCCTTGTGGTGCGCCGGTTGTGTACACCGGTGTTCAGCCGGAGTGCTACTTCGCGTGCCCAAAGGGTGATACGGATTCGTTTCTTACTTCGGGATTCTCGTTTGCGTTTACGATCCTGGACCTTCTAGCTGTCCCGATCGCGAACATTCCAGGAACCGATTTCTGGATGATCGACTGTGACCCCGTGAACAATCTGGTGCTGTGCGCGGGTTCGGCGTCTTCGAACGCCGACTCGGCGACGAACGCTCTGGGCAAGACCACGATGAGCCTGACCAGCATGGCCGTTGGCGGCTGTGCGAACGGCCTTTCGCCGGTCGTCCAGGGATTCGTTCTCGAGCAGCCCGGTCCGTGCACGCCGTATTGCTTCAACATCAAGGTTCGCAGCTGCGATCTGAACGGTGATCTCAATATGACCCTCGTCGATCTGTCGATGTTCGCAGGGTACTATCCGCCGCAGGCGTACAACACGTGCGGAGACTTCGACTGCAACGGCGCGGTGGCCCTTCCGGATCTCTCGAGGTTTGCGTTCCACTACGGTCCTCCGGGACACAAGTGTAACTAACCGACGGGTGGATTCGGTCATTGCAGCGAACTCCTATGATGATTGCGCGTCTTAGGTAGGCAACAAGAACAAGGAGTTTGACGATGAGAATTGCAACTTTGGTCGTGGCGGCTCTGATGGCGACGGTCGTCGCCGTCAGCGCGCAGACGCCGTACATCGCGGTCTATTTCGATCAGTACCTGACTCAAGAGACGAAGGACTGTCCGGGACCGATGATGGACACTTGGTACGTCGCTGCCAAGAACTTCAACGCGTTTTTGACCGGCGCCGAATTCGCCATCCAGTATCCAGCCGCAGTGGCGTATCTGGGTGACGCGAACACTCCGCCGGTGTCGGTCGGCAACACGCAGGCCGGGATCTCGATGGGCTTCGCCCTCCCGGTGAACGGGTTCTTTCCCGTTTTCCTGTGCAACGTCAATGTTTTTTGGAATTGCAGTTGCTGCGTGGACCCGTATCTCAACAACGCGGTCAGGGTAGTGGCGCACCCGGTTACGGGTTTTCTCGGTGTGACCGACTTCCCGCAGTACAATACGATTCCGGGTGTTGGTCTGACGGCGTACATCTGTGCGACCGTTCCGGCCGAGGAAACGTCGTGGGGCCAAGTGAAGGCTCTTTACGGCGAGTAAGAGAACAAGGCGAGACGCTGGATGAACCCCTAAGGGTTCATCCAACGGCCGGCGGCGGTTCATCCAGCATTCGCTGCGTTCCGCAACTGGAGCGGTGAGGGTTAACGACAGCTGAAACCGTTCCGAAGTATGTGCTGCACTGCGCGTGTGGCATCGGCAAGACGACTCATTCACCGTCTTCGCAAAGGAGATGAGATGAAAAAGGCACTGTTACTTACACTCGTCCTGATGCTTGGAGCGGGCCTCGCTTCCGCCCAGCAGGGCAGCGTCGGGATTTTCCGGGATGCGGCTGGCACGAACTGTAACCTTCTGGACACGACTCCGGGGTTGACCCCGTATTACGTCGTCCATGTGTTCACGGTCGGCTCGACGGCGTGCCAGTACTCGGCCCCGAAGCCGACGTGCATGACGGCGATGTACCTCTCCGACACGAACCCGTTCCCCGTTACCGTCGGTAACTCGCAGACCGGCGTGTCGGTTGGTTACGGGACCTGCCGCGTCGGCCCGATCCATGTCCAGACGATCAGCTTCTTCACGAGCGGAACGACTCCGGCGTGCTGCCGGTACCGCGTTCTCCCGGACCCGAACCTTGCGTCCGGACAGGTGGAGACAGTAGACTGCGCGTTCCAGCCGGGTATCGCGACAGGCGGCCAGGGTTTCGTCAATTCGAACCCGACCTGCAACTGCAACGTTCCGGTTGAGGACACGACGTGGGGCGGCGTGAAAGCGCTCTACAACGAATAGCGGTTGGCGCCACTGATCGCCGACGATCGCTTGCGGTAAACGCCCGGCTCGAAAGGCCGGGCGTTTTCCATTTCGGGCGCGCTCGGCGCGCGGGAGGGGATGCGGGTCTCTTGGGGTGGCCCCGGGGGCGGTCCCGGCACCGCGTAGGCTCGCGAGGCGGGGTCGTTTGCCGGTTGTTTGTCGCGACCGCGATGATCCCGCTCCTTGACTTTTGCGGCGCCGGTGTGGTACAATCCCGCTCAATCGGCAACACGAGTACAAGCATCTTGGGGAGTACAGCGGGTCGACCATTCTTAACACAAAGCCCGAGCAGAAGTTGCTCATCGGCGTCACTGGGAAAGGAGCTGTTACGCGTATGCGTGCCTTTGCGATTATAGTCGTGTTCGCGCTGACGCTGTTCGTGGTTGGCGCGGCGAACGCTCAAGTTCCGTTCTTTGGCGTATACTTCGATCAGTGGAATTCGGTGGAGGCGCTGCCGCCGGCACCGGCCAGTAACCCGTGTCCGGGTTTCAACATCCCGGGCTATCTGTGGATTTCCCTCGTCAACTCCAACGCGTTCGTCAATGGTGTCGAATTCGCGGTGAGCTATCCGCCGGAGATTATTTGGATGGCGGATCTCGACATCCAGCCGGTTACCGTAGGGAATACCCCAGGCGGATTTTCGATGGGTTGGGCTCTCCCTCAGAACGGGTTCTTCAACGTACCCGTCTGTCGGGTGCTCTTTCTCTGGAACTGCCAGTGCTGTCTGAGGCCGGACGTCCCGATCGTCGTGGTTCCGCATCCGGTCACCGGCGCTCTCGGATATACCGACTTCCCGACCTACACGTATCATCCCGCGGTTGGGCTCACCTCGCTGATCTGTGCGAGTGTGCCCGCCGAGGAGACGACCTGGGGACAGGTCAAGTCGCTCTACGGTGAATAATCGAGTGGCGACCGATCGTTAGGCTCGAATCGCCCGCCTCGCTGGGCGAAGCGGATGTCAAAAACCTTGTTCTAGGGTCCGCTTCGCCCAGCGTTTTTTTATTTCCCGGTGGCTCGGTAGTCCTTTTCTCCCCGCCGGTCGCATTTTGCGGCTCGCCCTCCGGCTCCTGACCGCAAGAGCGGCCGTGCTCGCGGCAGCGCTCTTTACCTCTTGGCTGCACCCCGTTGCCCGAAGACCGTCGCCGGTTCGCCAGCTGTATTTGTAACTCATATAAATCAAATGAGCTACGCGCTGGGCGCCGGAACCTCGGCAGTGTGGAGTCTCGATCCACGGTCCTCTCCCTGCATACGTCGCGCGGCGGGCGCGCCTCCGGTCCGGGTCTTGCACTGCGAACGCCCGTGACATTGGCAAGCAGGGAGGTGATCTCATGAAGACACTGCTCGCAGTCACCGCGGTTCTCGCGGTAAGTTTGATGACGGCCGGCGTCCAGGCCCAGACCACCCCGACCGTCGGCCTATTTTTCGACCAGGCCTTCACGAGGATGGACAAGGACTGTCCGTCCGGAGGAGGACTGGACTCGGCTTTCGTGGTTGCCAACAATTTCAACGCGTTCATCACGGGGATCGAGTATTCGATCAACTATCCCACGACGATGACGTGGCTGAGTGACTACGACACGCCGCCCGTCACGATCGGGTCGACCCCGACGGGGATCTCCGAAGGATTTGGGCTCCCGCTGAACGGGTTCTCTCCCATCGTTGTGGCGAAGGTGCTTTTCCTTTGGAACTGCAACGGGTGCACGATTGAGGACGACCCCATAATCGTGTCGCCACATCCGCTCACGGGATACGTCCGCGCAACCGACTTCCCCAACTATGATTTCATAGACGCAGTTGGGATGACGTCGTTGATATGCGCGACCGTTCCGACGGAGGAAACGAGCTGGGGCCGGATCAAATCGCTGTACGGTGAATAGCCGCGTGGGGTAGGGCGCGTCGGCCGCAGCCGGCGGGCGCGGGTGGTGCGGATTGTGACCCGACGTGGGTGAAATGACGACACCCGGTCAGGCGTGAGCCTGGCCGGGTGCTTTTTTGGCCAAACCGATCTCGGGGCGGCGCGGCGGGAGGCAAGCATCATAACGTTTTTTTGAGCAGTGAGTTAGTCGTATGACCTTGCGGCGTGGGCCGGTGGGACGCCCACCCTCGCGGGGTAACCCCGCTTAGACGGCACGGCACTTGCGCTTGTGAGCTCGAATGGCTAGCTTATTGACAGGGAACTCAAACCGGTTCGCGTAACAAATTAGCTTGACAGAGGTTCCGAGTCGGTAGAACACTGTCGCTCAAAAGGGGTCCAAGACCTTGCCGGCGGCGGTAGGGCGGCGGGGCTCTCGGAGGGCCGGAGGTTGCGGGACCGGACCAAGTTCCAGAAGTTTTTCGCAAGATGGCTAGTCGCGGCGGTTGTCAAACTTCCTAGGAGGCGAAATGAGACGCTTACTGTTAATGACGTTCGTTTTGATGCTTGGAGCGACCGTGGCTTTGGCGCAGGGCGGCGGTCGGATCGGTGTCTTTAGCGAAAACACGGGGACGGACTGTGCCATCACGGACGCCGCCGCGGGGCTTTTGTCCGTGTACGTCGTCCACATCGGAACTACGGGCGCGACGGCATCCCAGTATATCGCGGCCAAGCCCTCCTGCATGACGGCAACGTACCTCTCCGACACCAACCTGTTCGGTGTCACCGTCGGCAACTCGCAAACCGGCGTGTCGGTCGGGTACGGGACGTGCCGTGTCGGGACGATTCATACCCAGACACTCAGTTTCTTCGCGTCGGGAACCACGCCGGCCTGTTGTATTTATAAGGTCACCTGTGATCCCCTCGGCGTCAATCAGTGCAACCTGGGGAAGGTTGACATCGTCGATTGCAGCTTTGTGCCTGGGGTCGCGGCCGGCCAATCGGGTGTCGTCAACTCGACGGGGGCGTGCACATGCCCGATGATCGTTGCCGACGAAGAATCGAGCTGGGGGCAGATCAAAGCGTTGTACTCGGAGTAATCCGTCGCAGTTAGCGGCTTTTGCTCGTCAATGTGGCGCCCACCGGAGATCGGTGGGCGCCTCTCTTTTTTTGTCGCCCGGGGTAGCGTGTGTCGAGTCCATCGACGTGATTGACGACCGCCACTATGTCGAGTACAATTCAAACGTGCGATTGGTCACGCACGTTCTTGACTATGGATTTGTAACGACGTATTTTCTTGGTAGTTAGCCAGCCTGTCGACGCCCCCTGCGCGCTCGTGCCCCTTGGTTTCCGGCCGACCCGGTAAGCAAATGAAAACGCCCGATAATCTTTCCGAGGAGGTCTCTCTCCACATGGCCAGCGCAAGAAGACTCTCGCCGCTGCGTTTACTTGGGCTCTTGCTGATCGCTGCCGCGTGTGTGCTGCCGGGAGAGTCCGGTGCAGCGGCGAGCGAGCGTGTCAGGCTGATTTCAACCGCGGAAACCCGCATCGTTTTCGAAATCGATCTTTCCGGGTACTCGCTCGCGCCGTCGTCCCGTTTGGAGGGGACCGAGAGGCTCGAAATAAGCGGTTTCGGGGGCTTTTCCGAACCGGGACTCCCGTCGCTCCCGGGGCGGGTGTTTCTCGTCGGCATGCCGCCGAGGGGAGAACCGGCGGTCAGCTGGACGGCGGTGCGGTCCGAGCGGTTGGGGACTCACCGTCTCGAGCCCGTGGCGTTTCCCGTCGTGCTGGAGGACGAGAATGGGGCGCCGTTCGCGTCGGAGGAATACCGGATCGATCCGGCGGTCTACGAAACCGGAGCGTCGGCGATCGGCGTGTCGGCGGAGGGAATCGGACGGCTCCGTCATCAACGGGTGTTGCCGGTCCGTGTGAATCCCGTCGCTTACGACCCGTTGACCGGAGAAACGGCGATTGCCACGCTCATGAGGGTCGAAGTGACGCTCTCGACGGGTAAGGATTCCGGATCACGCATCGGCGGGAGAGAACCCATCCCCGTCCGCGATGCGGCGGTTTGGGAGCGGATATATGACCGAGTTCTGGTGAACCCCGATCAGTCGGCGAAGTGGCGTGTGCGCGAGGTGTCGCGGCCCATCGATCTATCGCAGGGCGCTGCTACATCGCTCGCCCTCTCGGGGCCGCTCGTGAAGATGCTCGTCCGCGACACCGGTCTTCATCGCGTGAGCGCCGCGACCGTCGCCGGCAAGGGGTTTCCCTCGGGGACGGCGGTGTCGGACCTTCGCGTGTTCAAACGGTCGTATGATCCACAAACGCTCTCGGAGAAAATCGTCGACGTCACTTTCCGCGTGGTGGAGGATCCGGCGCTTACCAACGGCGTGTACGACGGATCCGACTGGATCGTCTTCTTCGGAAAGAGCCTCCGCGAGGATGAATTGCAGGAGGATCCCCTCGAGAAGTTCTCCGCCTCGAACGTGTACTGGCTCGGGACCTCCGGGGGCCTTCAGATGCCGGCGGTGAGCGCCGCCCCGGGGTTCGTGAGCGCGGACACCGCATCGGCGGCTTTTCCGGTGAACGGCTATTTCGAGGAGGACAACATCTTCTTCGAGGGTACTCCTCCGGGGGAGAAGGAATTCTACTATTACAACGACTGGTACATCACATCCGCCTATTCGGTCCCCTTCACAACGACGTCGATCGATCCAAGCGGGACGTTCGTTCTCAAGGCCCGTTTCCTCGGGGGAGAGAGGTCCGCGGCAAACCGAATAGTCAAACTATCGATTCGGAATTTCAAAGGGACGACGGACCTCACCGATGCCGCCGTGTTGAGCAAGAATATCGTGGTTTATACTTCTCAGACCTTGTCGGCAAGCGTCATCGACGACGGCGTCAACACGTTCCGCGTCGACATGACGCCCGATCGTGGCATGCTCGAAGTTCTGCTCGACTGGGTATCGATCGAGTACCGGGCGAAATACAGGACCAAAGGAAACGTCCTCGAGTTCAACTCGGCTAGCTTATCGGGCGACACGAGCATCACGGTGACGGGACTCACCCGGACCGATGTGATGCTCTTCGACGTGACCGATCCGTACGGCGCGCGGGAATATACACTCACGGCGGCGCATTTTACGGACACCGGCGGGGGTTACGCGGTCTCGTTCCGCGAAGGATTCGCTTCGCGGAAGAACTATGTTCTCGCGCCTCTCGACGGCATCCCTACACTCGGATCCTCCGATGTCGTTGCGGACAAGCCCAGCGCTCTCATCGGAAGCCCTGCGGAGGGCGGCGTGGATATCCTCGTCGTGTCGCACGGGGATTTCTTGGGCGAGATGGAGAGATGGGTCGGTTATCGGAGGGCGCAAGGCTACCGCGTGCTCATGGCGGAAGCGCAGGACGTCTTCGACGAGTTTAGCGGCGGTGTCGAGAATCCGCGGGGGATCAAGAAATTCATCAAACACTTCTTCGAGACCGGCGGGGCGAGCTTCGTATTGCTCGTGGGGGACGCGAGCGAGGACAACAGGCGCGTGAATCAGTACGCGGGCAAGAACTTCGTTCCTACGGAATCGTTCACAGAGTACGTAGGCGGGACTTTCAACGAGGACGAAGTCGTGACGACGGACAACTGGTACGTGTTGCTCGATCACGACTTCATCACCGACGACTCGCCCGCGGTCAGCGACTTCTACCCGGATCTGTTGATCGGCCGCCTGCCCGTGGGGACGGTCACGGAGCTGCGGTACGTGCTGGACAAGGTGTTCAAGTTTGAAACGCCGAAGGCAGACGAGTTCTGGCGGAGACGGATGATCCGCGTCGCCGACAACGCGTTTTCCGGCGTGGGGAGACTTTGTTACGTGTCCTCCGAGAAGGGGTTCGAAACCGCCGAGGAGACCGCCGCGCAGAAGGCGGAAACCGCGATTCCCGGCGGGTTCGACATCGTGCGGTTCTATCTTGCGGACTATCTCTCGGAAGTAGAGCCGGCAAGTGGCTGCGAGAGCCCCCCGGGGGTGCTCCTGCAAACGACGAGAGGAGAGGTCACGTCGGCGCTCATCGGCGAACTGAACTCCGGGGCCAGCATCGTGAGTTTTCAAGCACACATGAATCGCTATCAAATTTGTCACGAAGCGTTGTTCACCACGAGTGAGACTTACGATAGCGATCATTTGCGGCTCACGAACGCCGACAGGCCGTGGGTGGTCTTCGGCTTCGGATGCCACATGAGCGACTACGCCCTCTTCGACGAGACGGTGAGGTACCAATCGAACCCCCCGACAGGGGACTGTTTTTCCGAGCTGCTCCTCATCCAACGCGCGGGCGCGGTGTCGACGTACGCGAGCTCCGGTTTCGAGTACCTGACGCCCAACGCCGAGTTGACGGCCATCATCGCCGACGCTTTCTTCGACGACGTCCCTACGGACACGATGGTTGCCTCGGACAAAGCGCAGGCCCGTTGGATCCTCGGCGAACTGATGACCCTGGCCGAGCTGAAAAACCTCCTGCAGAATCCGGCCGGATCCGGCGGGGGTGCGGTCGGCCAGATAAAGCGCTACCACGTCCTCGGCGATCCGGTGCTCCGGATCGACGCGGGTCCTCCGCGCTTTAGCGTGACGGTCAACGGGGCGCCTTTCACGTCGGGCGATCTCGTCGCCCCTGACGCGGACAACATGATCCAGGTGAGCGCCGTCGTCACCGACGAGGTGGCGATCGAAAAACTCGCCCTCGAGATCGACGGGGCGGACTCGACGGACATCCTCACCGTGACTCCGGTCAAGGACCAGGACCTTAGCGCTTCTCGCCAGTACGAGGTGAGCTTCAACCACAGGATCGAGGCGAAGCGGTACGACATCATCCTGAGGGCCTACCAGGCCGAGGACACCACGGCCGGCAAGTTCCACCTGGCCGCCGAGTTCGTGATGAAGGTCCAGGCCGTCGCCGAGCTCGCCGTCAACGGGAGACCCGTCTACGACGGCGATCTTGTCCCACCCCAGGCCGACTACGAGTTCAAGGTGGCGCTCCCCGTCTTCGTCGAAGAGTCAAAGCTCCGCGTCGAGACCGACGGCGTCGTGGTGAGCCCGGTGCGTTTCTTTCATCCCAGCCCCGAGGACACGACGACCTGGCTCGCAAGCTTCCGCCAGGACCTCCCCGACGGAGCGCACGAGATTGTCCTCTTTGTGGGCGAAGGCGAGTTTCCGTTTACGGTCGTCGTTGGGACGCGAGCGGGTCTCTTCGACCTCATCGCTTTTCCCAACCCGTTCGAGGACGAGGTCGATTTCGTGTTTACCAACGAGGTCGCGATCACGGGTGGAGCCATCGATGTCTTCACGGTAAGCGGGAAGAAGGTCGCCCATATCGAGGTCGCGCCCGGCGCGCGCGCCCCCGGCCAGAACGCGGTCCGCTGGGACGGCCGCACGTTCGACGGGGACGAGGTGGCCAACGGGGTCTACCTTTTCGTGGCATCGGTCGAACAGGACGGCCGGAAGACCATGCAGAGGGGCAAGCTCGTCCGCGCCAAATAATCGTTTCGACGTCCCCCGCCAAAATCGTTATCATCACAGCCGGAGTCTGCTAGACTCCGGCGGGCCCGCACGGCGGGCTCGCCGGGGCGTTTTGCGTTTCGTGACGGGAACGGTGTCGACATGGCCGATCGCAAAGAACATAGAAAACAGGGGATCTTCGAGGAGCTTCAGCTCCTCACAACCGAGAAGAGAAACCCAAAGACGCGGGGGATCGATCTCGCCTCAACGGCCGAAATCCTCGAGCTCATGAACGCCGAGGACCGGACGGTGGCCGATGCGGTGCGCGCGGCGATTCCACAGGTGGCCCGGGCCGCCGATTTCGTGGCGGAGTCGTTTCGCCGGGGCGGCCGCCTCGTGTACGTCGGGGCGGGGACGAGCGGGCGTCTCGGCGTCATCGACGCCGCCGAGTGTTCCCCGACCTTTGGCGTGGCGCCGGGGATGGTGGTGGGTGTCATCGCGGGGGGGCGAGACACGGTCTTTCTCTCACGCGAGGGAATCGAGGACGATGTCACCGCCGCCGAGAAGGATATGATCGACCACGGCGTATGTCCCTCGGACACCGTCGTTGGGATCACGGCGAGCCGGAGGACACCGTACGTCAAGAAGGCCCTCGAGACGGCAAGGCGTTTCGGGGCGAAGACGGTGTTTTTCACCTGCAATGACCCGGTCGATATCGAGGTCGACGTCCAGATCAACGTCGTCGTGGGACCCGAAGCGATAGCGGGATCGACGCGTTTGAAGGCCGCCACCGCGCAGAAGATGATTCTCAATATGATATCGACGGCGAGCATGGTGAAGATCGGAAAAGTCTACGAAAACCTCATGGTCGATCTAAAACCGGCGAGCGAAAAGCTCGTCGAGCGCGCCAAGGGAATCATCGTGATGCTCGCGGGGACTGGTTACGACGAAGCGGCGGAGCTCTTCGAGCGATCGGGGAGGAACGTCAAGGTGAGCGTCGTGATGGCGAAGATGGGTGTCGGCCGCGAGGAGGCCGAGAAAACGCTGGAAAGGGCCGGCGGGTTTCTCGCCCGGGCCCTGGGAGAGAGATAACATGCCTCGCATGTCGGCGATAATACTCGCGACCGTTACCGCGCTCCTCCTCTTCGCGGGATGCGGCGGCGGGGAAGGTGGACGGGAACCGCTTCGTTTCTGGCACTTCTGGGACGCCGCCGCGGTCGACCCGCTGGTTCGAGAGTTCGAGGCCGCGCACCCTGGGATCAAAGTCGAGGCGGAACAGCTCACGTGGAAGAGTGGGCTCGAAAAGATCCAGGCGGCGATCGCGTCGGGGACGCAACCCGATCTTTGCGAGCTGGGGTCCGAGTGGGTCCTCCGGTTTGCCTACGAGGGCGTCCTCGAGGATCTCACGCCGGTTTATACCGAGCTCGCCGACAGTTTCATCATGTGGGAGAGCGCTCGATGGCGGGACCGCGTCTATGGACTTCCGTGGCTCCAGGGATCGCGCGCGCTTTTCTACAACGTCGATCTTTTCGAAAAGGCGGGACTCGACGCGGACCGGCCTCCCGAGACATGGGATGAACTCCTTGACGCGGCCAAACGGATCGACGAACTCCCCGGCGACGTTAGCGGATTCGGTCTCAATTTGGGTGAGAGGTACGTTCTCTACAAGAAGTTCATGGCGTTTGCGTGGGGTAACGGCGGCGGGATCATCGATGAGAGCGGCCGCGTCATTTTCGATTCCCCCGAGAACGTCGAGGCGCTCGAGTTCTATCGAAAGCTCGCGTCCTATTCGCTCAAGGAAAAACAGGAAGTCCTCGATCATTACTTCAAGAGCGGCCAGCTGGGGATGCAAGTGTCGGGCGCGTGGAACCTCAAGAACTACGCGATCGAAGCGCCGCAGCTGAGGTACCGGGTCGCCCTGGTCCCCAAACCGTCGCGCGACAGGGGAGAACACGCGAGCTTTGCCGGAGCGGAGATGCTCGTCGTCTACGCAAAGTCGGCGCGAAAAGCGGACGCGCTAGAGCTCGCCCGTTTCCTCCAGAGCTATCCCCAGGCGAAGAAGCTCTGTCTGGAAGTGCAGAGCGTGTTTCCCGCGGCGAAGAGAGTCATCGAGGATGAGGCGTTCATCGGCGACGAAAAGATCCGTGTGTTCGTCGAACAGGCGCTGACGAGCCAGACGGCTCCCCCGCACCCCGGGTGGGTCGATATGGAGGACATCATCAACCGCTCGGTCGAAGAAGTGATATACGGTCGCGCCGAGCCACGGGAGGCGCTCTCGACCGCGGCGGAAGAGATGCGAAAAGTCGTGAAGCGGTTCGAGTGATGGTGGGTTTCCGGTGGGGTCCGGGGGAGGTTAGAGCCCTCACGGACCCAGCGCTCCACGTCGCTCGGCTTCCCGCCGCGCCTGGCGCGGATGGGGCACCCGCGCCGCGCTTGAGCTTGCGAGCACGGGCGGGGATATCCGCGACAGGACCCGCGGCGGGCGATCCTCGCTCGTTCTCGCGAAAGGGTCCGTGAGGGCTCTAACCTCCCCCGACCGCCGAGGACAAGCGATTGTGAGATGAACGCGACAACACGCCGAATCAAGCCGCTCCCGCCGCAGGTCGCGCTGCTCCTCCCCTGGGGCGTCGTCTACGGGGTGTTTTTTCTCTTTCCTTTCGTTTTCTCTTTCGTCCTCTCTTTTCTCCACTACAACCCGCTGAATGTCGAGTCGACGTCCTGGGTGGGACTCGGAAATTTCACCCGGCTCTTTGGCGACGAGAGATTTATCCGGGCTCTTCGTAACACGCTCTTCTTTGTCGTGGGGACGGTGCCGGTGACGACGACGGCGGCCCTCGGGCTTGCGCTGCTTCTCAGGGGGCGGATCCCCGGTAAGGGTGCTTTCAAAGCAGCATTCTTTCTCCCGTCGATCATATCGGCGGTCGTGATATCGCTCCTCTTCAAGCTTTTCTACGCCCCGAACGGCGGGCTCAATAACGCCCTCTCGTTGCTGGGGCTTTCGGGACACGGCTGGCTCACCGATCCGAGAACGGCGCTCGCCGCGATCATGGTGATGGACGTGTGGTCGGCGGTCGGTTACTACGCGATCATCTTCGACGCCGCCTTCGCCGGTATCCCGAAGGAGTTCTACGAGGCCGCGACGCTCGAGGGCGCCGGCTTTCGGGACACTCTGAGGTACGTCACCGTGCCCGCTCTCCGACCGGTGATCGCCTTCGTCCTCGTCATCAATACCATCCGGTCGTTCCAGATTTTCATAGAAGTTTTCGTAATGACCCAGGGAGGTCCCTTGGGGTCGACCGACACGCTCGTTCTTCATCTTTACGAGGCGGCGTTCAGAAGCCTCGACTACGGATACGCGAGCGCGATCGCGTACGCGGTCTTCGTGCTGTCGGGAGCATTCTCGATCATCGCGATGAGACAGTTTCGCCCGCGGCTTCGCTCGGGAGCGTGAGGCGGTGGCGTGAGCGGCAGGGAACCATGATGAAAACCGCCTTGAAAATCGCAGCTCTTCTCGCCGTCTTCGCCGTCATGGCGTATCCGCTCGTCTGGATGTTGGGGATCTCGCTCAGAACCGGAGACGGCGTATCTCTACGTTATTTCAAGGAAGTCTGGCAGACGGGACCCTTCGACCGGTATTTCTTCAACAGCGTCGTCGTAACGGCGATCGTGCTGGCCGGCAACATCGTTTTCTGCGCGATGGCGGGGTACGCCTTCGCCCGGTACAAGATCCCGGGGGGCCGCGTGCTCTTCTTTCTGGTCGTGTCGATGATTATGCTCCCCAAGCAGGTGATCCTCGTTCCACTCTACATTCTGATGCAGAAGATGCATCTCATCGACACCTACGCGGCCTTGACGCTCCCTTTTACCGCGGACGCCTTCAATATTTTTCTCATACGGCAGTTTCTCGTGGCGATCCCTCCGGACTGCGAGGAAGCGGCGCGGCTGGAGGGAGCGGGTGAGTTGAGAATCCTTTTTCGCGTGGTGATGCCGATGCTCAAACCGGCCCTGGCCGTCGTGGCGATCCATACTTCGCTTATCAACTGGAATTCGTTTCTCTTTCCGTTTATACTGACCAACACCGCTTCGATGCGCACGCTTCCCGTGGGTCTCGCCCTGATGTCTCAAGGCGCTCACAGCGTCGATTGGGGACACCTGATGGCCGGAGCTGTGATAGCGTCGCTCCCCGTCGTCGCCGCGTTTCTCGTTTTCCAGCGGCAGATCATCAGCGGGCTGACCTCGGGGATGTCGAAGTAAGGACCAGCGCAAAAAACCCGGCGGTAAAATCATGACGACATTTCGAGAGTTGTTGGACAAGAAAAGTTTCCTCGCCGTCGGTCTCATGTCGGGGACCTCGATGGACGGCGTGGACGCCGCGCTGGTCCGGCTGCCCGCGCTCCGGGACGATCCGAGAGTCGACCTCGTCGCCTTCGAGACGCAGCCGTATCCCGACGAGCTAAGATCGTCTTTGATGGAAATCGCATTTGGCGATCAATGCACGGCGGAGGATCTCGCTACCCTCCACACCGCGGTGGCGGTGAGTTTCGCCAACGCGCTTTTCGCCGTTTGCCAAAAGGGAAAGATTGTCGCGAAGACGGTGGACTTCATCGGTTCTCACGGACAGACGGTCGCCCACGTCCCGCCGTCACCCGGGCGCGCTTCGCCGATCGCCGGCACGCTCCAGCTCGGCCCCCCGGGGATGATCGCGGCGCTTTCGGGAATTACCACCGTCGGTGATTTCCGCGGGGGAGACATCGCCCTCGGCGGCCAGGGGGCGCCGCTTGCTCCTTACGCCGATTTTCTCCTGCGCAGAAGCAAGACCGAAAACCGGATCGTCCTCAACATCGGCGGGATCGCGAACGTGACCTACCTGCCAAAGAACTGCGGGGTCGACGAGGTGATCGCGTTCGATACGGGACCGGGGAACATGATCCTCGACGAGCTCTACCGCGTGCTCTACCCCGGTCAGGGATCCTTCGACCGCTTCGGCGAAAAAGCGGGGACGGGGCTCGCGTCGGAGTCGCTCGTGGAGACGTTTCTCGGGTTCGAGTTCTTCTTGAGAAAACCTCCGAAGTCCGCGGGACATCACGAATTCGGCGCAAGGTTCGCGTGGGAGTTTCTGGCGAGAGCCCAGGCGGCGGGTCTCAAGAACCCGGATATTCTGGCGTCGGCGTCGCTCTTGACCACCCGGAGCATTGGACTCGCGGTGAAAGATTGTATCGAGATCGAGGGGGATGTAGATAAGGTCTTCGTGAGCGGAGGCGGATCGAAAAACAAGACGATCCTCTCGCATCTCGAGACGGAGCTTGCGCCGGCGAAGTTGCTTCTGATCGACGCATTGGGCATCCCGGCGGACGCAAAGGAAGCGGTGGATTTCGCCGTTCTCGCAAGGGAGACGGTCCTCGCGCGTCCCAATGTGATCCGTCGCGCGACGGGCGCCTCGAGACCGCTCGTGCTGGGGACGATCGCTCTGGGGGCGCAGTCGTGACGAGGTCAGGGGCGGGAATCCTCTTTGCGTTTCTGTTGTCGTCCTGCGCGGCGCCCACGACCGTCCGCCGGTCCGAGGTCCTTGCCGGGAACGAGCCGCGTGTCCGCGTGCTTCTCGCCGAGGGACTCGAGACCGCGGCCGTCACCGCCGCCGAGGGGGTGACGGTATCCGCCGGCGCTTTCACGCTCCTCGATTCTCCGGGCAAATCCACGGTCCGTTTCTCCGGGAGAGCTCCCGATGTGGAGATCACGATCGAACCGGAGGGCAAGGTCGCGACGGCGCAGGGACCCATCACGGTCGTACCGAAGGGGAGAACCGCTCTCGGGTTCGACTCGAAGAGCTACGCCGGGAATCTGAGCGTCTATTTCGGCGCCGACGGGAGGCTCGCGGTCGTCGACATCGTCCCTCTCGAACTGTACCTCGAGGGTGTCCTCCCGCACGAGATGGGAAACGCGGGTACCGATGGGTTCGACGCGCTCAAGGCCCAGGCGGTCGCGGCGCGTACCTACGCATTCGAACGGGTGCAACTCCACGCGAACGACCCGTTCGATCTCTACGCCGGTGTCCGAGATCAGGTATACCAGGGACTCAAGGGAAGAACCAAACAAGCGTCCTCGGCGGTCTCCGGGACGCGCGGGCTCGTTTTGACCGACGGCGGAGGCTCCGCGAAAGCGTACTATTCCGCGTGCTGCGGAGGCCATACGTCGGACATCCGGCTGGTTTGGCCGGAGCGAGAAAGCGCCGGTTACCTCTTCGGCGTTCGCGACAATGACGGGCGGAACCCCGGCGCGTTCTGCGCTGATCACGGTTACTTCCGGTGGAGGTATTCGTTTACGGGAAAGGAACTCGGCGACATGCTGAGACAGACCCTCCCGAAAGCGCTGGAAATCGAGCCGGCCGCGGTGGGAGAGGTGGTGGACATCGGGATCGAGGAATACACGCCGAGCGGGCGGGTGAGCGCCATCGTCATACGAACCACGAAGAACGAGTACCGCGTCGCGGGGGACAAGATCCGGTGGGTGCTCATGGCCGATCCGAAGAAGAACCGGATTCTTCCGAGCATCATGTTCAAGTTCGATAAGATCATGGAAGGCGGTCGCGTGGCGTTCCTGAGCATCGCGGGCGGTGGCAACGGACACGGGGTCGGGATGTGCCAGGGTGGGGCGATCGCGATGGCAAAGAAAGGATACACGTACCGGATGATTCTCCAGCACTATTATCCGGGGTGCGACGTGGTGAGGGCGTACCAGTGATGAACGAAGATCAGGGCATCCACCTTTCTCCCGACGTCAAGTTCCACCTCGTCAGAAAGATCGAGTGCCACAAGATTATGGGCGTCGCGGGCCCAAGGCTCCTTCCCCACGAAGCGAAGTATCTCGAGTTCCACCGGCCGGCCGGGATCATCCTTTTCGAGAGAAACATCGAGAGCGCGCCCCAGGTCCGCGAACTCCTCGAGCAAGTCGATGAGAAACTCTCGAAAGACGGTGAGAGAGCCCTCATCATGGCCGATCACGAGGGAGACTTCGTCAGCGAGCTCAAGCGGCTCATCGGCGTCCCGCCGTCGCCGATGGCGATCGGCGCAACGGGGGATCCGTCGTTCGCCCGTGAAGTGGCCTGCGAAACGGGGCGCGCGATGCGGAAGATCGGTGTCAACGTCGTCCTCGCACCGGTCGCAGACTGTTTCTTCGAGCCTTCGTGCTCGGTCACCGGGATCCGGACGTTCGGAAGGGACCCGGAACGTGTGGCGGAGTTCGTGGCCGAGACGATCCGCGGGTACAGGGACGCGGGTCTCATCACTTGCGCAAAGCACTTTCCCGGACACGGGTCCACAAGTGACGACTCGCACGTCACTCTTCCCCATGTGACAAAGACGCTCGCCGAACTCGAGGCGACCGATCTCGTGCCGTTCAAACGGGCGGTCGAAGCCGGTGTCGACATGATGATGACGGCGCACGTCGCCGTCTCTTCCGGAACGGCGGGCGAGGCCGTGCCGGCAAGCTTTGACCGGCGGCTCATACAGGACGTTTTGCGCGGGCGGTTCCGATTCGACGGGGTCGTGATCACCGATGCCCTGGAGATGGAGGGGGCGCGCGAGCACGTACGGGCGAGATACGGGGGACTTGCCGGAGGGTTCGAGAGGGCGGTCGTCGCCGGGGCGGACTTGCTTCTCTACGCGTCTCCCGTCCCCGAACGGATCGTGACCCAGAGGGAAGGCGAGCCGATGATCGCCGTCGACGTGATACAGACGATCATCGATACACTCGAGCGCGTCGTGGACCGGAGCCGCATCGATCGGAAGGTCGAAGAGGCGGCGAAGCAGCACGAGGGTGTGAGAAACCTTCTCCAGATCCTCGACGATTCGGAGAAACGGATTCAAACGCTTCGCCGTCGCTCCGGCGGGTTCCCGCCGGCAAAGAGGGCAAAACCCGAGGGAAACGTGATCGCTCTTCACGACTATGCCTTGACTCCGAGTGTGTATAAGACCGCCGCCGAACGAAGCATGACTCTCTTGAGGGATCCGTCGGCGTTCATTCCGGTGCTCGGGGGCCGGAAGTGCGTCGTGGTCCCCGTCGAGTGTTTCCAAACCGCGTCGTTGAAGCGTCAGGACGTGGCGTCTTTTGCCGAGACGTTGTGCAGGAGCTTCCCCGGTTGGGAGACTTTTCCGCCGCTTGTCGGGTTCGAGCAGGATGAGGACGGAGACGTGCGGCCGATCTTCGAATCGCCGCAAAGAACGATCATCGATGCCGCGCGCTATGACCCCCGGTCGAAACCGGCGGAAATGGTTCTCGGATTGAAGCAGGGGCAGGTGCTTCTCCCCGTGTTCTCGGCGAGGGGCGCCCCGCCGGAGGGGTTTCTCGATCGTCTGGGTGCTTTTGTCGACGATTTCGGAGCGCCGTTCGTCATCGTTACGGGGTGGCCGTTTGTCGATTGGATCCCCGCGACCGTGGGGTGTCTTTTGACGTTTGGGGCGTCGCCTCAGGTGGCGGCCGCCGCGGCGGCGGTCCTTTCGGGGAAGGCGAAACCGCAGGGATCGCTCGACCGGGTGCTGTAGACCGCTGCAGGCCCCGAGTGGGCCGACGCGGAAGACCGGCCACGACCACCTGCCGGCTGGGGCCCGGGCCGGGTTCAAATGAGGATTGACAACGGGTTGGATCGGTGTTACCTTCTGTCCGATCTCTCGCGATAAGTGCTTCAAAAGAAAAAGGGTGGGGTCGTAGTTCAGTTGGTTAGAACGCCTGCCTGTCACGCAGGAGGTCGCGAGTTCGAGTCTCGTCGGCCCCGCCATTCTTCCCTCGGTCACCCTGCGACGATCTTTGTTGCGGTGTGATCTTGTTTTCCATTGGGAAATCGTCTCCCGGTAGAAACTCCTTTCTTGCCGCACGGCGGCGGCTGTCGTATGCTCATGGTACCCCACAGGATAGACAATCTTCCTGGGAAAGGTTTTCCTTCTTGGGATCGATCAGCTTCGTGTGGCTAGTGCTGTGCGTCATTCTGCTGGCGGTTGTTCTTTCGTTGACACCGGCGGAGGGCGCGTCCCCTGAAGCCCCCCAGGTCGGCGATCTCTCCGGTTCTCCATCCTCTCGTCAGTCGATCGGGATTCTCCCATTGGAACACATGACACCGGAACGCGTCTGGCTCGACGCCGGGGACGGCTATTCGCATACGCGGGGAACGACGGTCGAGCGCTTCGGTCTGGGTGCCGACGGCTATGCCTTCGGCTTTGTGAGCCGGCTGTGCCGGGACTTCGTGACTCAGTTTCAGTTTCCGTTCCGCTACGCGGCGAAGGAGCCAAAACGATTCCTGTTGGGGACCGCCGGCCTGCTCGCCTTGGTGTTCACCGATCACAAGACGCTCGGCGTGATCGCCCCTCAATCACCGCTTCGTGAAAACGGCCTCATCGGACCGGCGGAGGATCTGTCGAATCTGGCGAGCGGCTCGTCCATCGTGGCGCTCGTGGCCGGATTCGGCGCCTTGGGCATCCTAGTGGACTCCCCCCGCGAGCGCGAGACGAGTGTGATGCTGGTCGAGGCGGTTCTCACCTCCGAGGTGTGGGCGGATCTGCTCAAGATGGCGAGCAGACGCGAACGCCCTCGTGACGTGGACGGCGACATGAGCGATTGGGAGGGCCCAAGCATCATTTTCAAGAGCGAAAACCCCGATGCGGGAAGCCTGAAGTCCTTTCCGTCGGGACACTCCGCGGGGACGTGGGCGATGGCGACGATTCTCGCCCATCAGTATCCCGCGCACAAGATCGTCCCGGTGCTGGGGTATGGAACCGCGCTCGCGATGAGTTATTCGCGGATGGCGGTGAGAGCCCACTGGCTTTCCGATGTCGTCGTCGGAGGTTTGATCGGATACGGATGCGCCAGACAGGTGCTGTCGGCTCACCGATCCGCGCGCGCGCCCGAAGAGGAATCTGAAATCCGCTTTGGAATCGACGCTTCTCCCGACTATATGGGAGTGGGGCTGCAGTACGATTTCTGAGCGCCGGTTGTTGTTGGATGCCGGCAAGCCGCGCACCGGCAGGATCTACTCGAGAAGAACGATCTTGATCGTCGATTCCCTTGCGGTGCGTCCCGTGCTCGCTCCCCGTCGTCCACGAGGTCCGTTTTGGTAAATCAACACCTCACGTCTTCGGCTGCGATCCCGCTGATTCTTGGCTTGCTTCTCTTCGTCGGCTGCGAGGATACGTCCACCGACTCGACTGAAATCGTATGTTGCGACTCGAGCGCCGACCCGGTCTTCTTGCAGTCAAAGATCGATGACGACGACGGCGACGGCAATCCCCTGGACGAAGACTTTCCGACAATCAACGACGAGGATGATGACATCGCCGATCACACCTGGATCAAAGACAACTACGGCGTCTACCACCTCTTCTTCCACAACGAGGGTCATGGTACCGGCAGCGACATCGAACACTACACCTCGACCGATCTCCACAGCCTGGATTACGTCGGCATCGCTCTTCGCAATGACCCGAGTGGTTGGGACTCGTATAATCTCTGGGCGCCACACATCATCAAGAGCGGGAACACCTACTTCATGTTCTACACGGGAACCAGCGGCCCCGGCGACGATCCGAACGCCAAGCAGCGGATGGGTCTGGCAACGTCAACCGATCTCGTGACCTGGACGCGCTACCCGGTTAACAACTGCCCCGGAACCTCCGGCGATGGCTGCATCTACGAATGCAACGAATGCTGGACCACCTGGAGCGAGTCGTCTGGTTCATTCAATCAACAGTGCCGGGATCCGTTCGTTATCTGGGATGGGGTCAATCAACGCTGGGTCATGTTCGCCACGGCCAAGAATCAGGACCAGTCGGGGGTCGTGACCGTCGCGTACTCGACGAATCTGACCAACTGGATCGGCGGAGGGTTTATCGACGCAACTCGTCGGTTGGCATCGGGCGTCGGAGGACAAACGACCGGCGGCCAAGCGGAGAACGCTCACGTCATGTCGCACCGGGGCGTACACTACCTTCTTTTCACCGATTGGCGAGATCCGGAGGACAGTGTGTCGGTGCACGATCCTCGAACCATCGTGCAGTACGCTACGTCATCGACCCTCGACGCGGACTCCAGCGGCAGCATCAATTGGACCTACCGTGGCTACATTCCCGATCCCGGCGTGAATGCGATCGAGGTCCTACACATCAGCAACTACATCTGGATCATGTCCCAGAGTATTTCCAACGAGCGTTCCGGTTATTGGGCGCTGCGCCGTCAACTGCGCATGAAATGCGTGGTCTGGCGTGATAACTTCGCGTTCGACACGTCAAACGTGAAGTTTTCTTGTGGCGCTTCGGGTCGTGGGATCGGCCCAGTGGTCGTGGAGGGTTCCGAACAGAGCTTCGACAACTAGCGAGCTTGTGGCACCTGAGTCCTCCGTGCCCGAAGATCCTACTTCACATAGACGGTCTTGACGTTGACGAACTCTTTGATCCCGTAGTGCGACAGCTCCCGGCCGTATCCGCTCTCCTTTACCCCGCCGAACGGGAGCCGGGGGTCGGAGCGGACGAAGGTGTTGACGAAACAAGACCCCGCCTCCAATTCCGTGACCGCGAGCCTCTCGCCGCGCGATGCGTCACGGGTGAAGACGGCGGCCCCCAGGCCGAAAACGGAGTCGTTGGCGATACGCGCGGCGTCCGCTTCATCCCTCGCGGCGATGATCGCCGCGACGGGTCCGAAAAGTTCTTCGTCGTACGCGGGGCTTCCTTTTCGCACACCGGTCAAAACCGTCGGGGGGTAGTAAGCCCCGTTTCCAGGCGGTACCCGGCCTCCAAGGAGGCACGTCGCGCCCTTCTTGATACTCTCGACCACCTGGCGGTGGAGATCGTCCCTGAGGTCGCGCCGCGCCTGGGGGCCGATGTCCGTTTTCTCGTCCAACGGATCACCCATTATCTTCGATCGCATCTTTTCGACGTAGAGTGATTCAAATCGCTCCCGCACCGCGTCGACCACGATGAACCGCTTCGCCGCGATACAGCTCTGTCCGGCGTTGATCAGGCGGCTCGCGACGCACGTCGACGAGGCTTCTTCGAGATCGGCGTCCTCGAGTATGAGATAAGGGTCGCTCCCCCCGAGTTCGAGCACCGTTTTCTTGAGCATCTCGCCCGATTTTCGCGCGACGGACCGGCCGGCCGGCGTGCTCCCCGTAAGGGTGACGGCCTTCACCACCGTGTTCTCGATCATACGGTCGACGCGCGAACTGCCCGCCAGGACGGTGCGGAACGTATTTTCCGGAAACCCGGCGTCTTTGAATACCCGCTCGATGGCGAGCGCACACCCCGGGACGTTCGACGCGTGTTTGAGAATGCCGACGTTTCCCGCCATGAGGGTCGGGGCGGCAAAGCGAAATACCTGCCAGAACGGAAAGTTCCACGGCATGACGGCGAGAACGACACCGAGCGGCTGAAACGAGACAAAGCTCTTCGCGGCGTCGGTCCGCACCATTTCGGGCGCGAGAAAACGCTCGGCGGCGTCGGCGTAGTACTCGCACGCCGTGGCGCATTTCTCCACCTCCGCGCGTCCTTCGCGCAGCACCTTCCCCATCTCGACGGCCATAAGACGCGTGCAGGCTTCCGCGTTCGCACGGAGAACCGAAGCGGCGTTTCGCATCAAGCTGGATCTCTCGGAGAAGCTCGTCCGGCGCCAGTCGAGAAAGGCGGCGTGGCTCTCCGCGATGATCCGGTCGATTTCGCGCTGCGTCATCTCTTCGTAGATCTCGATCGTCTCGCCGGTTGCGGGGTTGATCGATTGAATGGCCATGGGTCGTCTCCTTTGAGGGGTCTCCTCCAGAGATTAGCAGAGTCGGGCGGCGCGGCTCAACCCCGTTGGGGCGTCCCGAGTGTCTCCTGGCGGGCTTTGGTCCGGGCGTCCGAAGGGTCTACCGGCGGTCGCCGGCCGTCGCCGGGGAGCCTTCCGGCGAGCGCGCGGGACTGCTATAATGAGCGCCGGCGAGCGGAGAGCGGGGGGCGCTCGGAGAGCCCGGTACACGAGGGGATGCACGGGCGCCGCCGACGAACCGGGGAGGGAGGCGGCGTCCAACCGACGGGTGAAGAGCCATGACACCGATCTATCTAGATTACAATGCGACGACCCCGATCGATCCTCGAGTGGCTCGGGCGATGCTCCCTTACGTCCACGATCACTTTGGCAATCCATCGAGCGCGCACGCATTCGGCGTGGAGGCGAAGAAGGCCGTCGAACGCGCGCGCGCGCAAGTGGCGGGGCTACTCGGTTGCGGGGTGGATGAAGTGGTGTTCACGAGCGGCGGGTCCGAGTCGAACAACCACGCCTTGAAGGGCGCCGCCGAGACCCGCGCGAAAAAAGGAAACCACATCGTGGTGTCGTCCATCGAGCACCCCTCCGTCACCGAGGTCTGCCGGTACCTCGAGCGAAAAGGGTTCAGGGTCACCTACGTCCCCGTCGACGGTTACGGACTCGTCGACCCCCGCCAGGTCCAAGACGCGATCACTCCTCAGACGTTCCTCGTGAGCGTCATGCACGCGAACAACGAAGTGGGGACGATCGAGCCCGTCTCGGAGATTGCCGAGATCGCCCGCGGCCGCGGCATACTCGTCCATTCGGACTGCGCCCAGTCCGCCGGCAAGATTGCCGTACGCGTGGATGAGCTCGGCGTGGATCTCCTGTCCGTTGCCGGTCACAAGCTCTACGCCCCAAAAGGAATCGGTGCCCTGTACATCCGCTCCGGCGTCTCGCTCGAGAGCCTCGTCCACGGCGCCCAACACGAGGCGCGCCGCCGGGCCGGCACTGAAAACGTGACGGAGATCGTGGGGCTCGGCGAAGCTTGCGCTATCGCGGGAGAAGACCTCCCGCGTCACGGCGAACACATGAGACGGATGCGCGACCGGCTGGAGAAGGCGCTCCTGGAAAGATTCCCGTGGGTCCGCGTAAACGGCCACCCCGAGAAGAGACTCCCCAACACATCGAGCGTGAGCTTCAAAGGGCTCGAGGCGAATACGATTCTCTCCGAGCTCGCCGGTGTGGCGGCGTCCGCGGGTGCGGCGTGCCACGCCGACGGTGTCGAGCTTTCGAGCGTGCTCGAGGCGATGAAGGTGCCGATCGAGTATGCGATGGGGACGGTTCGCTTTTCGACGGGGCGTTTCACCACCGAGGACGAGATCGACCGGGCCCTCGAAGAAATCACGGAGGTCGTGCGGCGGCTCGTGCCCTCCGAGGCACCGTTGACTGTCGGCCTTCCCTCGAGAGAGATCAAGCTCACGCAGTACACCCACGGACTGGGGTGTGCGTGCAAGCTCCGTCCGCAACTTCTCG
>Ga0315276_10000516_pt1 | contig 33405 bp, 28 predicted proteins | sample YL17G05_0_MG_FD_204542 | JGI IMG/M metagenome (GOLD analysis project Ga0315276, IMG submission 204542) | Sediment microbial communities from Yellowstone Lake, YNP, Wyoming, USA - YL17G05_0 | ecosystem: Environmental > Aquatic > Freshwater > Lake > Sediment | place: USA: Wyoming | collected... | reverse complement strand
TGGTTTTTGTATGGGGGTAAGGGGGGTTTATGCGCCGATGGCGAAAAATTTGAAAATACTCCGCTAAATTCTGCCAAAATCACCGGTCTCCGCTAAATTTGTACCCCCTATGAAATATCCAGGCTAAATAAAATTCCTGCAAAAATTTTCCAAATCCCCTTACTCTTTATCCCATAACAACTTATCTCTTTTTTGCCTGCCCTTCGTAGCCCGCAGGGCGAAGTAGGGTCAACCCAAACGCGCATCTCCGCCCAATTATGGGGGATTCTATATCCCAATGTGGCTAAGCCATCCCTGACAGGATTGAGTGGAATAAAATTTAATGAAAAATAAAAAAATCTGCGTGAATCTGCGTTAATCTGTGGTTTGATTTTCCTTAAGTCCTTGTTATGACAATACTTAATCAAAAACACTGGTGTCTTCTTGATGCACTTTGGAGTATCTCTGGAGTGCTTCTGATGCATTCTGATTACATTTGAAGACATATCTGATGACCTTCTGATGACATCTGATAACAGTTAGAACGCAAATTCAGCACCCGCCTTCTCACCCAAAAAATCATTGACGCCGCAAGGGCCGTAGTATACCTATATGCCATTGCTGGATTCAGGAATCGAATCTCTTATGCTAAAAAAAAGACTGCTTTTCGGCACGCTAATGACCATCGCCTTCGCCGCCATCGTCCTCCTCGATGGCTGGCTGGATGGCGCAATCACCAAATCACCGGCTGACGACAAGCCCATTCAGGCAACTCTCCTCGCTATTCTGGTCGCCGTTCTTGCTATCCCCGCCCAGCAGGAGATGTCCAAACTCGCCGCCGCCAGAGGCGTCAAAACCCTCACTTTTTTCGCCATAATCGCCTCAATCTTGCTCGCAACCGCCCCATATTTGCGCCAATTTGTCAAAATCCCGCCTCAAATTTGCACAAATTTCTTACTTTGCCTCACAATTTTCGGCCTTTTTTACTGCCATTACACCCGCTTCGGCATCGCGGGAACCATCGTAAATTGCGGCGCAACTTCCTTTGCAATCATATACTTAGGAATACTAAGCAGTTTCGCGCTCGCCATTCGCCTCGATTTCGGCCTTTGGCCGTTCCTTATGACCATTTTTACCGTAAAATCCTCTGATATAGGCGCTTATGCAATCGGCTCTGCTTTCGGCAAACACAAATTCTCCCCAAAAATCAGCCCCGGCAAAACCTGGGAAGGTATGGCCGGCGCCGTCGCCGCCGCCGTTGTAGTTGCTATTTTATTTGCAGCCCTTTGTGGTATAATGGGTTATTGGCCGGCAGCTATCTTCGGTATTTGTCTGGCTTTTGCAGGCCAGCTCGGCGACCTCGCTGAGTCGCTGCTGAAACGCGATGCTGAACAAAAGGATTCATCGAGCAGTGTGCCGGGTTTCGGCGGGATATTGGACGTCATTGACTCGCCCCTCGGAGCTATGCCGGTTGCGTACATATTTCTATTGTTCACAAGACATTGCGTATAATGCACGCTGCTCAAAGAACGTAAGGAACAAGTTCTGGAAATTACCATACAATTAGACCCGAGCTGTAATAAACTTGCGTTGTTCGGCCCTGCCGACACCCACTTGCGGGTTCTGCGCCAATCGCTCGGCGTTCAAATCGTCGCCCGGTTAGACAACCTGATAATCAACGGCAAGGAAAAGGCCGTAACCGCCGCCGCTGAAGTTATCGACAAAATGCAGAAGCACCTGCTCAAATATGACCTGCTCACCGCTGATGATGTTGCTTTCTACCTGAACCAGTATGAATCCGCCGATGCCGACCAGACCAGCGAAGCCATTACCGTTTACTCACACAAAAAGGTCATTGAGCCTACCACAAAGGGGCAGTTGAAATACGTCGAAACTATGCTCGCAAATGACGTTATATTCTGCATAGGGCCTGCCGGCACAGGCAAAACCTACCTGGCAGTCGCAATGGCCGTCTCAATGCTTAAGAGGAAACAGGTCAGAAAAATTATTCTGGCCAGGCCTGCCGTGGAAGCCGGTGAAAAATTAGGCTTTTTGCCCGGCGACCTGCAGGCAAAGTTAAACCCGTATCTGCGCCCGCTGTTCGACGCCCTTGGCGATATGATGAGTTTTACACAAATGAGAAAGCTTATGGAGTTAGACATCATTGAGGTAATCCCACTGGCCTTTATGAGAGGCCGAACGTTAAACGAGGCCGCCATAATTTGCGATGAGGCACAAAACACATCGCCTCTTCAGATGCTGATGGTGCTGACCAGGCTCGGCAGAGGCTCAAAAATGATAATAACAGGCGACATCACACAAGTCGACCTCGGACCCGGCCAAAAAAGCGGTATGGTAGAGGCCATCGAAACACTCCAGCGAATCAGAGGGATAGGCTGTGTAGGGCTGACCCGAAAAGACATCGTGCGGCATCGATTAGTTCAAAACATAGTGCAGGCCTACAAAAGAAAAAATCAGGATAAAAAGTAAAGCGGAAAACAAATGTGGTTTCTGAAAAAAACCGGTCCCCGGCTTAGCAATCCGGCTGCTGAGCGGCAAACAAATGGAAAGACGTTTGTAAGCCCTGATTCTGTCATATCAGTGCTGCTGGGAGTGGTTTTTGTCGTGTTATGCACAGCGGTGTTGTCCTTTGAGGCTATTGAGCAGAAAAACTGGTCTGCTGTTTTAGCGGTAATGGTCATAATAACGCTGCTTTCCTTATCCGCCGGCTCTTACATCCATCTTTTTCAAAAACGCCTCGTCCAAAACCATATCAGAACTATATCGCTGATATTACTGTTTACGCTGGCTCTGGCTGCAACCAAAATCGGCACATTACTTACCCATCATAGCTTTTGGGCCACGGGAACCGCCGCCACGGTAGCAATAATTTTAGTCCTTTCCTATAATCAGCGTTTTGCGATAAGTATGAGCATATTTTACTGCCTGGTTGTCTGCTTCGCCGTCGGACCAAAAGCGGATATCGACATCCTTCTGACAACATCAGCCGCTGCCGTCAGTTTTTGTTTTCTTCTCAGGGAGATTCGCACAAGGATGAAGCTGCTCGAAGTCGGGACACTCACTTCGGCAATAGTATTCATAATGTCGGCGGCACTGGATTCCTGGAAACAGAATCGCAGCCCCGACCTTATTTTCACCAATGCGGGCTATCACGCGGCGGTGACATTTCTGGTGAGCCTGCTCATTCAAAGCCTGCTTCCGCTGATAGAAAAACTATTTCACATAACGACAAGTATGACGCTTCTGGATTACAGCGATGCCAATCAGCCTTTATTAAAAAGGCTTGCCATAGAAGCGCCCGGCACCTTTAGCCACAGCCTGCTGGTCGGCTCTATTGCCGAGACTGCCGCAGAGGCCATAGGCCGAAACGGCCTGTTGTGCAGAGTAGGTGCTTACTATCACGATGCCGGTAAAATCAACAAACCTGCCTATTTCATTGAAAATGAAATGGGCCTGAACCGGCACAAGGAGCTTTCACCGACGATGAGTCAGTTGATTATCGTGGCCCACGTAAAAGACGGTCTGGAAATGGCGAAAGAGTACGGCCTGCCGTCAGTGCTGCACCAGTTCATTGAGACACATCACGGCACAACCCTGGTGGAATATTTCTATAACGCAGCCAGGAAAAAATACGATGAAAAATTATACGAGGTCTCCGAAAGCGAATTCAGGTATACCGGCCCGAAGCCCCAGACGAAAGAGGCCGCCATTGTAATGCTGGCCGACAGTGCGGAAGGCGCTGTCAGGGCATTGGCCGAACCGACCCCGCCAAGAATAGAGACGGTCGTTCACAATATGAGTATGAAACGCCTTCAGGATGGCCAGTTCGATGAATGCGAGCTTACCCTCAAAGAGTTAAGCCAGATAGAGGCAAGCATATCTAAGAGCCTGGCCGTACATTATCACGGGCGTATTTCGTATCCCGAACCCCTCGAAGGGACATCCGAGGGCGCGCAATCCCAAAACAATCAACCAGAGCAGAATCAACAATTATGAGGGGTACAAAACAGGACATAGCTATCCAGGTCACAAAAAAAACAAAGGCCGGGGGCATCAGCCTTCGCGAAATCGAAAAACTTGTTGAGACCGTCTGCCGCCGATTCAATACCCCAAAGACAGCGGTAAGTATCGTTTTGGTGGGTGATGCCGGGATGCGCCGGCTGAATAAGCAATTTCTAAACCTTAATCGCAGCACCGACTGCCTGAGTTTCGATTTATCTGACAACCTCGCCGGCAGCGGAAAACTGTTTGAGCTGATAATCAATGTCGAAAGGGCCCGCAAAGAAGCAAAACAACGGAAACTTCCCTTTAAGGCTGAACTGGCTCTTTACATCATACACGCTCTGCTGCATAATCTCGGCTTCGATGATTCTCGTCCCGATTTGGCCGAGCAAATGCACCGCACTGAAGACAGGATTTTAAAACAACTCAGTTACGGTTTCGTATATAATGCGAATAATAATCCGCCATCCGACAACCAACTGAAAAGGTGATTGAATGAGCTATAGCGGCTGGATATTGTGCCTGATTTGTCTCCTTGCCGGAGGGACGTTGTTTTTTTCCCTCAACGCCGCGGCGCTGCAGACATTTTCCCGCCTGAAATTGGAGGCGGTCTCCAAAACAAAAGGACGGGAAAAACTCGCCGACAGCATAATAAAAAATACCGAAAAACTGGTTTTAACCTGCTCCCTGTATCGGCTCATCTTTAATATGTGCATACTGCTGCTGTTGCTGGCTTACCTGAAAATCACGAGCAGCAGGAGTCCGACAATCGGTGATTACACAATCATATTCCTCATTGCGGCGGCAATTTTCTCAATCTTTAATCTAATAATACCTCACACCTGGGCCAAATTTGGAAGCGAAAAAATCCTCCTTCGCACATACAAACTGCTGATACTCTGTATGGTGCCGGCCTGGCCGTTCCTTTACGCCTTCCGGCTGACAGACAGCCTTGTCCGCAGACTTCTCGGCGCACCTCCTGCAACACCAAAAGAACTGCAGCAGGAAAGAGAGGAACAATTCCTGACCAGTCTGGAACTGCAAAAAATGCAGGGCCTTGTGGATGAGCAGGAAAAGGAAATGATTGAGAACGTGCTGCAGTTAAGCAGCACCGTCGTCAGCGAGATTATGACCCCTCGGTTGGATATGGTCGCAATCGAGGCGACCTCCGACCTGAAGACAATCCTCGATGCCATTACCAGCACGGGGCATTCCCGCGTCCCCGTTTATGAAGGGACTTACGACAACGTCATCGGCTTCATCTACGCAAAGGATTTGCTGACCGCATTGGATAAGGACCCTTCTTCCTTTAACTTGCGGGAAAGGCTGCGGGAGGTCTACTTCGTCCCTGAAACAAAACTGCTGCGAGACCTGCTGCACGAATTCCAGAGTCAGAAGCTGCACATAGCCATTGTAATTGACGAATACGGCGGAACGGCGGGGCTGGTTTCCATAGAGGACATTCTCGAAGAGCTGGTCGGAGAGATAACGGATGAATACGAAAAAATCAGCCCAAAACCTATAAAGCAGGTCGACCCAAACACTTTCGAAATAGACGCCAAAATGCCTATAAGCAGCGTCAACGAACAATTTGAATTGAATCTCCCTCTGGGTGAAGATTGCGACACCATAGGCGGCTTTGTCCTTTCACATTTAGGTTATATCCCCAAAACAGATGAAAGCTTTGATTACAAAAATCTTAAATTCACCGTTCTTTCCGCCGAGGCCAGAAGAATAAAACGCATCAGAATCCAGAAAATAACTGAATAGTAAAAATGCTGACAAAAGACCAGGCTGTTTGCATACGCGTCTGCGATTATTCGGAAACATCTCAGATTGCGACATTCTTCACCAGAGCAACCGGCAAGGTCGGCGTCATTGCCAAAGGTTCAAAACGACCCAAGTCGCCATTTGACGGGCCTATCGAGGTATTCTCTCACGGCCGGATTGTTTTTTCCCACAGTGCAGACGGGAAACTAGCCACACTGACCGAGTTTGAACAGCAACCCGCATTTGCCGGCCTGGTGAAAAATCTTTTTGCGATGAACTGCTGCCTGCTTGGCGTCGAACTGCTGAACGACCTTACAAAAGATTACGACCCGCACCCCGAACTTTTTGACAGCTTCCTGCAATTCCTGCAAAACACCAGCGAAATGCAAGGTCGACCATCGACTGTATCCTTATTGATATTATTTCAGTTAGCTTTACTCAAAGAGGTTGGTCTTCAGCCGGTTTTAAGTCACTGTGTCAATTGTAAAACGCAACACGCAATACGCAATACGCAATACGAATTTTATTTCAGCAGTTCCGCCAACGGCCTGATTTGCAGGGATTGTGAAGCAGCTTCCCCCGACAGGATTAAGCTGGCTGGTCCTGTTGCGGCCTGTTTGACAAATTTGAAGCTGCTGGCCGAAGCGAACGAAAAAACGCTGAATGAAATCGAACGTGTTTTAATCTATCACTTCACCGAAATCCTTCACCGCCGCCCCATAATGGCAAAGCACATCCTGCAACCCTAAACAGCCGCAAAAAGTCTATTGCTCCTGCGGCTCAAAAAGCTCTGTTTGTTCGCTGGGTTCTTTCTTTTTGTGAAATTTAAGGCCGAGATGTTCGCAGGCGGCCTTGGTGATTTCTCTGCCGCGTTTTGTGCGGCGCACAAAGCCAATCTGCAACAAATACGGCTCGACCACATCTTCAAGCGTGCCCCTCTCTTCGCCCAGCGTTGCGGCAATGGCCTCGATGCCGGCAGGGCCGCCGTCATAAACCTTTGCCAGCGTATGCAGAACCGCCCTGTCCAATTCATCCAGTCCCAGCAAATCTATCTGCTCCATCTTAAGCGCACTTTCAACGATGTCTGTGGTAAGGTTTCCTTTCCCCTTTACCTGTGCATAATCCCGCACTCTTTTTAGCAGGCGATTTGCGACTCTCGGCGTCCCCCGGCTGCGGTGCGCAATCAACTCCAGCGTGCCGTCCTGACAATCCAACTGAAGCAGCCTTGCCGACCTGACTAAAATTGTTGTAAGCTCCTCAGCATTGTAAAATTCCAGATGATAAAGCATTCCGAACCGGCTGCGCAGCGGCGCACTCAATAACCCTGCCCGTGTCGTTGCGCCGATTAAGGTGAATCGCTTTAGCGGGAAGTTTATCGTTTTTGCGTGCAGGCCGCTGTCAACGGTGAAATCAATCTTGAATTCCTCCATCGCAGGATAAATGAATTCCTCAACCGGTGTGCTGAGCCGATGAATCTCATCAATAAAAAGAATGTCGCTGGTGTTTATATTGCTCAGCAGTCCCATCACGTCCCCCTGCTTGACTAATGCCGGTCCAGATGAGCATCGTATCCTTGCACCCATTTCGTTTGCAACCACATTAGCCAGCGTCGTTTTGCCCAGACCCGGCGGGCCGTAAAACAGGATATGCTCCAGCGGCTCGCCGCGCTTTTTGGCTGCTGCCATCGCAATCGACAGTTTCTCTTTGACATTCTTCTGGCCTATGCACTCGCTCAAAAGCTTTGGCCGAAGCGAGACATTAAAATTCTCCTCCTGCTCATTTATCAACTGCCCGCCTATTATCCTGTTTACCGCCATTTTCTCCCTACGCTTCGATTCCCTGTTTTAACCGATACACCAGCGGCACTAATGCTTCCGCTGAATTTATATCGGGATGTTTTTTACATGCCAGTTCGATAAGCTCCACCGCCTCGGTTCTTTTCTCGCCCCAGGCAACAAGAATCTCCAGCGCCTCGGCCTGGACCGGCTTGAATACCGCAGCCGCCTGCTTAGTCTCGGCGCCGGCGGCAAAACTCTGCAATTTGCCTTTCAACTCGGCGATAATCTGCCCGGCCATCCTTTTGCCGATTGTCGGCAGCGCCATCAGCGTTTTCTCATCGCCGCTTTCTATCGCAGAAGCTATTGTCCCTATCGGTATGCTCAATGCCCGCAATCCTTTTTTTACGCCTATTCCCTTGACGCTGGTAAGCCTGGCGAAAAAATCTCTTTCAGCGGTATTCAGGAATCCGACCATTCTCGGCACCAGGTTGCCGCCGCCCGGCGCACCTTCATAATATTCCATCGTGCAAAGGACGATGTCTGTCCCTATCCTGTCCGCCAAGGCACTGACACAATAGCCCGGCAGCATTACCTCGTAGCCGACAGCGCCTACCTGCACCAGTGCGCTGTCGCCGTCAAGCTTTACAAGTTTTCCTTCAATTCTCGCTATCATAAACCTTTCGTCTCTATGATTCTGCTGATTTTCATTTTTAGCTGAGGTAAATGCGTCCTGAGGGTCTCCTGAATTTGTTTGAGGTTGATTCCTTCGTAGTCATGGGCAATAACGTTCCTTAACCCATAAATACCTGCCAGCGGCAATTGTTGTCTGATTTCATCGTCTTTGATTTTGTTCAGGCTCTCACCGGCCTGCATAAGACACATCAATATGGCGTGAATTCCTTCAAAATCATCCAACGCCTTTTCGATCCCGCCGTGCCGGTCGATAACAGCCTCGATATCCTCTATCATCATTAAAGCAAATTCCAGCCGGGCGACATCTCCTTTTTCAAACATAGACCACCTCAGGAATAATATATTTACGGCCTATACGGTTCAGTCCGTGAATGTCGGCAAAATCAACTTCACAGCCGAACTCTTTTCTCAATTCATTACGGATTTCATCTATCCTGGCAAAATAATCAAAGCCTCGATACTTGCCACAGAATGACTCTGTAACCTCATACAAAACGTCAATATCACTGCCTTCCGTTTCTTCGCCTCGAGCGTAAGAACCGAAAATCCCAAGAATTACAAAACCTTCGGCAATATACTTCCGTTTCGCCGCCGTCAATTTGCCCTGCATTTCTTTATTCATACTAAAAATCCAGTCTCCAGATAATTATACATACACCCTACAACCAATTGAGTTTGCACAACATAAAGCTGCTGCTATGGCGTCGGCCACATCGCTCGGCTCCGGCACAGCGGCCAGCGATAAAACCGTCTGAATCGTCCGCTGCACTTGCTCCTTAGATGCCCTGCCGTTACCGGTCAGTGATTTTTTTATCCGCGTTGCACTGAAGCTGCGCACCTTGATATCAGCCTCGGCGCATTTCTGCAATATAACGCCTCTGGCGTGTCCCATCAATATCGCCGTTTTGGGATGTGCGTAGTGCGAGTATAACTCCTCCACCGCCACGACATCCGGCTTAAATTTCTCCAGCAGCGATTTTGTGTCCTCCGCAACGCTGTTCAGCCTCACCTCAATTGCCAAAGTGCTATCGGTCCTGAAAACTCCCGCCTCAATCAATTTATGCCTGTCAGCATCCGCTTCCACACAGGCATATCCGCAAATCTGCAAACCCGGGTCTATGCCCAGTATCCTCATCTCGTCCTCCAGACGGTTCCTTCCGGCGTATCCTCCAGCATAACGCCGATTTCAATCAGCTTGTTGCGAATGGCGTCCGCCCTCGCAAAATCTTTTTTACTCCGGGCCTCATTTCGCTGCTCGATAAGAATTTTGACTATCATACCCACTAATTCATTCACTTCATCTTCGATTTGGCGGGTCTGCTGATAAATCTCTTTTACTATGCCAAGACAGTCGCCTCCCAGTTTTATAAACGATTCATCAACCGCATTGAAGGTCTCTTTGGTTGCGCCTTTTCCCTCAAACAGCGTGTTTGCCAATCGGGTAATATCAAATATGACCGATAGCGCCACAGCGGTGTTCAGGTCGTCGTTCATCGCATCCTCAAACTTTTTCTTCAGTTGTTCCAATTGCTCCAATATTTTTTCATCCGGCTGTCCCTGTGGCGCAGAATCCCGCCTTTTTCTCACTGCCAAAACAGTAGCGGTTATTTTTTCATAACCGCTCTGTGCTGCGAACAGCGCTGCATCCGAAAAGTCTATCGGGCTTCGGTAATGGCTGTTCAAAACCAACTGTCTTATCGCAAGCGGGTCGTAACTGCGGGTAAGTTTTTCGTGTGTGCCTGAAAAAGCCTGTTTTAGCGTGATAAAGTTGTTAAGGCTTTTGCCCATCTTTTGGCCGTCAACGGTAACCATATTATTGTGCAGCCAGTATTTGACAAACTGCACGCCGTTGGCCGCTTCCGACTGGGCGATTTCGCACTCGTGGTGCGGAAATTTGTTTTCCATTCCGCCGCCGTGAATGTCGAACGGCTGGCCAAGATATTTCGTGCTCATCACCGAGCATTCCAGATGCCAGCCGGGATAACCCATCCCCCAGGGGCTGGGCCACTGCATAATATGGTTCGGCTCAGCCTTTTTCCAGAGTGCAAAGTCCGCAGGGTGTTTTTTGTCAGGTGAGACTTCGACACGTGCGCCGGCCATCATCTCGTCGACATTCCTGCCGGACAGTTTCCCGTAATCCTTGAATTTGGGGACATCGAAATACACCGAGCCGTTCACCTCGTAGGCGTAGTCTTTTTCCAGCAGTGCTTTCACCAATTCTATCTGTTCGACTATATGGCCGCTGGCCCGCGGGCTTATATCAGGCCGAACGCAGTTAAGCTTGTCCATATCCTCAAAGTAACTGCGGGTATAATACTCAGCCAGCGCCATCGGGTGCTTCTTTTCTTTTCTGGCTGCTTTGGCAATCTTATCCTCGCCTTCATCTGCATCATCCGTCAAATGGCCGACATCGGTTATATTCTGAACGTACGTAACGCTGTAACCTAAATACCGCAGGTACCGCACCAAAATATCGAAGCTGACATAGCTTTTTGCGTGGCCAAGATGTGCGTGGCCGTAAACCGTCGGCCCGCAGACATAAATCCCGACCCGACCTTCCGTTAAAGGCTTAAATTCCTCAAGCCGTCTGGTTAAACTATTGTAAAGCTTCAACATCATTAAACACCCTTCGACACAGATTTATATCATAATATAAAAACAATTTCAGACACGGATTAACACAGATTTACACGGTTTTTCTTTTTTATTTTTATGCCTCCTGATATTTTTCCACAAGCCGAGTTACCAGTTTTTGTATCTCATCCCAATTGTCGGTGTCATAGATGTTTACCGCACAACTTGGGTTCTTGCCGCCCCAAGTACGCTGACGAGATTTGGAGAAACTAACCACCTCGTGATGCCTCAATTGGAGGACTTCTTTAACCTCATCTTCGGCCATAAGTACGATTAGGTGCACTTTCTTCCCTTTAGGTTGTATGTATGCAATTCGCTTTCTGTCCACAACCCCGATATAGTTCCTGGTGGAACCTAACTTAAGTGAACTCTTCACCTCAAGGAACTGCTGCTTTAGTTTGGTATAAACGGCTTTAACTTCTTCGTTGCACTGTTCGAGATGAAATTCCTCTGTATATTGGGATGGTTCTGAGGTTTCCTTGTCGGGAGAAAGCGAAACAGCATCCTCAAACGGAAGACTCCTAAAGGAAACTGTTGGCCAATCCTTCCACTTATGTTCCTCGTATACATCATTTTCGACATCTACAAACCATACCTCCAGTTCCGGAAAGGCATTACCTATTCTCTTCCATGCTTCACCGTAGTGTTCGGCTCGTTGGTTCATACCATTTTTAAATCGTATAGGTAAGGCCATTACGCATTTTCTGGCTCCGGCTTTTAACCGCGAAATAGCTCTAAAAAAAACTTCATAGAATTGTTTAGAACGGAGCGGAGGAACTTTCTGAAAACCGATACACTCGATAAATACTCGCGCACGACCCTTTTGGGCAATAAGGTCAGCACCCGTTTCCCCCTGTGTACGCGGGTTGTTTAATAGTTTATATCCTTGTCGAGGCAACATTTTACGAAGGACTAATTCTACTTGTTCACCTTTTACTAATAGTGCCATTGCTATTTTATCTACCGTTCACCTCTTATGTTTCACAAAAATTGTCTCACGTATAAATTGATAACCAAATCAAGAAGTCCACCGCCTTATTTATTATAAACATTATACGCAGCCGCTATAATTTTCTCGGATAACTCTTTATGTTTCAGCGTCTCTATATTTGGTTGCCTTTTTATATAACCGTGTAAATCCGTGTTAATCCGTGTCTTATAATGTCCTTTTATACTTTCTTTTTAGAAGCACCGCTGCGGTGGCGGCTATGGCCTGGCCGGCGCCTATTTCGCCAAGCCCCTCGTTGGTTTTGGCCTTGACGTTCACCGCCGTAAAATCAATCCCTAAAAGGCTCGCAATGCTCCGCTTTATCTGCCCTTTGACTGTTTCTAACCTCGGTCTTTCAGCGTGTATAATCAAATCGACGTTGATTATCACCCAGCGTTTTTCCTCAAACTGCCCCTTTACGGCAAGCAGCAGCTCTTTGCTGTCGGCGTCCTTCCATTTGGGGTCCGTATCGGGAAATAACATCCCTATATCGCCCATACCGGCCGCTCCAAGCAGGGCATCCATAACCGCGTGCAGAACCACGTCCCCATCGCTGTGACCTATCAGCCCTGATTCGTAAGGCACACAAACTCCGCCGAGCATAAGTTTTCTGCCGGCAACCAGCCTGTGAATGTCTGTGCCTATGCCGGTGCGATATTCGTGGTCGTGCTCCTCAATCACAACTGCCCCTTTGTGCTCGGTATATCGGTCCCGACAATCCTGACCGCCTCCGCAAGCGCCTGGCCGAGACCTTTAAAAATCGCCTCTGCTATGTGGTGACCGTTTGTGCCGTAAGGCACATTTATATGCAGGTTAAACCTGCCCGTATTTGAGAAGCTGCGCAGCATCTCCTCAATGCACTCAACGTCAAGGTCGCCGATTTTTTCCGACCGGTAGTCGACTTTATATACAAAATTCGGCCTGCCGGACAAATCCACTGCCACGTTGGCCATAGCCTCTTCCATCGGCACGGCGCTGTGGCCGTATCTGGCGATACCTTTCTTGTCGGCCAGAGCCTTCGTCAGGCACTCGCCCAGGCATATCCCTACATCTTCAGCCGTATGATGAGCGTCGACATTCAGGTCGCCTTTGGCCTTTAATGTCATATCGATTTTCCCGTGTTTACTCAGGTGCGTCAGCATATGGTCCAGGAAGCCAACGCCGGTATCAATCTGGTATTTGCCGACCCCGTCCAGATTCAATTTGACTGTTATGTCGGTTTCTTTTGTTTGCCTGCTGACTTCAGCGGTTCTCTTTTTCATAATAATGTCCCTATTCCGACAGAATCTCCTTTAACGCCAGAACAAGCCTGTCGTTCTGCTCGTCTGTGCCCACGGTTATTCTTAACTTATTCTCAAGGCCGGGCTGATTAAAATACCGCACATATATATTGCGATGCACCAGCTTTTCATAAATTTCGCTCGCCTTTTTTGTTCTGCTCTCAGCCAGAACAAAATTAGCAAAGCTTTTCGGCACATCAAATTTCAACGCCTGCAACTGCGCCGACAGCAGTTCCCGGCTTTTTTTCACCTTCTCAACGTTTTTCCTGAAATACTCCTGGTCCTTAATTGCCGCCGTGGCCGCTGCAATCGCAACAGCATCGACGTTATAAGAATCCTTCAGCTTCATCAGGCCCGCTATCAAATCAGGATGAGCAATCGCGTACCCGAACCTCAACCCCGCAAGTGAATACCCCTTGCTCATCGACCGCAGGATTATCACATTGTCCTGTTCCTTAATCAGCGATGCGCCGTTCTGCTCCGCAAAATCCACGTAAGCCTCGTCAATCAGCAGCACGCCGCTGATTTCATCCGCCAGGCAAGCCAGTTCGCCGACACTTATGAAACTGCCGCTGGGTGCGTTCGGGTTACAAATGATAGTGAGTGCCGCCTTGCTCTTTACCAGCTTTACCGGCAGATTAAACTCGCCGTCAAACGGCACTTCAATAACCTCGCAGTCCTGCAACTGAGCCAGCACTGAATAAAGCGTATAAGTGGGAACCGGATATGCCACTGCTCGCTTACCATCGCAAAACGCCCGCAAGGCAATACTCAAAAGCTCATCCCCACCGTTGCAGCACATAATATTTTCAGGCTTCACCCCGTTGACTTCAGCAGCCGCTTCACGAAACATGCTGCCCAGCGGGTCGGGATACCGCCTAAGCTGCTCAGCCTTAACGCCCGCCAGGACCTCCATCACCCGCGGCGAAGGCGGATAGGGATTCTCATTGGTATTCTGCTTTATCACATCGCCCTGTTTAGGCTGAAAACCCGGCTCATAGCCCTGTGCCTTTTCAATGTTTTCCCGAAAATAGCTCATATTAAAATCAGCAAAGATTATATGGATATTTCAACACAAATAAAAGGCTTATTCTCATTTTGTGCCTTTTATGGCCTGCAGTGCTTCACGAGCCGCTGAGCAATTCGGGTCTATTTGAAGTATCTGCCGAAGATTATCGCAGGCCTTGACGTGTCCCGGCTTTAACCGCATCGCCTGACTGAACTCGCTGACCGCCTCCTCCAGTTTGCCCTGTCTTGCCAGCACAATACCTATGTTGTTATGCGCATCGGCATATTCCGGCCTGATACGCAACGCCTTGCGAAAACAATCAGCCGCTTCATCCAGCCTGTTCTGCGCAAGATATGCCCCGCCCAAATTATTATATGCCTGCTCATACTCAGGCTTTAACAGTAATGCAATGTGATAATGCTCTATTGACTCATCCAATTTGCCCTTTAATTGAAGCACCGTAGCCAGACGATTATGCGTATCTGCATCGTTGGGGTTGACCTGCAAGGCTTTATAAAAGTGCGGCAGCGATTCCTCATTTCCGCCTTGCGCCTGCAGGGCATAACCAAGCCCATTCTGCACCTCTATCGAGTCTGGGCTTAATCCGGCCATATATTCGTATAAGCCGACTGAATCCTGCCAGTAAGATAAATATCTCCGAGTGGCGACCGACTCGGCAGCTCCCAACACCAAAACCGCTGTCATCACAACTGCACATCGCCTCGCCGATTTACCGCCGCACAGCCAACCCAAAAATGATGTCAAAATCATCAGCAGGCCTATTGAAGGCAAATATGCAAACTTGTCGGCAGCTATCACGACCGTAAAACCAATCACGCCCATCGTCGGCAAAATTGCCACAAAAAATATTAACCAGCCTGTCAGTGCCGCCCGCGTCCGGCGCAGCGAAAGCACCAATAATAGAATCAATATACAGGTGCCGATAACGCCGGCCAAAACCATCGGATGAGACAAACTTAACGGCTTCGGAACCGGATAGTGCGATGACAAATCGACCGGCCAGATTATCTTGTAGAGATAGAAAACAATGTTGTGACAAAGAACCTGAAAAATGTGTTTTGCACCAAGCGCCGCCGGAGGCGAAGCAACAGCGGTGCGGCTCTGCGAAATATAAGTTATGACCGCGAAGATGCCGCCGAGCACAAAAAATGGCACCTTCTCCCAAACCGCCCGCCAATTCAGCCGGCGCAGCGGCCAGTAATCCATCAGCAGCATCACAGCAGGTATCGGCACGCTTGTTGGCTTTGACATCATCGCCAGAAAATACATCGCAAAGCTGCCAAGATAAAATCCACGATTGCTCTTCTGCGTATATCGCACACAAAAAACCAGAGACCAAAGTGAAAAAAACGCCGCCAACAATGTCTTGCGTTCACCGACCCACGGGATAGGCTCAACTGTCATAGGATGAACCCCGAAAAGAAGCCCGACACCTGCTGCTATCCAGATTCCGCCAAATAACAGATAAAGCAGCACTATTATCAAAGCAGTATTTGCCGTGTGCAGGATAAGGCTTGTGCGGTGAAACGGTATAAGATTGTTTTCCCGCCCGCCGAGCACATAATCGAACATCAAAGAAATCATTGCCAGCGGCTGATAGTATCCCTTCACTGTAGATGGCGACCGTGCCTCAGTGAGAAATCGTTTCGCCGATGCCCAGCCGGGATTTTGAACCAATACATTATCCGTAAAATAATCGGAATCATCGAACGACAGCGCCTTCGCCGACAATGCCGGCCAATGCACCACCAGAACGGCAGCACAAACGGCGGCAATCAAAATAATGCCTACCCCAATATTTCGATTGTCCCGCCAAAGGCAGGCTGGTCTTTTATTACAAGTTTCCAAGTTCATCGTCAACTTTATCGGCGTTTAGGGACTGGCCCTCTTCTTTTTCGCCACTTGTTCCTTGAGGACTTCTATCTGCCTTCGGATTTGCGACGCCTGTTCCCTGTCGCCGGCGGCAGAAGCTAACACCAATGCCTTCTGCGCCACATTTATAGCGTCCTCAGGCCGGTCAACAACGGTATACGTCAGCATCAGCGTGTTGAGAACAAAAATATCCTCATAATGTGTTAATTTTGCCGCACGCTCCGCAAGGGAAACCGCCTGACTTACATCACGCACTTTTGGGTCAGGGTGCGTGGCCAAAATCCACGCCAAGTTGCTCATTGCGGATGTTTTATCGGGATTCAATCGCAGCGTCTTCCGAAAGCAATCCGCAGCCTCATCCAATTTGTCCTGCGACAGCAAAACGACTCCAAGATTATTGTAAACAGCAGCTTCACGCGGCTCAACCTCGAGCGATTTTCGATAATGGCCTATTGCCTCATTGGGTCTACCCTGTGATTGAAGCGTAACTGCAAGATTATAGTGCAGGCCGGCATCGTTCGGGTTAACCTGCAACCCCTGCTTATAACACACAACCGCCTTCTCGAACTTTTTCTGCAGCTTAAAAGCGTTACCGAGATTATTGAGCAGCGAAGGCTCGTTCGGCGTCAATGCCAGCATATATTCAAAAAAACTCACCGAGTCCTGCCAGTAGGCAAGATACCGTCGAGTAGCAGCCGTTTCGGCACAGGCCAACACCAGAACCACCATCGCCGCCGTCCTGCAACGCGGCAAAGCCACGCCGCCACCACACAGCCATTGCAGGAAAGATGCCAGTATCATTAACAGTCCTATCGAAGGCAGGTAGGCAAATTTGTCCGAAGCAATTACATCGCTAAATCTCAAGGTCTGCATTGTCGGGAAAACCGCCACAAAGAAAATCAGCCAACCTGTCAGGGCTGCCTTTGTCCTGCGAAGCGAAAAGACCAGCAAAAATATCAACAGCCCTGTGCCGATAACGCCCGCCAGCACCGCCGGGTTCGAAAGCCCGAAAGGCCTGGGAAAAATATAGTGTGAGGAAAGATTGGTCGGCCAGAGAATTTTGCGGAGGTAAAAAACAATGTCATAACAAATAATCAGAGGGACATCCTGGAATCTATACCGGCCTACCCCCGGCAGTGCGGTTCCGGCGGTGCGAGTCTGTGAAATATAAGTTATGACTGCGAAGACACTGCCCAGCACAAAAAACGGCGCCTTCTCCCAAACCGCCCGCCAATTCAGCCGGCGCAGCGGCCAGTAATCCATAAGCAGCATCACAGCAGGTATCGGCACGCTTGTCGGCTTCGACATCAATGCCAGCAGATATGCAACGAGGCTGCCAATGTAAAATGTCGTGACCCGTGACTTGTGATTCGTGACTTGTGGGTAAACGTAAAGAATCAGCGACCATAATGAAAAGAATGCTGCCAATAATGTCTTGCGCTCGCCGACCCACGGTATCGGCTCAACGGTCATAGGATGAACCCCGAAAAGAAGCCCGACACCTGCCGCCACCCATATTTGGCCGAATAATAAGTAAAGCAGCACAATTATCAGTGCGGTGTTTGCGATGTGCAGAGACAGACTAGTGATATGAAACGGCACAAGGTTTTTCTCGCGTCCGCCGAGAGCGTAATCGAACATCAATGAAATCATCGCAAGCGGCTGATAGTAGCCTCTTACCGTCGACGGGGCCAGCACCTCGGTAAGAAATCGCTTCATTGATGTCCAGCCGGGGTTTTGAACCAATACATTGTCCGTAAAATATTGGGAATCATCGAACGACAGCACCTTAGCCGACAGCGCCGGCCAATGCACCACCGCAACAGCAGCACAAACAACAGCAATCAAAATAATCAGCACCCCGACATTTCGACCGCCGTCCGCCGGTTTCCGGCTGCCGGTTTTTGATTTCTTCCTCATAAATTTTGTCAGCGTCCCATGATTGCTTTAGGGATTGTTTTCCTTTTTCTCCGCTTTTTGCTCTTTGAGTGCTTCTATTTGCATCTTTATCTGTTCTGCCTGGTTACTATCGCCGGCAGCAGAAGCAAAACCAAAGGCTTTTTGCGCCGTATTTAAAGCGTCCTCAGTTCTGCCAACAGTGATATACGCCAACGCCAGGGTGTTGAGAACATAAACATCCTCATAATGTGTTAATTTAGCTGCGCGTTCAGCTAAATCAATCGCCTGGTTGACGTCGCGCACCTTGTCGTCCGGATGCATCACTAAAATCCACGCTACGTTGTTCAGGGCAGAGACCCGGTTCGGGCTCAGCCGCAGGGACTCCTGAAAATAGTTCAATGCTTCGTCCAGCCTGCCCTCCGCAAGCATAGCGGTACCCATATTGTTATACGTTGAGGCTTCCCCGGGGTCGAGCAGCATCGCTTGCTGGTACTGGTCGATAGCCTCACCGACTCGGCCCTGTGAGTAAAATACATTACCCAGGCCGTTGTGTAACGAAGCGGAATTAGGCGCTATCGCCAACATATGCTCATAGAGACTTACCGAATCCTGCCAATATACCAGATACCGCCTCGTGGCAATTGATTCGAGGCCGGCCGGTATCAGCACAGTCGTTACCAGTATAACACGCAAAATTGAGCTCTCGGCAGCATAACTTTTTCCAAACAGCCATATTAGAAATGACGCCAATACCATTAACAGGCCCACTGAAGGCAGGTATGCAAACTTGTCAGAGGCAATAACGTCGCTGAAACCCACAATCTGCATAGTCGGCAATATCACCGCAAAGAATGCCAGCCAGCCCGTCATCGCCGCACGTGTCCAGTGCAGCGAAATCGCTAACAATAAAATCAAAATAAATGTCCCGATGACGCCTGCAAGAACCGCCGATTGGGATAAATCCAAAGGCTGAGGAAACGCATAGTGCGAGGTAAGGTTTACCGGCCATACAATTTTGTAGAGATAGAAAACAATATTGTGACAAAGTACTAAAAATACACGTCCTATTCCGAATTCGCCGGGCGACCTGGCGCCAATAGTGCGGCTTTGAGAAATATAAGTTATGACCGCGAAGATACCGCCGAGCACAAAAAATGGCACCTTCTCCCAAACCGCCCGCCAATTCAGGCGCCGCAGCGGCCAGAAATCCATAAGCAGCATCACAGCAGGTATCGGCACGCTCGTCGGCTTTGACATCAGAGCTAAAAAATACATCGCAAAGCTGCCAAGATAAAATCCACGATTGCTCTTCTGCGTATATCGCACATAAAAAACCAGAGACCAAAGTGAAAAAAATGCTGCCAGCAGCGTTTTGCGTTCGCCGACCCACGGGATTGGCTCTACTGTCATAGGATGAACCCCGAAAAGAAGCCCGACACCTGCCGCTATCCAGATTCCGCCAAATAACAGATAAAGCAACACAATTATCAGTGCGGTGTTTGCGATGTGTAGAGTGAGACTAATGATATGAAACGGCACAAGGTTTTTCTCGCGTCCGCCGAGAGCATAATCAAGCATCAGCGAAATCATCGCAAGCGGCTGATAGTAACCTCCAACGGTAGATGGCTCCAGTATTTCAGTAAAAAGCCTTTTGGCAGATGCCCAACCGGGGTTTTGCACCAATACATTGCGGGTAAGGTATTGGCTGTCGTCGAAAGATAGTGCCTTTGCCGACATCGCCGGCCAATACACCATAAAAACCAAAACACAGACAGCAGCTACAATCAAAACCTTCGGCACGCGGATTTTTGAAACCAGCCGGCCCAAATTATCTTTGCCTACTGTCCATAAGCAGGATAAGTCTGTCATATTTCTCCGGCGATAAAGCCCCTTTTAAGGTCTCGCGAATTTCCCTCATCGAAGTTCTCTGAGTCGTATGAGTGACAATAATATACTGGTTCTGCATTTTCTCTATTAACTGAGCAAATTCGTTGATGTGCATATGCTTTCCCTCCTCAGCTCTTTGGGCGTGTTCCTCGACATAAAAAGTGCATTCAGCAATTAAAATCCTGCACTCGGCAATATATTTCAACTGCGAAAAGTCGACATACTGCGTATCACCCAGATAAGTAACGATTGGCAACTCGACCGGATAATCAATCTGTATACCCTGTCTTTTAAGCTCGACAATCTGCGGCCCTGTAAGCTTTGCATACTCCGGCCTAATCTTCTTCCGCTTCTCAAATACGCAGTATCCGACCGACCCTTTGCTGTGCTTTGTCGGGAAAACCCGTGTAAATAAATTGGGCTTAATCTTGTACTCGTCTCCCGGCTTAACGCCGACCAGATTGGCCGGTATCTTATTCCCGTCGAGCCTTCCCCAGGCTTCAATAATGTCCTCTATCGGGCCAAGCAGGTTCTCCGGCGCAAGTATCGTTCCCGGCGACAGCCCGCAAAAGTTCCGGTGCGACAGGTAATATGCAATGCCCGCAGCGTGGTCCATATGACCGTGAGTGAGCAAAACATTATTTACCGAAATAACCTGGTCGGGCGCCTTGCCTATGTCGAAGCAGACATCCAACTGCGGCATCGCAACCACAGTTTCCTCGCCCGCCATCGAATAACCAATGACTTCCAGTTCGCCTATCTTGATATATGCTAAATTATGACTGGCCATTTCTATACGCTATACGCTATACGCTCTTATGTCAATAATCGACAATTCCCTTGACACCGCAATATAAAGTCAGCAATATATAACTTGCGGATACACTTACGGTTGTAACCTCGCTTTTTTGGTCTAAAGAACCTGATATGAAACCAGGCAAAGTCACAAGAGTCATACATATTTTAACTACACTGCAGACAGGAAAAACCTATACTGCCGACAATCTCTCCAAATTATTCAACAAAAGCCGCAGAACCATCTTCCGCGACCTGCAAGAATTGAAGGCTATCGGCGTGCCGTATCACTACGACGCCAAAACCGGCAGCTACTCTATAAACCCCGAGTTTTTCCTTCCTCCTCTGGATTTGAACCCTCAGGAGGCATTAAGCCTGCTCCTGCTTGTCCACAAATCAACCGGCCAGATGCAAATGCCATTCAGAAATTCGGTGGTCCAGGCCGCCCTGAAAATCGAAAACAATCTGCCTGCCAAAATCAGGCAATGCTGCAATGCCGCCCTGCAAAACATCTCCGCCAGGCCACAGCCCCAGGCAACAACAAACCTGCTTGACAAAACCTTCGAACAACTGCAAAAAGCCATAGCGGAAAAACGTATCGTCCGCATAAAGTACCACTCGCTTTTCGAAGGCGGCGACATCGACACCGAGTTGTGTCCCTATCATCTGATGTTTAATCGCCGCGCCTGGTATGTGCTGGGTTTCTCCAGCATCCATTCTCAAATGCGCACATTTAAGCTCAGCCGAATCAAAGACCTGACGGTATTAGACAAACGTTTCACAGACAGCGGAAAATTCGACCCTGAAGAACGCCTCGGCAGAGCCTGGTCGATGATTCCGGAAGGCAGAATATACAATGTCAGCCTGCGATTTCTGCCCAAAGTGGCTGAAAATGTCACCGAGGTGCAGTGGCACAGCACACAGAAAGTTACCCGAAACAGCGACGGCTCGGCCACGGTCGAATTCCGAGTCGACGGCCTGGGCGAAATATCCTGGTGGATTCTCGGCTATGGTGACCAGGTCCAGGTCCAGGTCCTCGCTCCAAAAATCCTCCGCAACAAAATCGTCGAAACCGCAAAAAATATTCTATCGCTAAACCAGAACCTGTGAAACGCTTACTCTTGCCCTCTGGCTTGATGCAACCTGCTCGACAAATGCCTCCAGCCGCGTAGCCAAAGCAGCATCCTCCTGACCGTCAAAGCTCAGGTTCAATATCGGCATACCCCCGCAATCCGCACTTACACGCATCGTCTGCGTGCTGACGATTGTTGACGGCATACAGGTAAACGGCATCACATTCACCACGCCGCCGACTCCCTTGTGATAATACTCCACCATCTTGCCCACGCTAAGGGCCGCCTCGCCTTCAAATGAACGATGTATATAAGGTTCAGCCAGTTCAAGAGTCTGCTCTATGGGTTCTTCCGCCAGCCGGCCAAATCTCCTCTCCAGCGGCTCCGCAAGCCTCTTTTCGATTTTATGCTGCATATAATCCTGTGCCATATTCGAGACCCAGTCTCTGAACTGCCGCCTGCGAATTGCCTGCTGCTTGCGTGTATAATTGGTATAGTAAATCCACTCCGCAACAGACGCCAAGTCGCATACCGCTCCCATCTCCTCCAGCCGGGCAATTATATTCATATTGGCAAATGGATGGTTTCGCACGTATATTTCTCCGACAATGCCGACTTTTGGCTTTTGCAGCCCCCTGTTAAGCTCCACCTCGGCAAACTGCCCAGCAATAAACTCCATAACATCGCACATCTGTCTAAGGCTCTTTCGCAGCCTTGCCGCGTGGCTCCACCGCTTTACCGCCTCATCATAAACCCGCTGTACCCTTCTTGCATCTACAGCGAAAGGCCTCAGTCTCAGCAGTAGTTTATGCAGCAAATCAATTCCTACGGTAGCAATCCACATATCCTTCAAAAAAGCGAGCCTTTTGCCGCCTGCAGGGTCTGCAAATTCTTTGTAGAAACCGCTGTCCTGGTTCGGCGAGATAACCGGCACACCCTCGACGCCGGCATATTTAAGAATAAGTTTATGCAGGCAATTATACATCCCGAACCTGCAGGGTCCGCACCCGCTCGGCATAAAAAACGCCGCTGTATTGGGGTTGAAACCCTCCTGTCTTGTTACATTCAGCATATCGCCGGCAGTAATAGTGCACGGCAGACACTCCTTGCCGGTGGTGAACTGCCTGCCCTGCAAAAGTGTCGACTCATCCGCCATCGGCATAACCTCTGTCGGCTGACCGTATGCACTGAAACACGCCGCCATACCGTAAGCACAATCGCTCATATACGGAAGATACAACTTGCGACCAGCGTAAACTTTTCCTGCCGACTTAATCGTTCTCGCCGCCGGGGACACTACTTGCTCAGTAGATTCAAAATAATGCTTAAGGCTCTCAAGAAACGCTTCTAAGCGAGTAATCAGTCCCGCATCAGCGGAATGCTCATCAAGCTCTAATTGCAGGCATGGCTTTCGCCCCATTATGTCCTTGAAAAACGTAAGCAGAAACGAATCCGGCCCGCAACTGAAATTGGAAAGGTATATCGCAAACAGCCGCCGGTCTCTTTTAATCACCTCCGCAGCCCTCAAAATCTTCTGTCCATTCACCCAGTAGACCCGCCTGTGCAGTTCCGGCTCACCAAGACAAGCCCCGTCAAGGTCCAGCATATCCAGCGGTATTACCCGAACACCAAGCTCTTTAAGTTTCTTCACGAGATGCAGGTTCACGCCTTCATCGCAACCGTTGTAAGAGCGACTAACCAAAACAAAAAGTCTCTGGTTCGGCCCGGTTTTTTCCAGAATCTCCCTGCCCTTTTCCTTTACGGCCCGCTCAAACCCCGCCTGCGCAGAAAGCCCATTCTCAATCGCTCTGCGAACCGCCGCCGCTGAAATCCCCAGTTCTTTGCCAATCGCAGCAAAACCCTCCCGCAGCAGTTTCTTCCCCTCACACATACGAATCGGCGCGGTCAAAATCTTCGTCTCACCAAGTTTGCCCGCAAATACAGTCCTGACCTGATAGGCAAACGACTGCACGTATGGACACAACTGATTATGCTCGTTCTCCGGGAAGCTTGCCGTCATCGAAACGATACTCGGAAGGAAAATCCAGTCCACTTTTTTCTCAACCAAATCCGCAACGTGTCCGTATGCAACCTTGACCGGGAAGCAGGTAGCCGCCGGAACACACTCCACCCCCATCTGGATTATTCTCCTGTCGGTCCGGCCTGACAAAACAACCTCAAAACCCAGTGATTTGAAAAACCTTGCGAACATTGGCAAAAGCTGCCAGTTGACCAGTGCCATCGGGATACCTATTTTGACACCGGCTTTTCTGGTGTCTGTTTCGCCATTGGCAAGGCCCGCAAACTCCAGCATCTTGCGGTTGCGAAATTCAAATGCATCTTCTTCATTCAATGCTGCCGATTTTCTCCGCTCCTTGCCCAAATTATACCTGTCGCAGCGTGAGCCGTAATATAACAGCTCATTGCCCGGCATCTGCACCTTCTTAATGTCGCAATGGTTCGGGCAATGCTCACAGCTAAAAGACTCCACGCTGTACTTGATAGCAGCCAGGTTCTCAAAGCCTCTGAACTTGCTCTCGACAGTCCTGCCCTCCTCAGATGCAAGCCTTTCTACATAACCGCACGCAATTGCCGCCGCTCCAATCGCACCAGTAACCTCGTGATGGTCCGGTACCATAACCGGCTTGCCAAGCACCTGCTCAAAAGCCGCCCAAACAGCCTTATTGAATGCCGTCCCCCCTTGAAAGCAGATATTGTCCCCAATCCTGCGCCGCCCGACCACACGATTAAGGTAATTCGCCACTATCGAATAAGCCAAACCTGCAACAAGTTCCTTCGTCTCCACGCCCTGCTGTTGGTAGCTCAGCAAATCAGACTCCATAAACACCGTGCACCGCTCGCCAAGTTTTACAGGCTGCTTGCCCTGAAATGCCAGTTCTGCAAACTCCTCGTTGATATTTATCCCCAGCCGCTGTGCCTGCTCCTCCAGAAATGAGCCTGTCCCCGCAGCGCAGGCGTGGTTCATCTCAAAATCCACAACTACGCCGTTTTCCAGTGATATGTATTTGCTGTCCTGGCCGCCAATCTCAAATATCGTATCGACCTTCGGGTTGATAATAAATGCCCCCGTCGCCTGCGCCGTAATCTCGTTTATGACCACATCGGCGTCTATGAAGTCGCCGGTAAGATACCTGCCCGAGCCGGTTGTCCCCACGCCTAATATTTTTACCTTGCCGGCAACTTCCCTGCCGACTATCTCCATACCCTGACGCACCGCCTCCAAAGGTCTGCCCGCTGTCATCAGGTATGCTTTCGAAAGCACCCGCTTCTGCTCATCAATAACAACTACATTCGTGCTTATCGACCCGACATCCACCCCCAGGTATGCCCTTATCGGCTCAGCCGCACTATCCAGCAGTTCGCTGTAAACCCTGCCTTGTGGCGGCGACAGGCTCGGCTTTCTCAGCGCCTCTCGCCGCGGCGCATCTGTGAAAACAGCTCCTGCCCGCGAAAAGCAATCTTTCAGCCTTTCTATACTAACAGGACTATGATTACTCCCTTTATGTATACCCCTGCTTTCAGTGACAAGCACTGCACCGATAGCGCCGGTAAAGAAATGCTCGTCAGGCACAATAAGGCTGCCTGAATCCAGTTCAAATACCCGTTCAATCGCCCTGACAACGCCGGCGTTTGCTGCCACGCCGCCTGTAAACACTATTGGCCTGACAAACTCACGTCCGCAACCCAAATTACTTTTTAAGTTCCTCGCCAGCGCAAGACACAGTCCTGCAATAATGTCGCAGACGGGAGTCGCCTGCTGCTGCAGGTGAATCATATCACTCTTCGCGAAAACTGAACATCGCCCCGCCATTTGCGGAACATTCTCACTTTGCAGTGCCAATTGGCTGAATTCATCCTCTATGTTCACGCTCAGCCGCTGTGCCTGCTGGTCAAGAAAAGACCCGGTTCCCGCGGCACAAACACCGTTGAGTGCAAAGCTTTTTATGGTATTGTGGCCGCCTTCAGAAAAAATGAATATTAGTTTGCTGTCTTGGCCACCCATTTCAATTATAGTGGCGAGTTGCTGGGAGGGGTATAAATGGTGTATAGCCGCAGCCTGCGCCGAAACCTCATTAACAAACGAGATATCCAGTAGTTTGGCCACCAGCCGACCCACAGAGCCGGTAGACGCCATAAAAACAATATCGCCTGGATTGACAACGCGAAAAATTTCCCCTAACTGTTGTTGTAGCGTATCTAACGGCCTGCCTTTAGTCCGCTGGTAACTACTGAAGACTACATCATTCGCAGCATCAAGCACAACTACATCACTACTGGTAGAGCCAACATCGATGCCTATTTTGACCTGCTGTTTTGAATAAAGATGTTGAAGCTGCCTCTTCCTCACCCACCCCGATAACTTCGCGCTTCTGTACACCATTCTGTTCATAATCACCTCCCCAAAACTTATTATTATGTGCTTTTGGAATCACAGAAACATTCTACCTTAAACAAAGAGCAAAATCAAACCCTTTTCAATAGTTGTGTATAACCTGATAACAAACCTGTTTAATGTCGTTTCACTTCCTGCATCAATAAAAAATTTGCCCTTTAACGCCACATTAACCATCAAATACCACTAATAAATTAACAAGTTTTCCATAATATAGTTGGCACTAAGATAATTTTTATCTTTCTATTACACAAGCACTTATCAATAAACCATTTTACCAGACAAAAACTTAACACCACTTATTACTAATACTACTGATTAATAAGTAATTTAATATTAATCTAATATTCTCACATTAACCCCTCATTTTAAGTTTTCTTATGATACCTGTTTTGAAGAAGAACGCAATGGAAAACTTATTCTAAAAAGCATTTACCTAAACCACCAATTTAACACTTGAAAGCCAGAGTGGTTTTGGTAAACTTCAACGAACTTTTTTGTTTTTTTGGTTTGGTGGTCATAATACAGAAAGGAGTGTTAGGAAAATGAAAATTGTCGGAAGGTTTTTTATGGCAGCGATTTTAATTGGCATACTAGCAACAGCGGTATGGTCATCAGTGGGTGGCCTTGAGGCAGTGGTTGCACCGGAGTCCATAAAGGAGGGTGGGATTACGCTTTTGGAACCGTTAGTGAGCGGCAAGTATGCGCTGTATGAGAAGGTTGCGCTGGTAACAAACGTGTTTATAGCGCTGGCAGGACTTCTTTATGCGCTGCTTTTGGTCAAGCAGGTAAGGGAGGCCAACCAGGGGACAACAAAGATGCAGGAAATAGCACATGCAATTCGTGAGGGGGCCAACGCATACCTGTACCGGCAGTTCAGGGTGGTTGGTGTGCTGATAGTGATTATAACCGTGGTGCTGTATTTTGCAGCCAAAGCATCAGGGGCGCCACTTTCTATTTCGTGGGGACGTGCGATTGCGTTCCTGGTAGGTTCAGCGTTTTCTGCGACTGTGGGTTTTGTGGGGATGCGGATGGCAACTACAGGTAACCTGCGTGTAGCCGCCGCTGCTCAGGCCAGCTTCGGGCGTGCGCTGCAGCTTGGTTATCGCAGCGGGACGATTACCGGCATGCTGACGGATGGTCTGGGCCTGCTGGGCGGGTCTATTATATTTCTGGTTTACGGCGAGCATGCATACGAGGCGCTGCTTGGGTTCGGGTTCGGCGGGACGTTACTGGCGCTGTTTATGCGAGTCGGCGGCGGCATATTCACCAAGGCAGCGGATGTGGGGGCCGACCTTGTCGGAAAAGTTGAGGCGGGGATTCCTGAGGACGACCCGCGCAACGCAGCGACGATAGCGGACAACGTCGGGGACAACGTGGGTGACTGTGCGGGTATGGCGGCGGATATTTTCGAGAGTTATGAGGTTACTATTGTCGCCGCAATGATTCTGGGTATTGCCAGCTTCGGCCATAAAGGCGTGATTTTCCCGCTGCTGGTGCGAGCCATCGGCGTGATAGCCAGCATCATAAGCACATACAGCGTGCGTGCGGGCGATAAAGGAACTGTTGCCGCTGCAATGAAAAGCGTCAATAAGGGTTTCATAATCGGTTCAACCATCAGTGTAATCGGTTTCCTCATTCTCGGCTTTTTGTATTTCAGATTTGACCCAAGCTACCCAAATTATGAAGCAATCAAGCCATACATCACAAATCTGCCTGCTTGGGCGAACCTCGGAATAGAAGGTCTGGACATGCGGCCTGCGTGGACGTGCCTAATAGGAATCCTTTTGGCGGTTGCACTTAACAAGTGCACGGAATATTTTACGGGGACGGAGTTTTCTCCCGTTAAGAGCCTGGTAAAAGCCTGCCAGACCGGCCACGCTACCAATATTATCCAGGGACTGGCGGTCGGTTATGAAAGCTCAGTCTTTGCAGTGCTGATTATCGCAACTGCGATTATGGGCAGCGTCCTGATTTACAGCGGGACAAATGCCACTTTTGTCGCGTACGGCGTTGCGATGTGCGGCATCGGGATGTTGACCCTGACCGGAAACACCATCTCGATGGATGTCTTTGGGCCGGTTGCGGACAATGCCAACGGCATAGGCGAGATGGGTTATGACAAGAAACAGATGGGCGAAGCGAAGTATAAAGAGGCTCGGCAGATACTGGCCGACCTCGATGCGGTCGGTAATACCACAAAGGCCATCACTAAGGGTATCGCAATCGGTTCAGCGGTCATTGCAGCGGTGTCGCTGTTCAACAGTTACATCGTTTCGGTCGGCTCAGGCGGCAAAGGCGAGACCGCAGGCATCTCAAAGGATATTTACAATATGGTTGCCTCTATGCTGACCATATCGGACCCGATGCTGTTTATCGGGATGTTACTCGGCGGGGCGGTGCCGTTCCTGTTCAGCTCTATGACTATCAGGGCGGTCGGCAGGGCGGCGTCACTGATTGTAAACGAGTGCAGGATTCAGTTCCGCGACAAGGAAATCTGGGAAGGCACAAAGAGACCGGATTATGGCCGTGTTGTGGACATCTGCACAACGGCCGCGCAGAAGGAATTAATCGGTCCGGGATTGCTGGCGATATCAGTGCCGGTGCTCATTGGGTTCGGACTCGGCGTAATAGCGCTGGCCGGCTTTTTAGGCGGTATGATAGTGGTGGGACAACTGCTTGCCGTCTTTATGGCTAACTCCGGCGGCGCATGGGACAATGCAAAGAAAATCATCGAGGATGAGCCGCGAAACGTAGAGGCCAATACCGGCAAGGGCAGCGAAAGACACAAGGCCTCCGTTACTGGCGATACGGTCGGCGACCCGCTGAAAGATACCGCAGGCCCCGCAATCAACCCGCTGATTAAGGTTATGAATATGGTAAGCCTGCTGATTATAGGCTTGATTCTGCCTTACGATAAGACTGTTCTGGGAATTCTCGGCAAGCACGGCGTGGAGGTTGCACAAAAGTCCCGCGACACGCTTTTCTGGACGGTGCTGGTTGTTGGTGTTGCAGGGCTTGTCTGGTCGGTATGGCAGTCGAAGCGTGAGACCGAATCGATGAGGCAGATGGAAAAAGCCGCCGGCGCCGCCGGGGCAAAGGCGTAATAGAAAGCGGCGTTGACGCGGCTGTTGAATGTATGTAAGCTATCGGGGTGGTCGGTTTGGCCACCCCGGTTTTTTTGAGGACTTACTTTGGCGAAGAAAAAAAGGGCGACAAAAGCCGAAACAAAAGCAAGGGCATTTGCTCTGGCCGCTGCGAAACTGGCCGCCGAACGCCGTTGCACCGATATCGTGGCCCTCGACCTGCGGGGCAAATCGCCTGTTACGGATTATTTCATAATTGTTACCGGCACAAGCGATAGGCAGATGCGGACCGTTGCCGATGAGGTCTCCGCGATAGGTAAGCAGCAGGGCTACTCGCTTTTCGGCCAGGCGGGCTACGAGCACGCCCGCTGGATTCTGCTGGATTTTGTCGATGTTGTCGTGCATATCTTCGACAGCCGGCATCGCGAATACTACGACCTCGAGCTGCTCTGGGGTGATGCGGAAAAATTGATTATTGATAAATGATTATTAAATGGGGACAGTCATTGACATACTTGAGGAACGAATATCGGCAGCGATGGCGGCTGTTACGGGCGAGAAACACTGCGCAGCGATGGTCAAGCCCGCCACCGACCCTAAATTCGGCGATTATCAGGTCAACGGCGTAATGCCGCTGGCTAAAAAGATAAAAACAAACCCCCGCAAATTCGCAGAAGAAATTAAGGCCAAATTAAATCTCGATGATATTTGCGAAGAGCCTGAGATTGCCGGGCCGGGCTTTATAAACCTTCGATTGAAACCCGATTTTGTCGCAGGCAGGCTTCTCGATATCAAAGAAAGTAGGGTGGGGTCTTTACCCCACCAAAATATGATACAAGAGAGTGATGGTGGGGTTGTGACCCCACCCTACAAAACTGCACATCTCGGCATAGAAAAAACCGCTCACCCCCAGACGATAGTCGTCGATTTTTCCGGCCCCAACATCGCCAAGCAAATGCATGTTGGCCACCTCCGCAGCACAATCATCGGCGACTGCATCTGCCGACTGCTCGAATTTGAGGGGCATAAGGTAATCCGCCAAAACCACATCGGCGACTGGGGAACCCAATTCGGTATGCTCGCCTGTTATCTCGACCAGAGAAACCTTGAAAGAGATGCTGAATACCGTAGAAAAGGATTGATAAGAACCCGGACTTTTGATGTAAGCATATCTGACATGGAGGAATTTTATCGAGAGGCAAAGAAGCTTTTTGATAGCGATCCTGAGTTTGCTGATAGGTCTCGAAAGTATGTGGTAGAACTTCATTTACCTAATAGAACACATGCACAATTTAATTGGGAAATAATACGCTCTGAATCACTTTCGCATTGCTTTAAAATCTATAATTTATTGGGAGTAAACTTTGATAGGGAAAGAGAAGTCCGAGGTGAGAGTTTTTATAAGGATATGCTGCCGGATGTTGTTGCGGAGTTGAAGAAAAAGGGTTTGGCGGTGGAGTCGGAAGGGGCGGTATGTGTTTTTCCGCCGGGGTTTAAGGACAAGGACGGTAAGCCCCTGCCGGTGATAATACAAAAATCAGATGGGGCATATCTATATGCAACTACCGATTTAGCGGCAATTTGGTATCGGGTAAATGAACTAAAAGCAGACAGGATAATTTATGTTACCGACAGCCGGCAAAAACTGCATTTTGAAATGGTCTTTACAGTGGCGCGAATGGCTGACTGGGTTGAAGATAACGTTGATTTGGTTCATGTTACATTCGGCAGCGTTCTGGGTGAAAACGGTCAGCCTTTGAAGACGCGCTCCGGCGAAAATGTGAAGCTAAAGGAACTGCTCGATGAGGCTGTCCGGCAGGCAAGAAAAATCGTTGAGGAAAAAAATCCCGAATTTGATGTGGAGACAAAAGACAAAATCGCAAAGGCGGTCGGCATCGGCGCCGTCAAATACGCCGATTTTTCCAACAACCGCACGAGCGACTATATCTTCAGTTTCAATAAGATGCTGGCGATGGAGGGCAACACCGCCCCGTATATGCAGTATGCCTACGCAAGGGTAAAATCAATAGGGCGAAAGGCACAGGAAAGAGGTATTGACGACCAGGCGGAACTGCGGGGGATAAAAAAGATAAATCTGACCGACCCTGCCGAGCTGGATTTGGCAAAGCACCTGATTCGTTACGGCGAAGCAGTAGAGGCCGCAATCGCCGATTACAAACCGAACTACCTGACGGCTTATCTTTACGAGCTGGCGCAGAAGTTCAGCGTCTTTTACACCAATTGCCCCGTTCTTGATGCCGAGCCGGACAAGAGGCCGACCAGGCTGCTGCTTTGCAAATTGACCGCCGGAATCATCCACCACGGCCTTAGCGAGCTTCTCGGCATTGAAGTAGTCGAGCAGATGTAAATTTGCTCTTGCAATCGCAGGTAAATAAGTTAGGCTAATGAAGTTATAGTGCATTTATCCAGTTCTACGGAGGTTTATGTAAAATGGGTTATTTGCTTTCGCAGAAGATATCTAATGACAAGCTGGCAGAGTTCTGCAAAAGAAACCATATAAGAAAGCTGTCGGTTTTCGGGTCTGCTGTTCGCGGTCAGTTAGGGCCGGATAGCGACATCGACCTTTTGGTGGAATTTGAGGAAAATCATACGCCCGGCCTTTTCTCGATTGTGGCAATGGAAATAGAATTTGCGGAGATGCTTGGTCGAAAAATCGATATGAGAACACCTGAAGATTTGAGCCAGTATTTTCGCGATGAGGTAATGCAGAATGCCGAACTTCAGTATCAGTCGTGAAGACCGTGTGAGATTGCAGCATATGCTGGACGCCGCTCTCGAAATCCGGCAATATGTGCAGTCTTCAACACGCGAAGATTTGGATGACGACCGCAAGCTGGTTCATTCGCTGGTTCGCCTTTTCGAAATCATCGGCGAAGCGGCAACACAGGTGTCGGACGAGCTTCGCGACAATACTCCCCGGATTCCCTGGCTCGTCATAATCGGTATGAGGAATCGGCTCATCCACGCCTATTTTTCCATCAACTTGGAGGTTGTGTGGAGTACTTCGACAGAAGACATCCCATCGCTTATCAGGGAGTTGGAAAAACTTCTTGGCGCAGGCAAATAGAGTAAAGGCACCTTACAAGGGGAATTAGAAATGGAAGTCTTCGAAAAAGAATTTTCTGTAAACAGCAGGACCCGCAACCAGATGATTGACATTACCAGCCAGGTTGAGGCTGTGGTAGGCCAGTCGGGGATTAAGGCCGGGGATGTGATAGTATATTGTCCCCACACGACAGCGGCGATTACCATAAACGAGAATGCCGACCCTGATGTCCCCCACGATATACTTTTGACCCTGCAGGAATTGGTTCCTCAGTCAAACCAGCGTTACCAGCATTCGGAGGGCAATTCTGACGCCCACTGCAAAAGCTCCATCGTGGGCTGCAGCAAGCAAATCCTCATAAAAAACGGCACTCTCTGTCTCGGTACCTGGCAGGGGATATTTTTCTGCGAATTTGACGGCCCACGCTCCAGAAGCGTATTGGTCCAGGCCCGCGGCGAATAAAACCTTTTTATGTGAATCAAAAACTCTCTCTATCGCCCAAACTCCCTATTTTCCTCAATCAAAACCAACAACACTTTTATCCAATTGCCCGCTTCCTCGCTCCCCAACGGAGTATGAACGAAATGTGCGCATAAAAAGGGCGAGGTGGTGGGACCGGCTGGGGGGGAAACCGGTGGGCCACGCTGCCTCGCCGAGGTTCGTAAACTGCTAAAAGCAGCGAATTTTAACTTTTCAAAAACATAAAGCGTTAAAATTAACACCTTGGGGAAAACTGTCAAACAAAAAATAATTAAATTTCAAAATTTTTTTATCGGCCGCCTATGCCCCAAGCGTTAATTCCTTAATTCCTCACTCGGTTATCAAGAAGTATTATATCACCTAAAATCGGAAAGTTCAAGCATAAAACTGCACTTTTTTTAATTTTTTTGATTATTTTTGCAAATTTTTCCGCCTTTTTACAAAAAAACCTCAAAACCCCTCACTTTTTAAACAGTTTTTTGGCGGAAATGGAGCAAAATCCCCCTTACCAAATGCCCAGAAAGCATTAACCTGGATATTTCATAGGGGGTACAAATTTAGCGGAGACCGGTGATTTTGGCAGAATTTAGCGGAGTATTTTCAAATTTTTCGCCATCGGCGCATAAACCCCCCTTACCCCCATACAAAAACCAGGAT